>Ga0310040_1000287_pt1 | contig 51314 bp, 49 predicted proteins | sample EPASupsiteHSE623_FD_200237 | JGI IMG/M metagenome (GOLD analysis project Ga0310040, IMG submission 200237) | Bioremediated contaminated groundwater from EPA Superfund site, New Mexico - Sample HSE6-23 (v2) (version 2) | ecosystem: Environmental > Aquatic > Deep subsurface > Groundwater >...
TAATTGCATGCCGTCTTCAGGTTGGGGGCATCGAAGTATGTGCGGTACCAACCGTACAGCCTGTTAATTCCTTTCTGGATAGATATGTGGGGCTTAAAATGCAGTTCCTGTTCGAGTGCTGTAGTGTCGGCGTAGGTTTGGTAAACATCGCCGGGCTGCATCCCGACCATCTGTTTGATGGCCGTTTTACCAGTCGCCTTTTCGATGGCTGCAATAAAACCGAGAAGCTGTATCGGTTTCCCGGCCCCGATATTGTAAATCTTATAAGGAATCTCACCGGCCGGTTCGTGGTTGATAATTACCGATAATCCTTCAATAATATCATCGATGTAAGTAAAATCGCGAGAAAGCTTTCCGTAGTTAAAAACTTTGATTGGTTTCTGGTTTATGATCGAATCCATAAATAAAAACGGCGCCATATCGGGCCTTCCCCACGGGCCATAAACGGTAAAGAAACGAACCCCTGTGGTTGGAATCTTGTACAATTTACTGTACGTATGAGCCATCAGTTCGTTCGACCGTTTGCTTGCCGCATATAGGCTAACCGGCGAGTCAACCATGTCTGACTCGCTGTACGGGACTTTTGTGTTCAGGCCGTAAACGCTGCTCGAACTGGCGTACACCAAATGTTTAACCGGATGAAAACGGCATGCCTCCAGGATGTTCATAAACCCGGTAATGTTGGAATTGATGTAAGCGTAAGGGTTATCAATCGAGTGCCTCACCCCGGCCTGGGCCGCCAAATGGCAAACCACATCAAAATGCTCATTGGCAAAAAGCTTGTCGATAAATACTTTATCCTGAAGGTCGGCTTTAACAAACCTATAGTTTGGGTATTCTATACTTTGCACCGGCTGGTTGTCTTGTATGGGCTCTTCCCTGATGCCGGTCCCGGCAAGACGCGCATATTTCAACCCCACATCGTAATAATTGTTGATGTTGTCGATCCCGACAACGCGGTTCCCTTTTTCAGCAAAATGCTTTACCGTATGAAATCCGATAAACCCGGCGGCTCCTGTTACTAAAATTTTCATGGCCTACTTTTTTATTCTATTTCTATAGAGTAGTAAATTCCTGTCTGACAGGTTTTCTTACCTTTAATAAAAACCTGAATGGAGTCATTTCGCTCAATGGCTTTATTCCAGGTGAATAGAATTGCTGGTGTTTTTATTTTATTCGTTTTGTACAGATCGCTTATCTTCAGCTTTTTGAGCGGTTTTCCCAGATAAACATCCAGGTTATCGCCTTTGGTCATTTCGCAATAATAGTAGTTCACCCCACCTTTTTTCGTCGCTGTTTCTTTTGCCTGATTGCACAACTGGCTAAGCCCGATCATTGAATTATACCGCGGCACAGCTAACGATACCGTAAAAACGGCCATCAACATACCGGTGCCCATTGTAATTAATCCAACATTCAATTGGTGTTTATACAGGTACCTCAGGGTCAGAATTCCTGTCCCGGAAAGTATGAGGGCTGAGAAAAGCACTATGTAAGAGGAACTTAAAGCACTGATGCTGATGAAGTATTGCGCAATGATTATTCCCGGCAAAGCCATGCATAGCAAACCGGCCGGAATGCCCACAAGAATGTATATCCATCGTGGCGAACCTAACTTTCGGAACCACAGCAATGATAGGTAAACGAGAAATGGAAAGGCCGGAAGCAGGTACACCGCCAGTTTGGAACTGAAAAGGGATAAAATTGCGAATGTTGAAATCGTAATCGCCAGAAAGAAGCGCTCCAGATCGGTTGAAGCCATTCGTTTTTTCAGCCCAACCCAAAGAATTCCGATGACCAGAAACGACCATGGGGCCAGCGAATACCAGATTGTCACAAAATAATAGTAAAAAGGCTCTTTGTGGTGAAACGAATTCACCGCGCGGTTCACCGTCTGGTTGAAGAGCAGATTGTTCAGATATGAACTTCCTCCTTCAGCATAAACTCCCGCAAACCATGCTCCACAAAGGGTCAATAATACCGCCAGCGTTTTCCAGCCCCAATATCTGCCAATGGTTTTCAGTTCTTTTTTCAGGATCAGGAAAACGACGGTTGACACCAAAGGCACAATTATCCCCATTGGCCCCTTGGTAAATAAGGCCATGAATACGAAGATTGGAAACAGCCACGAATCGCGTGGTTTTCCTTCGCCGCTGTACATCCTGAAAAAGGTATAAAGTGCCAGAACAATAAACATGCACATCAGCATATCCATCCGGAGAACAATGGCAGTTCCGATAAAAAAGCCGCAGGTCAATAACATCAGCTCTCCGATCAGGCGCTCCTTTTCTGATAAGAGGTTCCCGACCCATTTATCCATGACGAAAACCACTACCAATGCCGGAACAAACGAAAATATGCTCAGGAAAAACATGCTGTGATACCCAAAAATTGTTTTGCCCAGCATCACAATCCAAAGGTAAAGTGGCGGTTTATCAGCATAAATCAACCCATGGTTGAAAAAAGTAAATATTGAGCCATTGCGTAACGCCTCATCGGCAATACTCAAGTACCGAAGTTCATTATCGGGCGAAAAGTCGCGGAAAATAAAGATTGGTAAAAATGCCAATGAATACAGGATATACCGAATGGCTTTGCTATTCATATATTGGTTCATCATGCGACAGCGTTTTTAGTTCTTTCCTGTAAATGGCGATATTGCGGGTATAGGCAATAAATCCGACCGATTGCCCCAGTATCAGTATCGGATCAACACGGATGATTCCGTAAATGGCAATGATTCCGGAGCCAACCAAGCTAATAATCCAGAAGCCGACCGGAAGTAACGATTCATTTCGCCGCATCGAATAAATCCACTGATACACAAAGCGCAGGGTAAAGATGATCTGTCCTGCTGACCCCCAAATGATCAGCCATAATGGGATTTTTGTATTGTTCAGGAAGTTGGAAACGAAGTAATCCCCGTTTTTCAGGACAAACCCGATGGCACAAATTGGCGTGAGAAAAAGAATGGCCTGTACGACAACGTTGATTTTTTTCCAGACTCCATTTTCATTCAGGTTCCAGATGTAGATGTAATACGAAACCAACTGGCCCAGCAATATCGAGAAGTCGTTGCGAAACCATCCATAAATGCAAAAAAGATAGGACGCAATAATGCTCAGCACCCAGTAAATAGTGGGCGAGAGCACTTTTTTGGCACGCTCCGAAAGTACCCATTGCAAAAGCGTGCGCATGAAAAAGAGTACCTGCGAAATAAGTCCTAACAAGTAAATCATCTATTCGATATTATTTTCTCCAATTTGATAATTGATATACCTTTTCTTCATCCAACGGTAAGCAAAGCAGTCGATAAACGGACCCACCAGCCTGTTCCGGAGGTTGTATTTCGATTTTCCGGCTACCCTTGGGAAATGCCTTACCGGAACCTGAAATACCCTGCCATTTTGCAACTGAATCAGGGCCGGGAAAAAGCGGTGCATCCCGGTAAATAAAGGAATGCGTTTGGCATAGTCGGTTTTCATTATTTTCAACGGACAACCTGTGTCAGCTACCCCATCTTTGGTCATAAACCTCCTGAATCCATTGGCAATCCGGGAGGATGCCCTTTTCACAAAAGAATCGTCGCGCTTGACCCGGATCCCCATTACCAATTCGTACTCTTCTACATAAGGAATCAGCAGGTTAAAGTCTTGCGGCGTGGTTTGTAAGTCGGCATCAATATATCCGACATAAGTTGATTGAGTGACATCGATTCCCGCTTTAAGTGCGGCACTTAGTCCCGAATTCTTCTTCAGGCTGAGATGATAAAAATGCTTCTGCCGATTACAAACCTCGATGATCCGATTTTTACTTTGGTCGGTCGAACAGTCGTTTACGACCAACACGCAAGTCTCCAGTAACGATTCAGCAACAAAAGCCGATAGCTTTTCTTCAAGAGCTTTCATGTTGTCCTGCTCGTTGAATACAGGGACAATTATCGTAAACTCGTAATTTACAGTCTTATTCAGTGAGGGAATTACCGCAAAATTTTTTGCCTCCTCTTTTGCGGTCACGTTTTCTATTGTTCTCATTTCCTGAATAAATAGTTTGTTCATCTATTTACAGTTCAGGGAAGCAAGATTCCTACCCTGATTTTGGAATTGAAAAAACCAAAACGGGTAGGAAAAAAGCTGTTTTCTGAACTCTTATTTTTCTGTTTCTATCCTATTGTTGACGATTAATAAGTTTCTATTTTCTTGCTTTCATGGCCGCCAATGTTTTTTTGTAAGTTGGCCGTATAAATATCCCAACGTTTCCATAAAAGGCATCTGTGTTTTTCGATTTATACAAGTAACTGCTCATAGAACCGGAAGATTCAGCAATTTTTGAATTGACATAATAACGATAGCCAACTTCTCCTGATAGCCAAAACAAACCCGAAAGGTGGTGTTCGAAAGAGCCAAAAAGTGAAAAACTTAACGACTTTAATTCAACGTCTTCAGAAATATTATAATTCTTGGTCAGGTGATATTGTGGTGGATTGTTTTTATCTAATTTAATACCACCAATGAAACTTCTGTTATCATTAGCAATATAACGCAATTGGGCATAAAGAGGAAGATACATATCCAGCATTAAGTCAGGTCGTAATTTTTTGGCATACATAACCGTAGGCACGGGTATCAAACTATTATATTCGGGTGATGCCAAAATCATTCCCAGTGTCAAATTGCTATTTGGGGTATTCCGTAATGGAAGTGAAACCATTAGTACACCTGTAGCCTGCTTAGGGGACCAAAACTCTTTACCGGTTGTCAAATTAATTCCTGTTAACACAATGGGTTGGTTGCCTATTTTAAACTTTTGTGATAGTATCATACTAACTTTAGCACATGATGCATGATCCGGCATTTCGAATGTTGTTGCATTTTCGCTAAACGTTGCACTTTGGTATTGCGTCTTGTAATAGTAATACCTAAGACCTGCTGAAAAAGAAAGATTCTTAGTTATATTAATTTTAGGAATTCTTACTTCTGTTGAAATGACACTACTGGCTCCGGGATTATATACAAACTCTTGTCCATCCTTTGCTTTAAAGACTATTGGGTTGGGATTGGACAAAGAATAATTCACATCAACCAGTTTTGGCATAAATACAAATAATTGGATGGGAACATCTTTAGTATTAAATGTTGAATCTAATTTCTGCTGGGAGAATCCAGTATGAAGAAAGAATAAAAAGATTCCTGTAATTGACAATCTGTAATGTATCATAAAAAGAAATTTAAGATAATATTTCACAAAAGAGATTTAAATTTATTAACATTCTGATTTATAATTATTTACTAATACTTCAATGATGTCCCTGACCAAATACTGGTATTTAGCGCCCCAATAAATGGAACAGGGACAGTGGCTGTTTTCCGAACTTTATGCTTTATTATTAAAGACGATTATGCCTATTGATATTTTAGCGAGTATCTTTATCATGCAACGTTTGCTTTCAGAGCTCTACTCTTAACTTTTTCAATCAGCCTGTTTCTTTTGAAATGACTAATCAGGGCGCTTATTCGATGAAAAATGTAATATACGATGGGAACAACCAACAGGGTTAAGATCATGGAACTTGTAAGACCTCCAATGATTACCCAGGCCATTCCGGTTTTTAATTCGGCACCATTACCCGATGCTAAAGCGATCGGCAGCATTCCAAATATCATGGCGAAAGTGGTCATCAGGATTGGACGCAAACGTGCTTTACCAGCTCCGATTAAAGCGTTAAACGTATCCATGTTCTTGTCATTTCGCAGATGATTTGTAAAATCGACAAGCAGGATGGCGTTCTTGGAAACCAGGCCTATTAATACAATCAACCCGATTATGCTAAAGATGGTAAGGTCATTCATGGTTAATGCCAGGGCAAAAAATGCACCGATCAGCGAAAGCGGAATGGAGAACATAACCACTATCGGGTCAAGCAATGAATTGTAAAGCACAACCATAATCAAATATATCAGTACGATTGCAGCAAGAAATGCGATTCCCAAACTGCCGAAAGCCGTAGATTGCACTTCCAGCATACCTGAAGGTCTGATTGTTACACTCTCAGGGGCTTTACCTTCGATGGCCGATGTAATTTCAGCACCAACCGTTCCTACTGGTCGTCCGACAACATTTGACTCCACAGTGATGGACGAAATACGGTCGGTGCGTTCGAGTGCGGAAGGTCCCAGTCCATAAGAAATATCGGCAATTTGATTCAACTCAATGATCTCGCCTCTTTTGTTTTTAAAGGTTAGTTTCGACACATCTTCAGGGCGGTTGCGGTCGAAATTATCTATGCCGATACGTATGTTGTATTCAAAATTTCCATCACGATATTTGGAATCGTCATTTCCGGCGAGCGCCACACGAAGAGTGGATCCTACATCAGTAACAGACAAACCTAATTTTGCCATTTTATCACGATTCAGTTTAATCTGCACTTCCTGACGCGGGTCGTCGACGGAATATTTAGCATCTGCAGTTCCGGGCGTGTGACGAATTGCCTCTAAAACCACAGCTGCAGTTTGCTGCACTTGCTCCATATTGGCGCCTTGCACAATATATTTAATAGGGGCCGAATTATTCCCAGTTATTGAAGCAGCCATCGTCTGCGCTCGGATACCAGGAATGGCCCGCATAATTTCGGTTTTTATTTGTTTGGCAAATTTATCTACGCCAACCTTCCTATCTTTTTGATCCACCATTTTTACCATAATAGTGGTGGCATTATTTTTCGAACTTTTATTGTCCGACAAGCCAACATTCGTATAAACGCGTTCCACTTCAGGTTTGGCGCTGATGATCTTTTCGACCTGCATGGTGACTTGATTGTTTTGATATACAGTAACCTGAGGATTCATATCTAACGTAACCATAAATTCCCCCCTGTCGACTTCGGGTGAAAAGGCAAAACCTATAAGTCCGGCAGGAATCAAAGCTATTGAACCGATTAATAAGACTAAGGCAGTGAGCAGTACTACCGTTTTATGATGTAATCCTGCGGTTAGTACATTAGCATACCAATTTTTAATTGATTCAAAAACAGATTCTACTGTGCGGGAGAACTGTGCGGAAAATGTAGATCGTGTATCATCTGATAGTTTTCCAAAACGTGACATCAATAGCGGGGTCACGGTGAACGAAACTAAAAGGCTGCAAAGCACGGTGATGATGATCGGGATAGCAAACTCTTTCAATATATTTCCAATCATTCCGCCGGCAATAGCCAATGGCAAAAAAACCACCACAATAACAAGGGTAATTGCCATACATGTAAACATGATTTGCTTGCTTCCTTCGAGGGCCGCTCGCCACTTGGATTTTCCCATTTCCAGATGGTGAACCATATTTTCGACAACAACGATAGAGTCATCAACCAATATTCCAACTACCAGCGACAAAGCTATGAGAGACATCATATTGAGCGAAAAGCCCAATGCATACATAAAAATAAAGGCTGGCACGATGGAAAGGGGAATCGCAACCATAATAATCAACGCGCTTCGCAAATCGTGTAAGAAGACAAAGCAAATGAAGGCTACGATAAGGATGGCCAATATCAGGTCATCAACTACCGAACCCGCAGATGCTTTGGTATAAACAGAATCGTCGGTTGCAATTTCGAAATGCACGTTTTGGGCTTCATATTCCTTTTCAACTTTAATAAGCTCTGCCTTGGCTAAATCAGCCACATTCACGGCGTTGGCATCAGCTTGTTTCTGAATTGAAATACCGATGGCGTCACGGCCGTTGATGCGGTTGATCAATTTCTGTTCCGCACTACCATCTTCTACTTCTGCAACATCAGTTACTTTTATTTCACCACCGTTGGGTGTTGTTGCAATTACTGTGTTGCGAAGTTCGTCGAGATTTGAATATTTGGCGGCTAAACGGACAGAATAAACAGAACCCGTATTTTCTACATTACCGGCAGGAATCTCCACATTGGCAGTTTGAATGGCCTGAAGAACCTGTAAGATAGACAAGTTATAGGTTTGTAATTTTTGAGCATCTATATTAACCTTTATTTCCCGTTCATTTCCACCATTCATCTTCACAACACCAACACCAGGAAGTTTGGCCAAACGGGGTGTAATACGGTCTTTCACCAATTTATAAAACTCGGTTGAAGGCATCGACGAAGATGCTGCCAAATTCAGGATAGCCCTTTCGTCCAAAGACATTTTTTCAATCGAGGGGTCTAATACCTCAATTGGAAGCTGGGATTTGATGGCGTTGATTTTCCGCTGTGCATCCTGTACCCCCTGGTTTGGATCGGCTCCGGAATTCAATTCAATGGCTACGACAGATACACCTTCGAGTGATGTCGATGTGATTTTCTTTAGGTTTTCGAGCGTCGAAAGTGCATCTTCTATTTTTTTTGTCACTGAAGTTTCCACCTCTGAAGCGCCGGCACCCGGATAAACCGTTTGCACAGTGAGATTAGTTAATTCAAACTTGGGAAGCAGGTTGAGATTGAGTAAATTGTAACTAACCAACCCGCCAATTGCCAATACAGTAAAGATCACTATAATTAGCAATGGCTTTTTTAAGGAAGTTTCTACGATTGATGCCATGGTGTTTGCTTTTATTTAATGATAGAAATTCTGGCACCTTCAGTCAGGTTGATCTGACCGTTGGTTACCACCTGGTCACCTTCGCTGATACCGGAAGTTACTTCCAAAAAGGAGTTATATTCGAGTCCGGTATTGATTTTAACAAGTTTAACCGTTTCACCTTTTACTACATAGACCGAAGGGTCTTTGATGCTGCTTAAGATGGCATCGCGCGGAATCATCAGCAATTTTCCTGATTTTCCCATATCAACACGAGCATTCATGTATGTTCCGGCTTTCAATGGGTTTTCACTATTATTGGCGATGACGATTTCCACCGGGAAAGTATGTGCGCTACTGCCTTGAGGGCTAATGCCGGAAATAATTCCCTTGTAATTTACCCCCGGATATACGTTGGCGCTGACGCTGACTTCCTGTCCCTTGCGTAGTTGGTAAACGTTCGATTCGGATACAGCTAACATTATTTTCAATTGGGCGATATCGGCCATGCCTGCAATGGATGTACCTGCGTTGACGTAAGCACCCAGTTCTGCGTTTTTTGATGTAATTACACCGCTAAACGGAGCAACGATCTTCGTGTCATCCAATTGCTTTTTTGTATTTTCCAATTGAATGGCTGCATTTTCGAAACCCATTTTTATATTCCGTAATTGCTCTTCAGATACAGCATCACCTTTACGCAAAACCTGGTAACGTTCGTTATCTTCTTTATACTTGTTGTAATTCAGTTGGGCATTTTCGAAGGCAAGTCGTTTGTAGGTGTCATCCACTTTGGCTAAAACCGTTCCTTTGACTACAAAATCGCCCAAATTGAAACTGATTTGAACAATTTTACCTGCACTCTCTGAAGCAACTACAACTTCTTTATCCGGCTCAGCCATCCCAACCAATTCCAGTTGATTACTTATTTCTCTGAGTTCTGCCGATGCCACTGTCACCGCGATCCGGTCTTCGGTGATTTTTACTTCTTTCAGGCTATCAATGTCTTTTTTATTACTTGCCAGCTTCCAGGCCATTGCGCCGAATAGTGCAGCCACAACGGCGACGATGATTATTGATTTACTTCTCATTCTATTCTATTTTATTGTTTTATCAAATTCGTTATATCACCATTGAGCGACATGATTTTCAATTCTGCTTCTTTGAAATTATACAGTGCGCTTAAATAACTTGCCTGTGCATTGTTCAATCCCATTTCGTCCTGCAACAAATCGGTCATGGTAACCAAGCCTTCGCGATATTTTAGCGCAGTACCTCGATATACTTTCTCGGCCAACGCGATATTTTCTTTTTGTCGCTGCACGTTAATTTTATGATTACTATAGTTACTGAGTGCATTTCGGTAATTCACATTAAGATTTTCTTCGGTATCATACAATGTCATCTCTGTTTTTTGAAAATCCAGCTTTGCCTGTTTTACTTTAGAGCGCCTCTCCCCTCCATCGAAAAGGGGTATCGATAGGTTTAGTCCGAAGTAAGAAGTAGGATACCAATTGTTTTCAGGACTGCTTTGAAAATAGTTTTTGAAACTCTGCCTCAATCCCTGATAAGCATATTGACCGGTAAAGGTAAGGGTAGGCAAAGATCGATCAGCTATCATTTTTTGATTCAGCCGATTGACTTCTTTTTGCGATTCAAGCATCTTAATGTCAATGTGATTTGAAAAATCGGAAATCAGTTGGGGAGTATGCTGCAACAAGGACATCTCTGTCGTATCAGTCAATTCGATTGTTTCCTGAAGAGGGATTATGAGCATGTATTTAATCATGTTCAATTGTTGTTCATGGGTAGCCTCTATGTTGCTTAATTGGGAGTAAAGGTTTTCCAGATTTACTGTGATGCGGTCGTAATCCACCTGTTTGTTCATCCCATTATCTACTAATAATTTGATGATGTCGCTAATGTGTTTGGTACGCGCAATGTTTTCCTCTATCAAGGTTTTTTGTTTAGAAGTTGTCTGCGACAGGAAATAAAGTTTCGATACTTCGATAGCCAGTGCTTCGCTTGCCTTCTCAATGCTTAAAAAATTCAGCGCCTCCATCTTTTTGGATATCTGCAATGCTGTGTGTGCCGTTTGGTTGAATAATACCTGATTGATGCCGATGGATGCATTGGTGCTGTATTGGGCTCCCATTTGTAAAGCAACGCTTGTGCCTGGTTCGCCCAAAAATTCTCCGGGGATTAGGGTAGTAGGAAGTTTCAGGTTATCCTGAAAGTTTCCGTTGACGCTGATCTTCGGCAGCAAAGCCGCACGGGTTTCGTCCACTTTGTATCCACTTTTCTCGTAGTCGATGCGGGCTGTTTGAGCATTGATGTTTTTTTCGATAGCTACTTTCACACATTCCCGCAAGGATAATTCTGTTATCTTGTTTTCTTGCGCCAGTAGCAGTGAAACGCTAAGAAAGACGAATGCGACTAATAAAATGCTTGACTTCATGAATTCTATCTTGATTAATGATGAGGCAAAGATGAAGACTTGCGAATTGCAATAAAATGAATAAGTAATTGAACTCAACAATTAAGGAAGTGAATGAATAATTTGGGGAAGTGAATGAATTAATAGGCATATCGATTCGACACATTTCATCGATGTAGGTGCCTGCCAGGACTGTAATATCTGAGTTTCGCGAAATAAAAAAGGTAATCGAAACAAATTTCAATTACCTTCATTTAAAAGTTTATAGGTAAGACGTTTATAGGTTCTTGCCAACTAATAGGTATTTAACAACTTTTCAACAGATAACCATTGTTTGTATGTGGATAAACAATAATACTGTATCAAGTATTTTCAAGCCAATTCAAAAAATCTTGTGTTTTATTTAAGCTTGGAATAATTTTCTCTTTAAATGGAACAACAATATTTATCGATAGCTTTCGTGAAAAATAATGAGAAACATAATCAATAGCCTTCCGGTTTATCAGATGTTGACGGTTAACACGAAAAAAACTATTGCCTGAAACTTTATCCAAATCCTCAAGTTTTTTATTGATAAAATAAGTTTTATTATCAAAAGTTAGTAAATGGGTCATTTCATCTTCGATATAAAACAGGACTATGTTCTCTAACTTAATAGGCAATATTTTATCTTTATGGTTGACAAGAATTGTAGTCGATTTGGGTATATCCTTGTTTTTTAATGCTTCCAGAACTGCGTCATATTGAGAAGCATTTCCTAAAAATGATTGACGCAAATTACGGTATTTATCCAGCGCACCAGTAATGGTTTTACGTGTATAAGGCTTCAATATGTAATCGATTCCATTAGTTTTAAAAGCATTCAAGGCATATTCGTCAAATGCAGTGCAGAATATAACAGGAGCATCAATATTGACCGATTTAAAAATTTTAAAACTAAGCCCGTCCCCCAATTGAATATCGCTAAATATCAAATCGGGAGCTTCATTTTTTTTGAAATAGGATATTGCATCTCCAACCGAATAGATGAGAGCAGCAATTTCGGCATCCGACGCAACTGAAGATATTGTTTTAGCTAAGTCTTCAGCCGTAAATTTCTCATCCTCTATGATTACTATTTTCATTGTTTAGTATTTTTATACTTACTGAAAAAACGTGCCCATCATCCTCGATATTTATCTCATCATCTGAAATGTGTTTGTACCTTTCTGCAAGATTTGCCAACCCAAATCCCGAAGACGTTTCTGTCGATTCTTTCAGACGAATTTTGTTTGATACTTTTATATGGTCATTTGTCTGTTGAATGGTAATATGTAGTGGGTGTCTTTCTGTAAGTTCATTGTGTTTAATCGCGTTCTCTACTAATGGTTGAATTGAAAATGACGGGACAAAACTTTTTTCATGTGTATCAATATTTGGAACAGAGATGGACCATGTTAAAGCTTCACCAAAACGTATTTTTTGCATATTCAGATAGGCTTCACAAAGTTTCAATTCATCATCCAAAGGAATAACTTTAATATTATTAATTAAGACAGAGGCTCGCAGAAAGTCCGACAAATAAGCCAAATATTCATCGGCAACATCCGGATTGCTATTGTATAATGATTTAACTGTATTTAATGAATTAAACAACATGTGCGGGTGAATTTGCTGCCGGAGTAATTGATTAGCTGCTTCTGCATTAGCCACTTTAAGCCTGGCATTTTCTATGTCGGAATTTATTTTTGCATCCTGCACTATAACATAATTTTGAAGGGTAAGTATCAAAGTATTAACAAGAATGCATAGAATAATTACATAAATTAATCTCGTTGAATACATCGGATCATGTTTCAGAGAAGCATACGTTATAGTTGCAAGAACATATAGGATTAAACAAAAGCCATAGCTCAATATCAGATATATTTTCCTTTGGTTGTATTTATATGTTAATAATTTTTTATCGAGGTACAAGAGTAGGACCAGATTTGTAGACGCGTTTAACATTAAAATTATAGCTGCAATAATAGAATTTCGGATAGCTCTGCTCATACCTTCTGCCCCATAATTTTCCAAAGTTACAGTAACCTCAAACAAAATAAAAAAGGCTGTTATCCAAATGCCAAGCGTGACTAATTTTTTAATTGGATATTTTGATTTCACCCGTATATAGTTTAGTTAATAATTTACACAAAGGTACTTAAATTAAAAAAAGCTTAACTGGTTTTCAGGCCGAATCCAACAAAATGAAGGGTGGATGATACAAAAGTAGGAGAGATTGAGTTTTTCTTCCCTGTAAGTTTTCAAAATTAAGAATAGAAAATTATATACTCTTTCTTTATTGTTACCCAGGCGACAAGTAGATTCCGTAAAAATCAAAAAATCATTAATCACATCTACCACATTTGCTGCACCCGTTGCAGATAAGTTTAGCGCCGCATCTTTCACACTGCTTTCGGTATTGAGGAGTGTAAAGTTTATTTTTATCGATAGGCAAACCTCTTTGATCTTTAAGCTGAAAATCAATAGCTTTACCTCTGAAGTTGATGTTCGATTTAAATGCCATTTCGCTTTGTAATATCTTCTTGGGAATGCGATAGGATCTTCCATCTTTTACAAAGTTTGTTCCGGTTTCGATAAAACAGAAGGTTATGTTGTGTTTTTCGCATTGTTGCCTTAACGATTTAATCCAGTCGAAATGACAAGGACGCGCTCCGTCATAGTTTTCGCCACCGGCAATTACCTGTTCAATCTGACCACTTTCGAGATATTGCTCAATGCTTATTTTTCCGATCAACGGTGCTGTCATGATTCCTTTGTGCTTGAATGGCAATTCCAAAAGAATAGGGATGCGTTCGTCGGCTCGTCGTTGATTTTCACAGGTTACATTAAAAAATATGTTATCCCATCCTTCACCCCAATCATTCGGTAATGATTGAGCAACTCTTTCCGGCCGTTTGGTTAAAAGAAAAAACTTCACATCGCTGCGCTTTTTCATGATTTCCCATGCTTCATTCCGCCATTCATCAGCTTCTTCCAGAAAAAAATCAGACGACATACAAACCCTTATCAGTTCTCCTGATTTGATTGTATAGGCTCCTGTTCTGTCTTTCTGCAACGGATAGGTGAACCCCGATTTAGTTTTGAAAATTTCGGCGCCGTTTTTATTTCTGACACGATCAAGAAAGTACATGTAGCAATTTTGGCATCCTTCACTTATTTTAGTGCATCCGTGCCAGGGATTCCACATATCGTGCATCACATTTCTTGTTAAGCGTATTAATTACCGTGTCCATTTCCTCAGTAAATGAAATGGTTCTTTTTTTGTTTTCTTCCGGACCTAATGGATGATTTTTATTCAGTCGAATTATGGTTGCAGACTCATTCCGATATGCCAGGTTTTCAAACGGATATCGAATAACTCCGGGCGTGTTAAATCCAACTCCAAGTTCAAGCAGCACAATTTTTCCATTTCCTGCCTTTTTCAGAAATGCGGAATACCTCTTGTTCGCAAGTTCCCAATTTTGGTCCTCAACAAAATATCCATCTTTACGAAGGTTGACATCCATAGACCCGCCGCAGACCGGACAATGGGGCACGAGTTCGGTCGGAATTTTACAATCAATTGTCTTCTCAATCATTTCTGACACCAATTTCTCGTTGTAATAAAGTTTCGGATGACACGCATTTGCACATTGCAAAAAGCCGTAATCGCCCTGAACACAAAAGATTCGGTGGTCTTCAAACCCCGCTTTTGGAAACTGGCTTTCTACATTTGTTGTAACCACAAAATAGTCCTTTTGCCGAACAAGTTTCAGTAAATCCTTATAAAGTTGTGTTGTGCCAATTTCGTAACGGTTTAAACTGATGTGTTTTGCCCAATAGGCCCAACGTTCCTCCTCGGTTTTAAACGGGTAGAAACTTGAGGTATACAAATCAGTAAAATGGTATTTCTCGATAAACGGTTGAAAGTTCTCAGTAAAGCTTTTCCCGGCGTATTTCAATCCTGCCGCGTCAGAAAGGCCGGCTCCGGCGCCAATCACCACGAAATCGGCTTCCTGAATAGCTTTATGAGCCTGTTCTATTCTGTGGGTATAATTCTCCATTCCATTATTCTAATAAATCCGCATAAATCAGATAATCCAAATCTTTGTACACATTAAAAACAATGGTTTCCAATGTTGACTCCTGAACACTCTCGAAATAGTTTTCCACTGTACTTATTGCTATTTCAGCGGCTCTCTGGTTCGGAAACCTGAATTCTCCGGTTGAAATACAACAGAATGCGAGACTTTTTAGTTGCTTTTCGTCGGCCAATTGCAAGCATGACTGGTAACAAGAAGCCAGTTGTGTTTCATCTTCGGCTCTTACCTTGTCGTTTTTGATAATTGGCCCAACCGTATGAATTACATATTTAGCCGGAAGGTTATATCCACTGGTTATTTTTGCTGTCCCTGTTGGTTCCGGACTCATTTGTTTCTTCATGATTTCGTTGCATTCCAACCTTAACTGAACACCGGCAGCAGAGTGTATCGCATTATCAATGCAACGGTGTAACGGAATAAAACAACCTAAAAGCTGGCTGTTTGCAGCATTTACAACGGCATCCGCTTTTAGTCGGGTAATATCGCCTTGCCACAGTTTAAACCGCGGGTTTTTAGTGGTCGATTTTATGCTGTTTAAATCCACTACGCCTTTTTCTTCCCTCTGAGACAACAGTTCTTCATCCTGAATCTTTAAAAAATCAAAACCCATTTCCATTGGAGGTAGAAGGTTCATCAGCGACCTCATTAATCTTCTTTTCTCATTGCGGTCATCGGGTATCTGAATATGCTTATATTCAGGCATAACCTCCATTAATTTTTCCAGAATATAAACCAGCTTATCCATTGAATGAGTTCAAGCGAGATAAAACTTAGTTTGTAATCTTCAAATCAGCGAAATAGCCTTCTGTGCCAACATCTACCCAAAGGCCGATGGCTCCGGAAGTATCAGCTCCATGTTTTAAATCGTTGACAATTAAACTTGGTTGAGCAGCATCGTTGATAAACAACTGTGCCCTTGCATCTTTAACCGTGATTTTGATTTTAATCCATTCATTTAAAGTCATATCCGTATATGACTCGTACTTTTCAGGTGTTTCTTTCCGGGTTCTCATGAACGGATAATCAGGAAAAGAAAAATACTGAATGGAGTGGTTTCTTCTGACCTGGTCGTCGGCCCGCGCATTGGTCGGGCGGATGTAAATGCTTTCAAATTTGGAATTATCCTCATTTATCCGGAAAGCTACCCCAATAAAACCACGGGCAAGCTGGTCAGCATCGGGCAAGAGCCTGCTCAATACCGATACCTCGATTGTGCCGTTTTGAAAGTTTGTTCCCTTAATCTTAACAAAAGTAGGTTGGTCAACTTCCTTTATTTCAGGGTTTTTTGTGACCTTAACTACATCTTTGCCCATCAGTTTTTCAATCGACATGGAAACCTGATTTGGTTCCAGCTTATCTTTTTCAAACCTGACAACCTGAGCGTTTAGCTTTAGTGTGCTAAAAGCTAAAGCGCCAATGAATAAAAATCGGTATAGTTTCATAATCTGCTTATTTGTATTCAATTTTAATGGATTTAAAATCAGCATTTAACCCAAATATACCAACTTTTCCGGTTGAAATTTGATTGAGTTTTTCAACAACCAATGTAGGTGTATTTGAATCGTTAATATATGCTTTTACCTGTTTTTTGTCCACCTCAAGCGTTAGTTTAAACCACTCATCGGCTTTTGGCGGACTAGCAATACCTTTTTCGTAAATTCCGTTGTACTTTACCCGAAGTACCTGCCAGTCTAATTTTGGAAAATAAGCATATTGAATCATGTGAATCCTGCGCAATGAATCCGAGGTCTGGAAGTTAAACGGACGGCAATAAACCAAATCAAAAATACTGTCGCTCTGGGCATGAAAAGCCAGGCCTGCAAAACTTCCCTGAAAAATGTCTTTCCCCCGGACCAATGCTTCAATTTTTCCTCTTTTAAAATCATCAGCGGGCAGAAGAATCGCAGATCCAACCATTGCCTTACCTAACCGGATAAATTCACCACTGTCATCTTTTTCTACTGTAATCACCCTGTTTTTTGCAATTAGTTGACCACTTCTGTGCAAATCAGCCAAATTGTATTCAATTACTTTTTGACCAAACGATAGGTTTGAAAAGATGAACAGGAACAATAGCCACAGCAACGCAATTTTTTTCATTGAATATCTCGTTGTAAGTTGTTTGTTTTATTTGGTAAACAGACCAGCTCCTAAATTTGAACCCATTGTGCCCGGCACCAAATGCAGGTAGTTGCGGTCGGTGGGATCTTCTACTATTTGCAAACTGCCTTCTTTCTTTAGAACAACATTATCGCTGAGTTTCAATTTTGCGGAATCTGCCTTTTCGCCAAAACCAGCAGCTCCGCCGCCTTTGTTTACTAATTCGTTGTACCCTACAAACATAGAGTTCTCTATGGCAAACGTATTTTTTGCATCCTTATTCAAGACCCAGATTACGTTTACATTACTCATCACATTGTTGTAGAATTTAAAATCTTCAGTGGTTGACCAACTCCAAACCATGGCACCATAGGTATTTACACAAAGATTGTGGTGCATTTTGGAATTGTCGGCTGGTGTATTCCACATAACCACAGCATCTTTGACACCATAGAAAACGCAATGATCGACTTCCAAAGCCCTTCCGGCGGATAGAATTCCCAAATGATTGGGGAGTGCGATTTTGTTTCCTAAAAACAAACATTGGGTTACTCTGAAATCTTCCAGATTTTTACCATCCCACACAATGGGGTAATTTCTGATCAAAATATTCTTAAACGGACTTTCGTGTACCGGTTCGCCCATGATACGCAATCCCTTAATTGTAACATGGCTTGTTTCAACGAGGATGCCATAGTTAAAAGCACCGGTCAGCTCTTTCTTGTCATTCTTTTCTTCAATATCGAATGGCATTGTTGATACCATAACAGGCATATCACCCGGATTCCAATTGGTATCGTCCGGTAATTTTTCAGCACGGATAGTCAAACGGTCTGATTCAGAAAATTGCCATTTTTCAGCAGTAAATTTGGCTGTTTCGGCCATGCCATAAACCCCTTTTGAAAGGTAAATCGTAATGGCTCCCTTTCCTTGAAGGTTATTTATTTTTTTTGCTGCTTCACTTAACGACTTTAGGGGACTTTCTTTGGTTCCGGTGTTCTGGTCATTTCCCGTGTTGGCGTTAATGAAGATTTCTTTCGCACCTTGAGCGAAGACAACTGTTTGCATGAACATAAATATTGCAAACAGTTTTATTACTAATATTTTAGATCTTTTCATTTTGTTGTTTTTTGTAATTAATTTATTTGTTTTAATCCCGATTCTTTCCTGTTTATTACGGTTGTTTTTCCTTCATGATCGACAGCTTTTGTCCCTTTCCGCCCATATAAATGGCTATCAGGACCAAATCGGTATCTTCCATGTTTGTACCATTGTGATAGGTATCCCTCATTTCGGCAAAAGTTGATTCTTCCTTGAATTTCATTATCCGATGATCTTCGAGTTCTACAGTCAGTGTTCCTTTTACGACATAGGCAAAAACCGGAATATTATGCTTGTGCCAACCGGTTGATTTTCCGGGAGGGATGGTAATTTTCAGCATCGTAACTTCCGGGTCGGCGAAATCAGGATATATTATTTTTTGCCCGATGGAAGAGGTGTCGGTACGCAACAATTCTTTAATAATCAAGCCGCTGTATTGAGATCGGGCTGTTAGGCTGAGAAACGCCAATAAAATCAGGGTCAGAAAATATTTGTTCATCTTGCAAGTGTATTAGGCGCTGTTAATTCCTCAGAAAATCTATTACAAGTTTATTGAAAATACCCGGATGGGAATCGTAAAATCCATGCCCTGCATCATGCATAATCTCAAGCCGCGAATTCTTGATGTTCGTATGTAACCAATCCCAAAGCCGTTGAGATGCAAAATGACTCTTGCCGCCCATAATGATTCTGGTAGGTACATGAATGGTTGGAATAATATCGCGCCAGTCGTTTGCCAAATGGTCCAGGAGAAGCCTTCTCATTACCTTTTTTTTGAGGGCATTAGTCTCGCCTTGTCCAATGAACTGAAATGCGGTGAACAGCTCGCGACGCTCTCTACTTCCGGTGTACGATTCGTTTTCATCATCTGTCCAAGCAGGATTACTGATCAGGCAGGGAGCTTCGTCGCCCAGAATGTATTTGAGAACCTAATCCTGCCCGAACATAGAGAAATAACACCAGGCCACTGTGTTGCCCATTGAATGTCCCAATAGGTAAAACTTACCAATACAGGCATCCTTAATCATTTCCGCGGCATCCATGGCCAATCGTTCAATGTGAAATCCATATTCAGGCAAATCAGATAAGCCATGTCCCCGGTAATCCAGACAATAAACCGTAAAGTGTTTGTCCAGTTCAGGATAGTTTTTTTTGAACCCCGAAGCATCCTGTCCATAGCCTGGAAAGATCACCAAAGGTGTGCCGGACCCCGAAACACGGTAGTGTAATTTAACACCGTCAGAGGTAGTAAAATATCTATGTTGTTCCTGAGCAAATGTTGCACTGGTTAACGCTAGCAAGGCAATAAACAGTGTAAACATTGTATGCTTAAGTTTCATCGGGATTCAGCGTGTATGTTTGTAATTTCTAAAAATACAAGATTAAAATACCTCGACAATTGGGGCACCGGCCAGAAGTGGTGTGATCTGTGAAAAGAACTGTTTTAAGTGTTCTGATTTATTATGGAAGTCCAAAGCAGCCTGATCCTTATATTCTTCATAAAATACAAATTCGGCTTCTTTCCCAAAGGTATTTTTGTATAAACCATACGAAATGCATCCAGTCTCTTTCCTGGTTTCTTCCACTATCTTCTGAGCGAATTGAACAAAGCTCTCAACAGCTTCTTTCTTGATGGTAAGTCGGGCAACTACTGTTTTTTTCATGGGTTCCGATTTTTGTTGAGCAAACGAAATGCTTGTCAAGCCAATAATGGCAAGTAATAGAACTAATTTTTTCATTTTACTTAATTTTAATAGCCTGGTTTTTTGTACAACTTTTCGAGGTTCGGACGAATTTCTGCTTCATAAACTTTATCCATCCATTCATTCTCGGCAACTTCCTCAATTGCAACCGAAACAGCACCTTCTGGCTTGTTTACAATGGTCATAATCGATTTTGTAATTTCTTCGCTTAGTTTGTTTTTTTGTTCCTCCGAGCTTCCCGGATACATTTTTACAACTACATGTGGCATAATTTTAATTTTTAAGTGTTTAATTGTTATGTGATTCTATTCTCAGAAATGAGAGTTAATCGCTTATTGATTGAAAAGTCCGGCTTTCAGTTCGGAACCTGGAGTTCCTGATACTAAATGAAGATAGTTACGTTTGGTTTGGTCTTCTTCTATTTGCAATTTGCCTTCCTTTTTCAGGATGACATCTTTACCAAGTTTCAATTTTGCCGGATCAGCTTTTTCTCCAAAACCAGCAGGTCCACCGCCTTTGTTCACCAGTTCAGTATATCCTGAAATTATTGAGTTTGAAAGCGAGAATGAAGTCTTTTCATCTCTGTTTAAAATCCAGAACACATTGGTGTCAGTTACTACATTGTTGTAGAATTTTAAATCTTCAGCGGCTGACCACGACCAAACATTTGCGCCGTAATTGCCTATGAAAAGATTGTGGTGTACTTCACAATTTTTGGCAGGTTCATCCGAAAACCAAAAAACAACAGCATCTTTACAATGATAGAAGATACAATGGTCAACGACCACGCCTTGTCCGCTGGCCAATATTGCCAGATGGTTTGGAATGGCTTGCCTATCTCCCATGAAAAGACATTGGGTAATGCGCAAATCATCAAGATTCCGGCCTTCACGAACAATCGGATAATTTCTTCTCACCATTCCGTCTTTAGGTCTTTCGTGTACAGGAGTGCCCAAAACCCGCAAGCCCTGAATGGTTACATGTTCAGTTTCAATCTGAATTCCGTACGAGGTTCCTCCAAGTGGATCGTTATTCCCATAAGGCTTAAAATTTAAAGGCATTGTTGAAACAATCACCGGCATTTTTCCGGGATCCCAATTGGCGTCATCTGGTAAAACTTCAGCCCTGATAGTCAGTCGCTGCTCTTTGGTGAAATACCAGTTCGCCGGGTGAAAAGTAGCAGTAGCGTCCAAACCATAAATACCTTCCGAAAGATATACAGTAATAGCACCTTTCCCATTGGACAGATTGACCAGATCGGCAGCTTTATTCAATGTTTTTAGTGGTTGTTCTCTCGTTCCTGGGTTTTGGTCGTTACCGTTAATTTCATTAATGAAAAACTCAATTGAACTTTGAGAATAGGCTATAGTCTGTATCGTTGTTAGAATAACGATTACAATTGCCCTGAGTAAAATTTTTGTTCTCATACGACTTAAGATTTATGTAAGTTATTTTGATCAATGGTAGGATTCATTTTCATTTGGAAAATCAGCAGCCTTTACGTCTTTTATATAATTTGAAACTGCGTCAGAAATAATTGTGTGTAAATCTGAATATCGTCTTAAGAATTTAGGTGAAAATCCCTTCGTGATACCTAACATATCGTGCATAACCAAAACCTGTCCATCAACATGTTGACCTGCGCCAATGCCAATTGTTGGGATGGTTAATTTTGAAGTTAATTCACCTGCTAACTTTGCTGGTATTTTTTCAAAAGTTATTGCATAACATCCCACTTTTTCGAGCAGTAAAGCATCACTGATCAACTTTTCAGCTTCCGCTTGTTCTTTTGCTCTTACAGTATACGTACCATATTTGTTTATCGATTGTGGCATTAATCCGAGGTGCCCCATTACAGGTATTCCGGCATTAACGATTTTCCGAATGTCTTCGATGATTTCTTCGCCACCTTCAATTTTCAAGGTGTCTGCTCCGGTTTCTTTCATTATTCTTATGGCAGCTTCCAGCGATTTTTCAGGATTTCCCGAACAAGTACCAAATGGCATATCAACCACAACTAGAGCATGTTTAACCGCTTTCATTACTGAACATCCATGATAAATAATCTGATCAAGTGTCATGGGAAGTGTAGTTGTGTTTCCGGCCATCACATTTGATGCAGAATCACCAACCAAAATGACATCCATGCCAGCCTGATCTATAATCGAGGCCATTGAGTAATCATAGGCTGTGAGCATTGATATTTTTTCTCCACGCTCCTTCATTTCTTTTAAACGATACGTGGTAACTTTTCTTTTATTCTCTTCTTTTATCGCTGACATATCTATTAGTCTTTTTTTCAGATGACGGTATTAGAGTATTTCTCAAAAGATTCCGAACGACAGTATTCCTAACTAGTTCGGACGACCACTTTCCCGTTGGCTTCATTATTCTCCATCAGACGGTGAGCTTGGCCGATTTCAGACAAGGCAAATACTTTCGCAATGGCGGGGCGTAGCTTATGTTTTTTGATGCGACTGAATATGTCGTCGATAATTTTTTGAGTGGGGTAATTGCTCGAAAAGCCGGTGAGGTAAACTCCTGAAGGAATATCCTTGATGGGGTAGAAATTTTCGATGGTTCCCTTTTTTCCCAGAATTCCGGTGACGCATACAATTCCATGAAGTTTGACCATGCTCAACGATTCGGCCAGCGTAGCCGGACCAACCAGTTCCAACACTTTGGTTATCCCGTTGGGATAGAGATTGAGCAACTGGCTTTTTAACGTGCCATCATCAATCAGCACATGATCAGCTCCTTGCGAAATCAGAAGATCTCGTTTAGCTGCTTTTCGGGTTGAAGCCAGCACGGTGCCACCGATGCTTTTGGCAAGCTGAATGGCAGCGAGTCCGGCGGCGCTTGTTCCTCCCCGAACGAGTAAAATATCTTCAGGAGACAGTTGCAGGCTGCTAAAAAGTGAGCCGTAGGCCGTAAAATAAGTCTCAGGAATGGCAGCCAGTTCTTCCCATGGCAGGTCAGTTTCAACCGTAAAAATATTCTTAGCCGGAATCAATGCATATTCGGCATAACTGCCATCGAAGCTGCGCCCCATGCCGCCCATTAGCGCCACTACTTTTTGTCCTATACTGAATGTGCTATCCGAACCATCGGCAATTTCGCCTACACATTCAATTCCAAGGACCCTTGGCAGATTGATATAAGGCGCATTTCCTTCGTACTCGCGCATCATCAGTTCCGAGCGGTTCAATCCGAATGCCTTGACCTTGATAAGCACCCATCCCCGTTTAACTTCAGGAATAGGTATTTCGCTGATTACTAGTTTTTCCGGAGAACATGTTTTGTATAGTACAACTGCTTTCATTTTCAAATTTTCAAATCAACTTACCTGTTTCCAGCATTGTGGATCGGTTCCATAAAAGTTTCCAGTATATCCGTAAGTTACAGCAGGGCACCCGCGGCAAAACCGCTTCAATTCGCATTTACTGCATTTCTCGAATTTTTCGTAGTCGCGGTACCGATTCATGGGTTCACCGGTGAAAATGTCGAACAACTTTTCGCTGAAGATATTGCCAATCTGGCTCTCAAACCGACGGCAGGCATACACTTCGCCTTTGGATAAAATGGTGAGGTGACAATTGGCGCAGTTGCATCCATCGTAAATAATTTCTTCATTCAGGTTTTCAGGAATGGTAAACAAACCTTTTTCGTAGAGATACAGTGTCCAGAGGTGATCTTTCAGGTTGAAACTGGTACCACTGTCTTTATAAAGCTCAAATTTTTGCCACAGAACATCCAGTAAATCGCGGTATTGTTCGGGCGAAATGTGTGTGCTTTTTTCGGTACTTGTCGGACAGTACCTTGCGAAGGCAAAAATATCGGCTTTGTGCTCCACTACCAGGTCAACAATTTCGGGCATTTCGGCAATGTTTGTTCCCGAAACGGTGGTCATAATGGCACAACGAATACCTGCATTCCGGAGGCATTTAATTTTTTCGAGCGTGGTGTCAAACGATCCCGCTTTGCGAATGGCGTCGTGGGTTTTGCGCAGTCCGTCTATCGAAAGCTGATAACGTTCGCACCCGCAATCTTTTAATCGTTGACACACTTCATCGTTCAGGTGAAACGGATTGCCAAGTATCGAGAAAGCAATTTTTTTCGACTTGAAAAGTTCCATCAAATCCCAGAAACGGCTGTGCAAAATCGGGTCGCCGCCGGTGATATAGAAATAAGGAACACGGTTTGCCTTGCTGCACATATCCTGACAGTTTTGTAAAACCGATTCGATTTCGTCCCACGACATTTCTTTGAGCTTGAAGTGGTTGTTTTCTGAAAAGATGTAACAGTGCAGGCAACGCTGGTCGCAGCTATCGGTAATGTGCCATTGAAAAGCGAAATATTCCATGAAATTTTCTTTTGAGTTAAAGTAAAATGTCCCGGTCGCGGAAAACGTACCGGGACATTTGTACAGATTACTTGCCGTCGCTACCGCATGACGATCCGCATGCAGATGGTTTTGGTTGTGGATCGTCGCCTGCACCACAAGCTGATGGTTTTGGTTGATCATCACCAGCACCGCATGCCGACGGTTTGGCATCTCCTTCATTTGAGCCACAAGATGAACCACATCCTGTTGAAGCGAGTAATAACTGATTAGCTTTTAAATAACCCTGAGCACTTCTTGGGGCGAAATATTCTTTAATTCCTGCCCAACCGCTTAATAAATTTAATCCGTTCATTTTTGGTTGATTTTTAAGATTACAGATCAAATTTAGGAAGTTGTACTACCCCAGACAAGTAGGTGTGTAACGAACCTATTAGGTTAGAATTATAGATTATCAATGTGTTATGCAAATAAAAATTTTTAATTTATATAAACATTTTTTTAGGTGGTAATAATTTAAATGGACTGTTACTCTCTTTTGGAGATTATTTATACTTTTGAAGAAACTTCAAAGCAAAAAATATGAGAGAACTGGATTTGCATTACCCAACTTGTCCAATACGGAATGTGTTGAGTCGATTTAGCGACAAATGGTCGCTGTTAATACTGGTAAACCTGCAGGGAAAAGAAAAAATGCGCTACAAAGAATTGCTTGGTGCCATTCCCGACATTTCGCAGAAGATGCTCTCGAGTACCTTAAAACAACTGGAGGCCGATCATTTTATTCTTCGCGAGGCGTATGCTGAAATCCCTCCACGGGTGGAATATTCGCTGACTGAAACCGGCAAAAGCCTTCTTCCGGTGCTGAACATGATGATTGACTGGTCGCTCATACATTTTGAAGAGGTGACAAAATAAGAAAACTCACCCCAAATTATACATAGTTTAATTCAATCATTTAAATGTATTTCAATAGGAAATTGAAATATAAATCAAGGCAAGTACTGATTTTAAGGGCACTAACTATTTCAAATCAGGTTCAATCAAGGATCGCTGAATATTCATTATTATCTAAACACATCTCCCTTCCAGAGTTTTGAAAAAGATGACAAAACGGATTAATGATCAGAACAGGTTTATCTTCTATCTTCATATTTATTTTATTTATATAATATCTTAACCCATTTAGGACACATATTGGGTTTGATTAATAAGCTCGTAATGCCTGGTATATCTCATTGAACAGCTTCAGAACGTAATTTCAGAATACTTGAAAGCATGGCTAGGCCAGCTCAGTAAATACCATTGGCAACACAGAACGGGTTTAAGTGCCTCGGAGACCTGGCTACAAATTGTGGTGACCAATTCATTCTTTCACTCATCATTGGACAATTCAAACATAAAATCAGGAGGAACCCGAGAATAATAAGTCTGACGGCTTATTTCAATACTTTGGTTTTAACTCCATATAGTTCAGCCAAATGAAAATCTAGCATTATCTTGTTACACCCTCTAACCTCAAAAATTTTATTCTTTCTGAATGATTCGCAATTCTATAATTCTCATATTTAATAATTAGCCATTTTTCTCCCATCAACTTTTCGAGCCATTATTTCCATGTCGTCACTCAACTTACGGTCAGTAATCTTTGCATAGATTTGAGTTGTTTTAATATCGGTATGCCCAAGCATCTTGGATACGGTTTCAATAGGTACGCCATACCCCAACGACAGTGTGGCAAATGTGTGGCGAGCAATATGAAAGGTAATTGTCTTATTAATTCCACATACGGCAGTAATCTCTTTAAGGTATTCATTCATTTTTTGATTGCTGATAACCGGGAGTAGCATACCATTGGGCAACTTCCCTTCATATTTTTTCAGAATTGCTTTGGGAATATCCAGCAAGCGTATGTTTGATGCCACATTGGTTTTGTGACGTTTCATCACTATCCATAAATTCCCGTCAAACATGGTGCGGATATTTTCAGGCATCAAACCGCAAATATCGATATACGACAGACCCGTGTAGCAACTGAAGACAAACATATCACGCACCTGTTCCAGTCGCTGTGAGGCAAAACGCTTCGCATAAATCCGGTCAATTTCTTCCTGGTTCAGATACCCCCTTTCTACACGATCATACTTTAATTTATAGTTTGAAAATGGGTCAACGGTTATCAACCCTGAATTTTTGGCATAAATGACAATGGTTCGAAAACGCTGAATAAATTTCATCGCGGTATTATGCGAACAATCAAAATTACTTCGGATATGTAAGTAGAAGTTTTCGATAAACACGGCATTCATTTCCCAAATCGGCATATCTGACACACTGTATTTTTCCTTCATAAATTCGATTAACCGGCTTTTGGTAAGTTCGTAGCGAGTATAGGTTTTATGGGTCGATATACTATTCCCAACCTTTAGGCTAAATTGCTCATTATGCTCCTCGAAGAAGGCAATAATTGTCTTTTCACCCTTACCTAAAAATGCATTCTTCACCTTTTCGGCAGTTACGTAACTATCGCGTTGCTGCATTTCATGGTAAAGTGTATGGATTCTGGCCCGAATTTCATTCAATGTAGAATTGATGCCGTTAGCTTCTGCTGATTTTCCGATTGGTCGGCCAGATTTCCATTTCGTTTCTTCAATATCCAGCTTAGTATAAAACTGGGTAAGTTTACCATCGATAGTAATTCGCGCATGGATAGGTACGAAACCATTCTTTTTAACCTTGTCCAGCTTGAGGTAAAACAACACATTCAGAGTACTTTTTTCATGTTTCATAATCTCACTTTTTTACGTTTCAAAACTAATTCTACCAGTTGATAGTGAGATAATTGCAGACACGACAATATGCGACAGGAAGTAGTCAACTTTGGACAACTCGTACCCCTTTTTCAATTTTCAAAATGGGGGTACGAACTGGACACTGAACGGTGTCATTTTGAGTCCATTTTTTGACTTTTTACAGCAGACAGAATTTAAATAAAAAAGTCCCACAATATTGATATTGTGAGACTTTGACTGTTTTTTGTCGCCTTTCGGCTTCTCTTTAAGTGACCCAGCTGGGGCTCGAACCCAGGACCCCATCCTTAAAAGGGATGTGCTCTACCTGCTGAGCTACTGAATCATCCTTATTTCAAATTGCCTTTTTGTTTAAAGGCGGGTGCAAAGGTAAAAACTCTGTCTTGAAATGCAAACGATACATCCTAAAAATTGAAAAATTGTCCTGCTGAGTTTTCAACAATCAGCTGTTAAATCCATTCTATACCCTCCAATGTAAAAAAAAGTTACTTTTGTTTTTGTTCCGGCCAAAGATTTCTTTTTTCGCGAAATACAACCGGAGTATTGGTGGTATCGAAAAATCTTGTGTCCTGATGATACTTGATACAAAAAAATGAAAGACAAAGTTGTCATTATAACAGGAGCATCTTCCGGCATTGGAAAGGCCCTGGCCTTCGAATTGGCATCACAGGGATGTAAACTGGTATTAGCCGCGAGACGGATCGAATTGCTTGAAACGATGCAAAAAGACCTGGCTCCGGCAGAAGTGTTGCTTCAGCAAACCGATGTCAGTATAGAAGGAGACTGCAGGCATCTGGTACAGGCAGCAGTTGACCGTTTTGGCGGGATCGACATCCTGATTAACAATGCCGGGATATCCATGCGCGCCGCCTTTGAAGATGTGGAACTGGACGTCCTGCGTAAACTCATGGATGTCAATTTCTGGGGTACCGTTTACTGTACAAAATTTGCCCTTCCTTATTTGCTTCAAAAAAAAGGATCACTTGTCGGGATCATTTCGGTTGCCGGATACATCGGCCTTCCGGGACGAACAGGATATTCTGCTTCAAAATTCGCCATCCGGGGTTTCCTGGATACCATCCGCATCGAGAACTTGAACAAAGGTCTCCATGTATTGGTTGCAGCACCAGGTTTCACTGCATCTGAAGTCAGAAAAGCCGCTCTCATCGCCAATGGCTCCCCGCAGGGTGAAACTCCGCGTCATGAAGAGAAAATGATGACCGCACAGGCATGTGCCCGGCACATCGTTCATGCCATAGAAAAACGTAAACGTCAATTGATACTGACCTTTATGGAAGGAAAACTTTCTGTACTCCTTTCAAAGTTTTTCCCCGCCTTAATCGACAGGCTCACCTATAATCATATGGCAAAAGAACCCGATTCCCCAATTAAATAAAGCCAATATGCTTGTAAGCGAAACAAAGATCCGTGTTTACTATGAAGACACCGACCAGATGGGGGTTGTATATTATGGTAAATATTTACGTTATTATGAAATAGGAAGAACTGAAATGATTCGTAATCTGGGTATTTCATATAAACAGATAGAGGATAGCGGCATTCTCCTTCCCGCCCGCAGCGTCAAGATCAATTATATAAAACCTGCTCATTACGATGACTTGCTGACCGTCAAGACGATTGTCGATCAAATCCCTAAAGTAAAATTTTTAATTAAAGGAGAAATTTATAATCAGAAAAACGAACTGCTTAACGAAGGAGAGGTTGTCCTGGTGTTTTACAATGGCAAGACGAACCGGCCTTGCAAAGCGCCCGAGGTATTTATAAACACGTTAAAGGGATATTTTATTTAAAAACCGGAGATTTTATTTAATCCTACGAAAAATGACACTAAAACCAGGATCATAATCAACGCTCCTGAAATTTTATTAAACCACCATAAAACGCGTAAGCTGAATTTGTGTCTGAATGAGCTGACCAGGTTCGTCAGCGTGATCCACCAAATACTTGCTCCTACAAAAATTCCCAGAATCATCGTAAACGCGTCATAAGGCTGGCTAATATGAAAAACAATATCTGAACTGGCAAAAACAGCCAGAAAAATGAAAACCACCAGTGGATTGGGAAAAGTGATCAGAAATGTAGAAATAAGGTCCTGGTAGTAGTTACAACCTTTTCTCCTGTATTTACGCATATCATTCGCCGGATTTTTCCGGTAAATATACACGCCCAGAAAAAAAGCGATCAGCCCGCCAAGAATATGAAAGGTGAGTTGATGCAACCTGATAAAATCGATAATGTACGTCAGACTAAATCCGGCAATCAAGGCATAAAAGACGTCAGTAAGGGAAGCGCCCAGACCCGTAAGAAATCCTGAGATCCTGTTCTTGTTGACTGTTCTTTGAATGATAAGCACACCAATGGGTCCCAGCGGCACAGAAACTGCCAGTCCGATAATGATCCCTTTTATGAAAATTGCCAAAAGCATGTTACAAAAATAATAGAAAAGCCTTTTAAAACCAGTTCTGCACCGGCAAATTCCACAATCTTTTATTAGAAAGTGAATCAACTCTGGTATATTTGCATTTTAAAAGCCAATAACATAAAAAACTTAAATCTATGGGAAAGATCAGTCTGTTATCATTTTTGTTAATCTCTTTATTTATCCAGGGAATGGCACAGGATTACCGCTTAAAACTTTGGCCAGGGGATGCCCCAAATAAAAACACACCTCCGGGGGAAGAAAAATTCTATGTGGAAAGGGGGACCAGCCGCTATGAAAATATTTCAGAGGCAGAACTGTTTGTCTACCTACCTGAAAAATCAAAAAATACCGGTGCCGCCGTGGTTATTTGCCCCGGTGGTGGTTATCATGTGGAAGCCATCCAGCACGAAGGGTTCATGATGGCTGAGTACCTGAAACAAAACGGGATAGCAGGGATTGTTTTAAAGTATCGCCTTCCTTACGGACAGCATGAAATACCGTTAACGGATGCACTTCAGGCGATCCGTTTTGTCCGGTCAAAAGCCGATGATTGGGGAATTGATACTGCCCGGGTTGGAATTGCCGGTTCATCGGCCGGAGGTCATCTGGCATCAACAGCAGGTACTCATTTTGACAGGGGAGATTCCAGTGCTGCCGATCCAACCGCCCGCCAGAGCAGCCGTCCTGATTTTATGCTCTTGCTTTACCCGGTTATCAGCTTTGACGAAGCAATCGGCCATATGGGTTCGCGTCAAAATCTGATTGGAGCCACGAATAACTGGAAACTGGCATCAGCGTATTCGAACGAACTCCATGTGAACGCCCAAACACCACCGGCATTCCTGGTATTGGCAGATGATGACAAAACCGTCGACCCCGAAAATTCGATTCGCTTTTACATGGCGATGAAAAAGTATGATATCCCGGCTGAACTGCATATCTTTCATCAGGGCGGACATGGTTTTGGAATGAATAAAATCAATAAGCCTGCAGAACAATGGCCGGAACTGTTTGTTCAATGGATGAAATCGATGAATTTCATAAAATAGGTTGGGATGACAAGAGCCTGGAAAAATAATGGTTTAATAAACCCGAACGATGCAAGCTGATCTAAACCCTGTCCGTGTTTTTAGGTTCTGCCCCAAATGTGGCTCCGGCCAATTCAGGACGATCGGTTCACGGGCTAAAAAATGCGAAAATTGCTCGTTCAGCTATTATTTTAATGCATCTGCGGCAGTAGCAGCCCTCATTTTTGATGAGAAAGGAAGATTACTCCTGACGCGGCGGGCTATTGAGCCTCATCTCGGCATGCTTGATCTCCCCGGAGGATTTATTGAACCGATGGAATCGGCAGAGGAAGCTGTTTCCCGTGAACTGAAAGAAGAACTTGGCGCGGAAGTGCTCAGCATGGAATATGTATGTTCTTTTCCGAATGAATATCCGTTTTCAGGTCTTTCTGTTTTCACGCTCGACCTGGCGTTCAGGGTAAAAATAAAATCTTTGGATGTTATGATCCCGATGGATGATATTTCGGCATTTGAATTCTATTTTCCGGATGAAATCCCGTTAGACGAAATACCGGCCACGTCCATCAGGAAGATCGTCGAACGGATCAAGCAGGGAGACAGCAATATTTAAGAGGTTAACCGGAATTTTCAAATATGATTGGAGAGACTATCAGAGAAAGGATCGACCGCCTGCGTCAGAGCATGAAAGAGTTTGGAATTGATGCATATTACGTTTCAGGCACCGATCCTCATCAGAGTGAAGACCTGCCGGATCACTGGCAGTACCGAAAATTTATCGCAGGTTTTACCGGATCGATGGGAATGGTTGTCATTACCGCAAATGAAGCGGCATTGTGGACAGATTCCCGCTATTTCCTTCAGGCCACCGAAGAGCTCAAAGGCTCCGGGATTGAGTTGATGAAATTGCGTGTCGAGGGGACACCTTCCCCTGACGAGTGGCTGGGAAGCAGACTTCCACCTGGCAGCATAACAGTAACCGATGCCCGTTGTATGTCCTTTAATCAATACCGGAGCTTCCGTAATTCCTTAAAGAAGAACAAAATTGAACTGCTGAACGCAAACGATCTGCTTGCATCCATATGGACTGACCGGGAGCCAATACCCCGGACGCCGGTTTTTGAACATGATCTGCACTATACCGGGCTGAGCCGCAGCGAGAAGATCCATCTGATCAGGCGGCAATTCCAAAAATCAGGGGCCAACGCAACCCTCATTTGCGCGCTGGACGACCTGGCCTGGACCTTTAATCTCCGTGGCGGCGACGTTAATTGCAATCCTGTTTTTATAGCCTATGGACTGATCACAGATCATTCGGTTTCACTTTATATTTATCCGGAGAAAATACCGGCAGAAATCGGTGTAAAGCTCAAAAATGAGGGAATTTCAATCAGACCTTATGAAGCTGTTTTTGAAGCGTTGCATCTGCTGAAAGGAAAGATACTGATTGATCCGGACCGGACAAACCAGGCTTTGACCGAATCCTTGCCGGCACACACTGAAATTACGGAACAGGTTTCAATTCCTGCCATGTTAAAAGCCATTAAGTCGCCAACCGAACTGGATCATATCAGGCAAACCATGAAAAAAGACGGGCTTGCCATGGTTGATTTTCTTTACTGGATCGATCAGACGATTGGGAAACAGGAAATTTCGGATTACGACATTGCATTAAAGCTGGATCATTTCCGCTCTTTACAGGAAGGTTTTCTGGGAGCCAGCTTCCCACCCATTATTGGGTTTAAGGAAACCGGAGCTGTCGTTCACCGGAGAGTTTCGAAAGAAAACGCAGTGCCTGTCGTCAGGGAAGGTATTTTGCTCGTTGACAGCGGAGGTCAGTATCTATCAGGCACTACGGATATTACCCGCACCATTACCCTGGCTGAACCGACACAGCAACAAAAGGAAGATTTCACACTTGCCCTGAAAGGAATGATCAACCTGACCCTGGCTTGCTTTCCGGCCGGACTAAGGGGATGCAATCTTGATCTGCTGGCGCGGAAAGCCATGTGGGATCAGGGCATCAACTATGGACATGGCACGTCTCACGGAGTTGGCTTTTTTCTGAATGTTCACGAAGGCCCCATGAGCATCCGGATGGAATACAACGAACATCCAATCCGCCCGGGGATGGTCCTTTCAAATGAACCCGGAATATACCGGGAAGGTTTGTATGGCGTGAGAACAGAAAATATGATGGTCTGCGTGGAACGGAAAAAAACGTCATTCGGTCAGTTTTACGGGTTTGAAACCTTAACCCTGTGTCCGATCGATTTAAAGTTAACCGACAGGAAATTGATGACACAAAAAGAAATTGAGTGGATCAACGATTACCACAAACAGTGTTATAACGAGTTATCCCCGGTTCTGACGAAGGAGAAAAGATCCTTTCTGAAATCGCTTACTGCTCCGTTGTGATAAAAAAAAGGCCGGACAAAACATCCGGCCTTTTTTTATCTGAGATTCAAACGTTACTCGCCATTCATCGAGATAAGGAATTCTTCTATGGAATTGGTCTTCATCAGCCGGTCCTTGATAAAATCCATGGCTTCAAGTGAGTTCATATCGGCCAGGTAATTTCTCAGGATCCAGACTTTATCCATCATTGATCTTGTCAGTAACAGATCTTCACGACGCGTACTGGAAGAAACGATATCCACTGCAGGGAATATTCGTTTATTGGACAATTTGCGGTCGAGCTGAAGTTCCATGTTACCTGTTCCCTTAAATTCTTCGAAGATTACATCATCCATCTTCGAACCGGTATCGGTCAAAGCTGTTGCCAGGATGGTCAGCGATCCGCCTTCTTCAATATTACGGGCCGCACCGAAGAATCGTTTGGGCTTATGTAATGCATTTGCGTCGACACCACCCGAAAGGACTTTTCCGGAGGCCGGAGCAACTGTGTTGTAGGCACGCGCAAGACGGGTAATAGAATCCAGTAAAATAACCACGTCATGACCGCACTCGACCAAACGTTTGGCTTTTTCCAAAACCATTCCGGCAATACGCACATGACGGTCGGCCGGTTCATCAAATGTGGATGAAATAACCTCAGCGTTGACACTGCGGGCCATGTCAGTTACTTCCTCGGGACGTTCGTCGATCAGCAGCACGATCATATACACTTCCGGATGATTGGCAGCAATCGCGTTGGCAATTTCCTTCAGCAACATGGTCTTTCCTGTTTTTGGCTGCGCGACGATCAACCCACGCTGTCCTTTACCAATAGGAGCAAACAAATCAACAACCCGGGTCGAGATGTTATCGTGCCCGTTGCCTGTCAGATTAAATTTTTCATTTGGGAACAAAGGTGTTAAATGGTCAAATGGAACGCGGTCCCTGATGTAATCGGGAGTACGGCCATTAATTTCAACAACTTTGATCAGCGGAAAATATTTTTCACCTTCTTTGGGAGGACGGATTGTTCCCCTTACAGAGTCTCCGGTTTTTAATCCGAATAACTTAATCTGAGACTGAGATACGTAAATATCGTCGGGCGAGTTCAAATAATTGTAATCGGAAGAACGCAAAAACCCATACCCGTCGGGCATAATTTCCAAAACTCCTGAATTTGTAATAATGCCTTCAAATTCATAGGGTTTTTCATTCATGCTGCCGTTATTCCCCGGTTTGGGTTTATTCAGGTTATCCCGCTTCGGATGCTTATTTTTGTGCGGGTCCTGCTTAAAATCTTTCGGCTGATCGCGCTGAACTTCCTGCCGGTCTTCAGCTATCTGACCTTGTTCCTTCCGGCCGGATTCCGCTCTCTCCCCGGACACATTCATTTCTTCTGACACCTCTTCAGGTTCATTGCTTTGAATTTCCGGCACCTTTTCTTCAACCGGTCCCACATCCATTGGTTCAGGCAACGGTTGTTGCGGTTGCGGCATTCCCGGTTGCTGCGAGTGCTGGTATAATTTTTCCCTTTGCCTGCGGGCAAAATCAAAAGCGGCTGCAGCTTTTATGACAACGGCCGTACGACGCCTCTTTTTGGGTTGTTCGTTATCATTGCCTGTATCCTCTGTTGACGCTGCTTCTGTATTATCTTCCTGCTTATTACCGGAAACGGGTTTTATTTTAAAGCTTTTTTCCTTGGCATTTTCCATTTTCCTTTCGGAAGCAAGAATCGCCTGGGTGTCTAAAATCTTGTAAATCAGGTCCTGTTTTTTATACGATTCAACCTTTTTGATTTTAAGCTCTTTCGCTATTTCCCGCAAGTCGGGAAGCAGTTTTCTGCTTAATTCAATAATATCATACATATTTTGAAAATTAATTTTTTAAGTCCAAAAAATTCTGGAGAAGTATTGTTAAATATAGGGATTTATATATTTGGATTTTATTCTTTCGAAATTTCCTGCAATAATAACGAATAAGTAGGGATTCGCCAAAAAATTTAAATCTTTTTAGGAATTTTCCGGGTAGAATCTGCTTATTTTTAACATTAAAACAATATGCATTAAAAATAGTTTATCGAAAATGTAAATATTCCCCATAAAATCCGTATTGGGATTAATGCTTTTAGCAGAAGAAAAGCAGATCGTGATCTTTTGAAATTTTGACTTTAATGATTTTCTCTGATTTGGCCCAAAATGGTTGCTTCATGAGCCAGGAAAGCCGTTTCGTCACGAATTTATATCATCTCATAAAAAAAACACAAAGGAAATCCAAAATGAAATGATTATTCACTATTTTCAACACCATTAAACTTTATACGTTCCTGTCAGTTTTATAAATGTAGTCGGGCATACATTTCATTAGAAATTTTAAGGTTAAGGATTTTCCAATGAGACAGCTAAAAATAACAAAACAGGTCACAAACCGGGAGACACTATCATTAGATAAGTATCTGCATGATATTGGCAAGGTTGAGCTCCTTAGCGCAGAAAGGGAGGTGGAATTGGCCAAACGGATAAAACGGGGGGATCAGCAGGCATTGGAAGAACTGATCAAGGCCAATCTGCGATTTGTTGTTTCTGTTTCCAAACAATACCAGAATCAGGGACTGAGTTTACCTGATTTGATCAACGAAGGAAACCTGGGGCTCATAAAAGCGGCGCAACGTTTTGATGAAACACGCGGCTTCAAATTTATTTCTTACGCTGTTTGGTGGATCCGGCAATCGATTCTGCAGGCCCTGGCAGAACAAGCCAGGATTGTCCGATTGCCCTTGAATAAGATTGGTTCGATCAATAAAATTAACCGGACTTTTTCGAAACTGGAACAGGAATACCAAAGGGAACCTACGCCTGATGAAGTGGCCAGCATCCTGGAAACATCATCAGAAGTCGTTGAAGATGCCATGAAAGTATCCAGCCATCATGTATCGATGGATGCACCTTTGCGGGATGAGGATGACAACAGTTTATACGACATCATGCTCAACAATGAATCGCCGAGCCCTGACAATGTCCTGATTACAAACTCTTTAAGAAAAGAGATTGAAAGAACATTATCCACTTTGGGAGAACGGGAAGCCGAGATCATTAAATATTATTTTGGATTAAACGGGTATCCCCAGCATACGCTTGAAGAAATCGGGGAAGTGTTTGGCCTTACCCGGGAAAGAGTCCGCCAGATTAAGGAAAAATCAATCAAAAAATTAAAAAATCATTACCGGAACCGCTTGTTAAAGGCTTACCTTGGCCAATAAATCAAGATCTTCGTTTATCTTTACACCTGCGAAACCGATTAGGTACAAAATCAATGATTGAAAGACGAATTGCCCCTTCTATTTTGGCGGCTGATTTTACCCGTTTGGGTGACGACATCCGGATGCTGAACCAAAGCAAAGCGGATTATATCCATTGCGATGTAATGGATGGTGTTTTCGTTCCCAATATTTCATTCGGGATTCCCGTTATCCAGCAGGTCAGCCTGATAGCAGCCCGACCGCTGGATGTCCATTTGATGATTGTTAATCCTGACCAGTTTATCGGAGCTTTTAAACAGGCCGGGGCTTCAATCCTGACTGTACATTATGAGGCCTGCCCTCATTTACACCGAACCATTCAACAAATCAGGCAGGCAGGCATGAAAGCATCCGTCTGTCTGAATCCGCATACGCCGGTCCATTTGCTTGAAGATATTATCCGGGATGTGGATATGGTTCTGATCATGTCTGTTAATCCGGGATTTGGCGGGCAAACTTTTATTGAAAATTCCTATGAAAAAGTATCCCGGTTGAAGGAACTGATACTGGCTAAAAACGCATCAAGCCTGATTGAAGCAGATGGTGGCGTAAATTTTGAAACAGGGAAAAGGCTGTACGAAGCCGGCGCCGACATTCTTGTTGCCGGAAGCTTTGTTTTTCAATCAGAAAAACCGCTTGAAACGATCAATCACTTTAAAGAATTATAATTGACAGGAACAGCCTGCTCCTTCCTTGTCCGGATCCGAAGCAGCCGGACATCCGGTTCGTTTACAGTTGCATGCTGATTTTGTTCTGCCTTTAAAGCATCGGTAAACCCGGTACAAAAAAGTAGCGGCAACGATCCCCAATATCATATATGTCAACAGGTCCTGGATCATGTTATCATCAACAACCGGGAACTTAGCTGTAAGGTTATCCATGCCAGTCCCCATGCCAGCAAAGTGGTATAAACAACCGTAAAGACAGGCCAAAAAAAGTTCCCGGATTCATTCCCGATTGTGGCAATCACCCCAATGCAGGGAAAATAGATCAGTACAAAAACCAAAAACGCCAGGGCGACCGGTAAAGTGATCACTTTTTGTCCTTTCCCGGGGCCGGAAATATATTCTTCCCGCTGAAGTTTTTGAGGAAGATCGATTGTTTCAGTCACATTCGGCTGAACATGATACATGACACCCATCGTGCTCACTACAATTTCCTTTGCAGGCAATCCGGCCAGCAGACTGACGCTCATCTTCCAGTCAAAGCCAAGTGGCCGCATAACCGGTTCTATCATTTTTCCAATCCGCCCCAGATAAGAATTTTCAAGCCGGACTACCTCTCGTTCAGATCTGAGCACCTGCAGTTGCTGCTCATGATCCGTCGCGGGCTGAGCCGCCGCAAGTTGGATTTTCCTGTCGATTTCGGATGTCATTCGGCTGGTTCGCGGAAAATAACCCAGTCCCCAAATAAGGATCACGCCAATAAGAATAACACCCCCTATTTTCTTTACATACTGAGCCGCCTTATCCCACATATGAATGGCGGTGTTCCTGATCGTAGGGATCCGGTAAGGTGGCAATTCAAGAACAAAAGGGGTCTCTTTATTTCTAAAAAGGGTTAAGCTAAAAATCTGAGCCATCAGCAAGGCAACAAGTATTCCGGTAAAATAAATCGCTGACAAGACCAGCGCCGGATAAGCCGGGAAGAAGGCTGATATAAACAACACATAGACCGGCAACCTGGCGCTGCATGACATAAACGGGATAATCAGCATGGTCAGCAAACGGTCACTGCGATTCCGCAAGGTCCGGGTCGCCATAATGGCAGGGACATTGCAACCAAAGCCCATCACCATGGGAATGAACGAACGACCATGCAGTCCAAAAAAATGCATGACCTTATCCATAATAAATGCAGCCCGCGCCATATATCCGGAATCTTCCATAAATGAGATAAAGAAAAAGAGGATCAGGATATTTGGAAGAAAAACCAAAACACTCCCCGCACCGTCTAAAATTCCATGGGTTATCAGATCGCGGAACATCCCGGCAGGCATAACTTCATTCATAAACAGATTCATTCGGTGAATCATGAAATGAATCCAGTTCATGGGGTATTCACCAAGCCTGAAGGTACTGTAAAATGCAATGCCGATCAGGAGCAGAAAGACAGGCATTCCCAGGAAAGGATGTGTCAGTACTTTATCAATTCGTTCTGAACGTGATTTTCCCGGATTAATTTTCGCCTTAAAAGTTTCTTTAAGCGCTCCGGCAATGAACCCGTATTTGGCGTTTGTAATGGTCGTTTCACTGTCTTCGCCAAAAAGGGATTCAATGCGTCCGCACTCTTCGTCGGTTGTTTCCCTGATCTCCTGATAGTTGAAGTATCTCGAAAGCATAAAGAACGCTTCTCGGTCCCGCTCAAGGAGTTTGATGGACAGGAAACGGGAAGAAAACTTGTCGGTTACAGGCTTATTTTTCCGGATCTTTCCCCTGATCCGGCGGATCGATTGTTCAAGCTCCGCTCCATAGTTAATATGAATATGTCTGACCACAGGATCCCTGTCCTCATAAACATCAATTGCTTTTTGCAAAAGTTCTTCAATTCCCTTCCCTTTTGAACTAATTGTCGGAATGAACGGGATCCCGATCAGTCTGCCCAGCTTATCGTAATTAAACCGGTTCCCTTTCAGAAGCAACTCGTCATACATATTCAGGGCGCAAATGACCTTGATATCCATGTCAATCAACTGGGTTGTCAAATAGAGGTTACGCTCCAGATTCGTTGCATCCAGCACATTAATAACAAGATCCGGAGTTTCCTTCCAGATATATTTCCGGACATAAATCTCCTCAGGAGAATAGGCAGTCAGCGAATAGGTACCGGGTAAGTCAACCAGAACGAACCGGTACCCGAGTTGTTCAAAATCTGCTTTTTTGGCGTCAACCGTTACCCCGCTGTAATTTCCGACATGTTCTTTTGAACCGGATAAAAAATTAAATAAAGTGGTCTTCCCGCAATTGGGATTACCTACAAGCGCAATATGGATGGTTTTCCCTTTCTCGTTGGCTGAAAGCTTGAGGCTCTCCAGATCGATGACTCCCTCATAAGCCGATGAAGTCTGCGATTGGGCTTCCGGTAACGATATTACTTCAATTAAATCGGCTTCCGAACGTCGCAGGGTTATATTGTAATCCATGATCCTGAATTCGATAGGACCTCTAAAAGGAGTATTTTTAATTACTCTTACTTCCTTTCCTTTTACGAATCCCATCTCCGTAATTCTTTTGCGGAATGAACCATGCCCCAATACCTTGGTAATAATGACTACCTCATTATTTTTAACCTCAGAAAGTCTCACCGGAAATTTTTCCTTTACTCGCTAATTGAACCATAAATGAACCGCAAAGATATCCAACATTTTAAAATTAACTTCAAAAAAATTAAAAAAGACTGGCATACACTGTGCATTCATTTATCTTTGTAAATTCAGAAAGCCATCATGGAAGAGAATAGTAATTTAAAAAAAATACAGGAAGCCATCGATTCCCTGCCCGATAATTTCAGCATATTGGAAGAACAGATTGATGTAAATCTTCAAATGGAATATTTTGATTATACCAAAGACAAACGCAATAATCAAAAAATTGAAGACTTTATTTCGGCTGAAGAGCAATTGAACAATCCCAAAGAAAAAATGGGCTATAAGAAGCAGTTACTGGTCCAGTTAGCCGGACATGATCAGGTCGAAGCTTTCCGGATTATTGAACGCTTTCATAAAAAATCAAAGGGGAAATTAAGAAAATGGACGGTCCTTGCGCTTCAGGAAAGCCGGATGATCCTTCAAAGCTCCCTGCTCGGAGAACAACAGGTATTCATCTCGACAGGTCTCGGCGGAAAAGGCCAGAATATCCGTTATTTCATTGCACTGACGAAAAAGGATATGGAAACGCCATTCTCTGAAATACAAACGAAGATCATTGAGACTGAATTCCGGTTTTTCCTGAAAAAAAGCGAAGGTGAACTTGAGCAAATCCGGTTCGAAGGAGAATTTGCACTGGGCTCATTCCTTTTCCCTTTAAAAAAGAACCTGCAGAATATTTTTCGGTCATTTATTGAAGAATGTAATCAATACGGCGATTTTTTGCATGAGGATGTCATTATCACCAACGTAAAGGTTTTGTCGGTTGAGGAAGTCAAGAAATTTTTAAAACAGAATGAAACAGAATAAAATTAATATGGCCTTGCAGGTACTGCCCCAGGCCGAAGGTAAGAACAGTTATGATCTGGTCGATCGGGCTATCGCCGAGATCAGCGCCTCAGGGCTAAAATATAAAGTTTGTCCTTTTGAAACCGTTATTGAAGGGACTTACGACGAAGTCATGGCCCTGGTTAAAAGAATTCATCAGGTCCTTGAAAAAAACGGAACAGAAAGAATGATGACTTACATGAAGATACAAACTGTATTTCAGGAAGATGTAACCATCGAAGATAAAATGCACAAATACGAGGGATAAAAATTGGATTTTATGTGATGGTTATCTCATAAAAATACTATATTTGCAGCGCTTTTGCAATGGCCCCGTAGCTTAATGGATAGAGCATCTGACTACGGATCAGAAGGTTGGGGGTTCGAGTCTCTCCGGGGTCACCTCACGGGACAAGTCTAAAAATGATGGATTTGTCCCGTTTTTTTTGCCTTTTATTTTACTGTCTATCAACAGCATAAGAACCAAAGCTTCATTAACACGGGCGGTTCGATATTGAAATCCGTTAAAAGTCAATTTTTCGGGGAACATCGAACCAATTATTTTTCTTTTTTGGATAATATCGCCTGCTTCGTATAAATAATCAAGCCGTGATATATTGCTGATTGCCTTTATCCCATAAGGGTTCGATGTTGTTTGTATCCGTTACCAAACCGGTTAGCTTTGCTTCAAGCCTGTTAATTCTCGCTTCTACCTCTGCCTTCATGGTTCGAAAATCATCCACCTCAATATCTCCGCACAATAGTAATTCCCTCGCTCTGGAAAGCTTCTTATTTTCTTCCTGTAACTGCTGTTTTATTTGCTGCATGTTCTCGTTTTGCATTTTGGCCCTCGCCTTATAACGCGTCAGGATTACTTCCTTATACAGCTTCAGCTTGGGAACTGACCGGACATACTTATTTATTTCCCCGATAATTTTTTGGTTTAGATCGATTGCACGATGCCTGAAATTACACGATCCTGAGCAATGGTAATAGTGATAATATCGTGTACGTCCTTTTGACGCGCTTCCGGATAGCATTCTCCCGCATTTAGGACATATTAGAAATCCTCTCAGTGGCAGACTGTCCTCTACTACTTTGTTGATATATCCTATCGGCGCCGTCCCCATCCATCTCCCTTCTTTTTTGCGCGACGCATTCCGTGAAACACATTTAATGCCCTGCGGTCATTCTCTACTTCCGGAGCAGCCAGATAAAAGGCCAGCATCATTTTATTTTCGGGAACAGATAAATCCACTGGTTGTTCCACCGCCTGCGGTTCAACACCCAGTTTTCTCAGCGTACTGATCATCTGGTAAGCGTCACCTGCATTTCTGCTGAATCTGTCCCGCTTTGTGAAAAGGGCTAAATCCGAATGTCCCCTTTGTCTGCGCAAATCTCCCAATAATCTGGTCCATGAAGGGCGTTTTAACGATTTGGTTGAGTGATCCTCGAAAATCACTTTTCTGACATCTATATGGTTTATCTCACAATATTTACGTAAGCGTTCTTCCTGATCACGCTGGGAATAACCCTTGTCTGCCTGTTCGTCCGTACTGACACGAATATATAAATCAGCGATTTTCATGATGAAAGAAATATACATATACCCAGTATAATTTAAGAAATTAGACCGATTTGGCAAGATATTGATCGACAACAATCTCTGCCATTTCATACATGAAATCAAGTATAACTTTCGCTTGTTCGATGGTTACTTCAATCCCATCCTCTTTTAAAAGCTTTACTGCTCTTTCAGGCGGAATCCTCTCTACTCCTTCGTACATCATCTCTCACCTCCTGTTAAAAAAAGTACAAGCCCGGTGAGGGCTTCTACTGAAATACTGATATCGTTTATAATTTACCTTCACCCACTCCTCTCAACAAAATAGATCTTGCTTCCTTTCAGCCGGTTAAATGACGGCTCGTTCCTGATATACCCATATTCACTCAATTCCCTGACACACTTGTGATAGGTCATGGCAGAGGATACTTTGGCAATTGTCATGATCTCATAACTGAACGCAGTAATGGGATTGGCACAACCGCTTTCAGCACGGTATTCCAACAATGTGGTTTCCTTTTTTTAAGGGATCAATCAGGTTGTTTTTATACTCCTCGTTCCCTAATTCCCTGATTGGGTGCTTTGACAGCGAAGCTTCCAGGTCATAGCCGTAATTCTGATGATACTGCTTCAACCTGAAGTTTCCTTTATCGTCACTTTGCTTGAAGTCCATCTGTATCCAGGTTCAGTATTACAGGAAGATTGGTTACTGTGGCTTTTCGTATTTTAATGTTTGTATCCATGCGTTGTTTTAAGGTATTTTCTAATCATCCGGTTTGCCGGATTTGAATACCACCGGGCTACCAGTTCACCCAGCAAACCTGAAACAACAATTACCAAAAAGTATAACCCCCAGACCCATTCGCCGGAAAGGCTAAGGGTGTTGTAGCCATTCACCAGCACATAAACCACAAACATGTGGGTTAAATAAACCTCGTAGCTGTTCCTCCCCAGAAAACGGATACTACCTGTTAACCGATACGTTTTTTGCCGGGCCTCTGTAAACCGCTTTTGCTGCCAGATGAGCACCATTGCTGTGCCTATCGATAAAATGGTCACATTCAACCCCGTTTGTCCCAGGTGCAACTCACGCGTTATCGTCCTGAAAAACAAAATCAGGATGATAAAGACTGTTCCGACAACAGCTAGTGCTAATAAAGCTTGTTTGGAAAAATTAACCCTTTTTGCCACAATGGCTGCCAGGCATCCCAATGAAATAGCATCCAAAAAAGCAAAGTGGTTCCGGTCGGGCTCCTCAAAACTGTACCCATGAAACCATGCTGTCCGGGCGAATGGAGAAATAACCAGAAAGAACAAAACCAACGCCACAAAATGCCATTCTTTTTTCAAAACCAGGCACACCAGGGGAAAAAACAAATAAAAAGCCTCCTCGATTGACAAGGACCAAAGTATGTCCCAGGGACCGGGAAGATAATTTGTAGTTATTTCCAACCAATTAATATGAAAGGTCAACGCTGCCAGAATTGCCCTACCGAGTGAAGTTTGCTGCGGGTTAATGACATACCCGTTTACTCCCGAAAGGTGCAAAACAGACAATACCAACAACAATAAAGCCAACAACGGCATAATCCTGGCAAAACGCATCAGGTAAAAGCCTTTAGGGTTCACTTCCGAAAGATGGTTCCATCGGTTTAGCGATGTGGTAGTGATCAGAAAGCCCGATATGACAAAAAAAATGCACACCCCGTAATACCCGCTCCAGAAAAGAATTTTATAGACCGCTCCGGGCATCGCGCTTCCAACAAAAGTGCCGCTAAATGGCACACGTATATTGATGTGGAGCAGAATGACCGACAAAATCGCCAGCCCACGGAGGATATCTATTCCCTGATTTCGATGAACAGGCCTGTTGCTGTTTTCTGCAACCCAAGACGAGTTTCCAATCATTACTTTTCCGGTTTCAAAGTCAACCTCATTTTTATACTCCTGGCGTTCACTCTTATTATCAACAATTTCAATCATATGTATTAGTCATTTTCAAGAATTTTAATGTATTACCTGATCAGAGGTAAGTCTATAATATTGAAGTACATGTATACCAGACCTTGCCGATGCGATAGATTGTCCCCTCCCATAATATCACAGAATTCACATAAACTGATTACTCATACCTCAGCGCCTCCACCGGGTTTCGCGTAGCTGCTGTCCAGCTTTGCCAACTCACAGTCAACAATGCAATCCCCAAAACCAGTAAGCCTGACAAAGCAAAAATCCACCAACTGAGCGAAGTTTTGTAAGCAAAGTTTTCGAGCCATTTATTCATGGCGTAGTATGCAACGGGCGTGGCAATTACAAAGGCAATTGCTACCCACTTCACGACGTCTATGTTCAACATTGTCATGACTTCGGAGACTTTTGCTCCGTTTACTTTTCGGATGCCGATTTCTTTGGTTTTTAAATAGGCGTTGTTCAGGCTTGTACCGATTAATCCAAGTACGGTGATAAATATTGATAAGAGTGAAAAAATAAGCACAACGCTTGAAAGTTGGTTGTCTTCATTATATTGCTGACTGTATTGGTCCTCCAAGAATGTGTATTCAAAAGGGTTTCCGTTAAAAACCTTTTCCCACTTGTTTTTTAAAGTTGCAACCTGCTGTTCATTAATGCTGTTCCTGAACTTTACCATCAGGTAGGTCAGGCTGTTTAGGTCGTACCTGAACAACGTGGGCATCACATGGTCGTGCAGCGAGGTATGGTGATAATCTTCAACCACCCCGATAATAGTAGCATCGCCGTAATTGGTTGGCTGGTCGATTGCCTCAGCCGGGTTTGAAAAACCAAGTTTGCGCAAAAGCGTTTCGTTAATGATAATTTGGTTCCGGCACAGTTCGGGCAACTTGCTAAAATTCCGCCCTGCCACAAAACGGACATCAATCACATCGAAATAGTCACCATCCTGAGTCACTCCCTGGTATTTGTTTATGGTCTCGGGCTTGTTTTTTATGCCAAAATTTACAGTCCCCGTTTTTTTTCCGGGAATCGACCCTGATGCAGACAGCGCTTCCACCCCGGGTATTTGCAGGGCTTCCTTCCTGAACAACTCCATCTTTTGATTATAACTCGCCGCGTCTGGCGTTATAGGAGGCGAAAGCACCAGGATATTTTCTTTTGTAAACCCAAGCTTTTGTTTGCCGAGAAATTTCATCTGCGCGTTAATGCAAAGTATGCTGCCAATAAGCAATATGGAAAGAACAAACTGAAATGTTAAAACGATGGGACTGCTTTTGCCGGAATGAAGAGCATGTTTCGCTTTTTGATGAAGCACCTCAAGGGGGGTAAAAGAGGTTAATTTAACGACAGGCACCACCGATGACAAAATTGAACCGGCAAACATCAACCCAAGGGTAATGCCCCAGAATATGCCGAAGTTGATTTGGCTGTTTTCCATTCCCTGAAAATGGAACAGGTTATACAGCGCAGGCGAAACGGCGAAAAACAAAGCAGAACTGAAACAAACCGGGATTGCCGAAAGCAGTGCCGATTCGGAAATCATTGAAGCGACAAGCCTTCTGGTAGAAGAACCGCTGATTTTCCGTATTCCAATCTCCTTGAAATATTTGGTGTTTTGGAAAACCAGGAAGTTGATGTAATTGAGCCAGGAAATAACAAGGGTTATCAATCCAACCAGGAAAAGCGCCTTTAATGAAGATTTCCCGACAAACCGTTCGGTTGGATGTGACATGGTGTATTCCTTTCTGAAATGTTTCTCTGAAATCTTTTCCAGGTGAACCGTTGTTGTCCCCCAGGTATCCTTATCCTGGTTGTTCATATATTTGCCGGCCACTGTGTTGATTTGCTGCTTTGCCAGCTCAGGGTCGGTTCCCTTTTTCAGTTTAACGTAAGTCTGTACCGGGATTGCATTCCAGGTTTCGCCCCACCATTTGCCGATAAGGTGCAGGTAGTCGTCGATACTGCAAACCATTTCAAACTTCACATTGCTGTTGTATGGGATGTCTTCAACTACGGCAGCCACGGTAACTGTAAGTGGTTCTTTTTTATCGTGCAACAATTTTGCCGACTCGCCAACTACCTGCTCAGTTCCGAAGTATTTTTTTGCAGCCGAGCGGGTAATGGCCATTTTGCCCGGTTCAAGGGCATGTTGTAAATTACCCGAAACAGCTTTGTATTGGAATGTCCGGAAAAACCCGGCATTGGCATATAGTACGGAGGGGCTTAAGAACTCCGATTCATCCACCAGTAAGATTTCGGTTTCGAAAATTGACCCGAATGTTGCAAAACTCTCTATGCAGGCCAGTTCATTTTTCAATGTTATACCCATAGGGGTTGCCGTACAGGAGTATCGTGTTTTCGTCCCGTGCTGGTCAACTTCCTGTTCCAGATGATATATTTCGCCTGACCCGGCCAAATGTTGGTCGTAACTGTATTCGGTAAATACATAGGAAAAGATGAAAAGGAAAGTAAACATTCCCAGTGTGAGACCAATAATGTTCAGGTAAGTCAATTTGTTGTTGACCAGGTTCCGCCTGAAGAAAAGTTTTAGAAATCTCATAGTCTAAATTATTGATCAATTTTAAGTTTGATTAAAAACAAATCGTGCATCCCTTTTAATTCTGAGAACATACTTGCCCCTGTATAACCGGCATGGTACAGGTATCCTTTGTCGTCCATACAAATGTCCTTTCCACAAGTGCCGCCGCCCTCGCCTTGTCCGATAAAATACCGATCCCATAACAAGGAGCCGCTTTCGTCATACATTTTGCAGAATGATTGACACTTAGGGTAGTTCTGGCAGCCGCTGACCAATACTCCCTTGTTTTGAAGAACACAAATGCTGTGGATGCCGTCCCAATTAGTTGTTCCAAACTGATGTGACCACATGATTTCGCCTTTGTTATTCCATTTTTGAAGAAAAGCATCGGCATTTCCAATTTGTGAACAGGTTATATCACCATCAGTATTTCCTGAAATATAAATATTTCCGGTCTTGTCAGTCTTTATTTCTCCGGCAAAATCGTCTTTGTTCGTACCAGATTGTACCATTCTAATTTGTTTGAGATCACTGGTGAATATTCCGCAAAATAAATCGGACCTTCCAATATTTGGAGCAGCCAAATTCCCCTTTGTGGTACCGCAAACGTATATTTTAGAATCTTCACCAATGGTTATTCCGAACCCCTGATCATCTTCGGAGGTTCCAAACTGAACTGTGTGGATGATATTTCCGTCAGTGTCCAGGTGAAGAATAAAACAGTCTTCTTTCCCATTGGAATCTCCATACACGGAGCCTTTGGTGTAACCGGTCAAATAGAGGGTTTCATCGTTAGCCACAACAATATTTTCCGCAGCGTCAGGGGCGTGGGTTCCGTAGCATTTTCTCCATATCGTTTTGCCATTGGCATCTAATTTTACGACAAAAATATCGGTGTCTTTAGACCGGTTGATTTCATCGGGACAGATATAGCCAACCGCATACAGGTTGCCCGACATATCGACATCGGCATGTTTCAGTTCATCATCTTCTTTCGACCCAATTTGCTGAATCCATAAGAGGCGGGCAGTACTGTCGATTTTAGCAATGAAGCCATCTGATTTGCCAAAATATTCCGGCCCAAGTTTGTCCGCTGTTTTTCCAACAATATAAATGTTCCCTGAAGTATCGGCGACCAAATTTCTGGTTTTGTCATCTTGTTCAGAACCAAACTGTTTTCCCCATATGAAATCGGGCTGGGCATAGGTTGTCATTATAAACAAGAGGGTCAATATTGAAATGATAAAGAAAATTCGTTTCATATTCTTGTTTCTTTAAATTTGCTTTTTTATCGTTGTTACAATATCCAAACTCACCCAGTAAATATCCGAAGCAGTCGCATTTTCATATTTATCCCTCCGGGTGAAAAACAGGTATTTGTTGTCAGGAGAGATGTAAGGCGCAAGCTCAAATCCTTCGGTATTAATTTCAGGCCCCATGTTTATCCCGTCTGTCCATTCACCATTGTATTTTTTAAAAGCGATGTATAAATCATTATTCCCAAAACCTCCGTTTCGTGACGATGAAAAGATGATGTAATCCATGTGTTTTGAGAAAACCTGATCGCCACAATCATGGTTAAACGCAGCCTCAAGTTTTGAAACCTTTCTGTACTTTCCGTTTACATGTTCAGTTCTGTGTATCACACCATCTCTTGAGAAATACAAACAATTGTCGGACGCAATAACCGGATACCATTCTGAATCATTGGAATTCACGACTGAGTCCAGTTTGACTGGTTCTCCCCATTTTCCGCTTTTATCAATTTTAGTTTCATAAATATCTGTTGGATAGTCTGCCACAAAATACATAGTCTGCCAATCAGAAGACAAATGCGGTTCTCCACCGATAATGGTATTGCTTTTCCGGGAAATATGATCTGTAACCATCAGGTTATCAATAATCAACTCATTATTATTCCCTCTTTTTAAACAGGCTATTCCATTATATGTCCAGCTTTTTGCCCCGTCAAGCCCAAAGTAGTGTTCCCTCCCGTTATTTCGGATTGCAAGTCCATGTTCGCACCTGCCCCGGAGCGATAAAATACCTGGTGCGTATATTTTGGGGGTTAGCCCGGGAAAGTTTCCATCTACATATCCCACTTCCTGGCAATAGCACATTGGAACAAAAAACAGGTTTAAAGCAGTTATTAGAATTCGGAGATTGACCAAGCGTTTCATTTTGAGTTTAAAAAAAGGAGTTCAAGAATCTGAATTGATGACGCTACCGCGACAACAACTTTAAAAGTAACGCTACAATTATCCAGCGCCTTGTTATGTATACGACTCTTCGTTTCCGTCTGATTGCTTCATATATTTGAAATGCAGCTTTGCGTGGACTTGCCACCCAAAACAAACCTTTCCCTTTTGCCATGGCTGTATCAACAAATCCAGGACGAATGTCTGTGACGAAGATTGGCAACTTTGTTCCCTTCGCCTTTAGTCGCAGGCTTTCCAGGTATTTGATCTGATATGATTTGGTAGCGCTGTATGCCGGAGCCTGACTGCTGCCGCGCAAACCAGCGACGGATGTGATAGCCGTCAGGTGTCCGTGTTTTTGTTGTTCAAAATAGTTAAACGCCCAATCACATACAGCTGTAAAACCTGTAACATTTAAATCAATGGTTCTCTTCTCGATTTCAAAAACCAAATTTTCGTTTAAATCACCGGAACCTGAACTGATAATCATTAGATCGAGACCGCCCAGTTCAACAATCAATGAATTAAGATTTTCAATTGTTGCTTTCGTGTCAGTGATGTCAAACGCTTTCCATTTAAAAGAAACAGGATTCTCCTTATTTAACCCTTTAAGTAAATCAGTTCGTCTTCCTGTTATACCTACCACGTAGTTGTTTTTTGCCAATAAAGTCGCCAACTCCCTTCCAATACCCGAGGTAGCTCCAATTACAATTGCTCTTTTCATTTATCTTTCTGATATATTCCTATTATTTTTGCCCGCAATTATCATCTCGTATTGCTTTATAACGGCATTATTCTATTCATACCTCAGCGCCTCCACCGGGTTCCTAGTGGCCGCCTTCCAGCTTTGCCAACTAACCGTCAACAATGCAACTCCCAGTGCCAGTAATCCTGAAAGTGCAAAAATCCACCAACTGAGCGAAGTTTTGTAAGCAAAGTTTTCGAGCCATTTGTTCGTGGCATAATATGCAATTGGAGTGGCAATTACAAAGGCGATAGCCACCCATTTCAAAAAGTTTTTATTGAGCAACACAAGCACTTCCGAGATGCGGGCGCCATTTACTTTTCGAACCCCAATTTCTTTTACCCGCTGTTGGGTTATCAAAAGCGAAATTCCCAATAAACCCATTGATGAAATGAATAGAGATATGACCGTAAAAATGCCCAACAAGCGGGCCTGCAACAATTCGGTTTTGTACACTTTGTGATACATGGCGTCAACCGATTCATAACTGAAGGGATAGGTTGGAAACAAGTCGGTCCAAACTTTCCGGATATCCGACAACGCAGCCGCACGCATACCCGGTTTGTACGAAATCACAAAATTGATCAGCCACATTTTGTCGCGCTTGAACATGACCATCGGATTCACTTTCTTTTTCATGCTCGAAAGGTGAAAATCCTCTACCACCCCGATTATTTTGCCGGCAGGTATTTCGATTCCCTCTGCTGACGAGATCAATTTAAAGTCTTTCCCAACAGCATCGCCTGCATTGGTGAAATTCAGATAATGCAAAGCCGTTTCATTGATGATGTATTCTCCTGAACCTTCGGTGTCGCTGTTTTTTTTCGAAAAGTTTTGACCATTCAGGAATTTGAGATGAAACAGTTGGGCAAACGAATAATCACATGGGAAAACGCCAATCAGGGTTTTTTGTTGGTCGTCAGTTTTATCGAAACCTTCCATTTCAAACTGGAACATGTCGTTTGCTTCTCCACCGGGAGGTTCAAGCATAGCCGAAACAGATTCGATACTATTGTTTTTTAGCAGTTCTGCTTTAAATACTTCGAACTTTTGCTGAATGTTGGCATGTACCGATTCGAAGCAGATGATATTATCTTCTTTCACTCCCATTGAATTGTGGAGGGCGAAGTTGGTTTGCCGCGAAATAACGATAACCGCAGCAATCAGCATAATGGCAAGCGAATATTGAGTTACAATGATGCCTCTGCTTACAAAGATGCTCTTTGTATTTAGCGGTGAGGAAGAAGTGTGGTGGGATACTTTTCGGATATTTTGTTTCAAAACTGGTTGCAATCCGGCCAAAGTACCGAGTAACCCGAAAAGCCCGATAATCACTATACTCAGTATGGCATTTCCCCTGAAAAGATTGATGCCAAGCTGTTTTTCGATAATGAAATTAGCAGGAACAGAAATCAGGAGCGTAAGAACTATAGCTGTTCCGACAATGATCAGGCTTTCAACGAAAAAGTATTTCAGGTTGGTATTGCGGGTCGATCCCAGGATTCGGTTTATGGAAATGAATTTGCTGTTGAATCCGGCCATCCCCAGGTTCAGGCTGGCAAAGTTACTAACCGAAATCAGCAGCAAAATCAGGGCGGCAATGGCCAGCACGTATATATTGGTCATGTTTCCGTTATTCTCTATCTCGCGCAACTTATCGGAACGAAGATGAATATCGGTGATTTTCTGTAAATAAGCTTTGGTTTCAATTTTATCGGCTGGTTTGTCGCTCTCCCTGGCCAAAAACCTGGCGTAGCCCGAAGTGATTTCTTTCGGATCTGC
>Ga0310040_1000288_pt1 | contig 51168 bp, 54 predicted proteins | sample EPASupsiteHSE623_FD_200237 | JGI IMG/M metagenome (GOLD analysis project Ga0310040, IMG submission 200237) | Bioremediated contaminated groundwater from EPA Superfund site, New Mexico - Sample HSE6-23 (v2) (version 2) | ecosystem: Environmental > Aquatic > Deep subsurface > Groundwater >...
TTATTAATAACTTTTAGAATATGGGCAGAATGATTTAAGTTCTTAGTATCGAGCTAGAATTTTTAAGATTAATGCCCCCCATGAAACTTCGAAAAGAGGAAAATCACTGGATTTCTAGATTGTGCCAGTAGGTATTAACAATCTCTTTCTTATAATTACAAATTTTAGCTTAATTGTATTCAAAACTAAACTTTAAGATCAATCAGAAACAAATGTAAGAGCATTGTGAGAGGAAATATGAGATCGAAAATCAACTCAAAGATGAATCATGGAATGACCGCATCGCTTCTGGATACGCTTTTCAGTCGTTCCACACCACCTATTTCATCTATAGTCGAGGCCACAGCCCCTGGCACCAGGCTCTTCCAGTCGCCGCCCTCTATCATCAGCTTCCTTATAGCCGTACCAGAATAAATCTCTCTCTTATACAGAGGCAGATTCCTGACCTCAACCCCGTCCTCTCTGAAAAGTTCTACCACCAGGGGGTTGTTTGAGTAAACCAGGTCGAATCTGGGCGTCATGGACTTGACATGTGATACCCAGACCGCATTCCTGGCCATATCCCACATGGGTATGACAAAGCACTTGGGTCGAAGTGGGCCCAGGGACTCAGCGATCATGGTCAATCGCTCTCCTGCTGTGAATGGGTCATTTACCGTATGGCTCACCTGGGCGCTTCCAATGGCTAACACTACCTCGTCCACCTCCTCGCAGATCTTTTGCAAGACTGCCTGGTGGCCTAAATGGTAGGGCTGGAAGCGCCCTATGTAGAGCCCTCTCATATTTTACCCGAGTCTATTTTCCAATAATCTGCTTTCCAATCAGCTTGATGGCGCTCTCTTTATTGGGCCCGATTGGCGATCCCACAACTACCTGGGTCACTCCAGTCTTTAAAAGCTCATCAATTCTGGCGCGGCAGTCCTGGGGGGTCCCGGATATTGAAAACGCCTCCGTCATCCTTAGTGTCACTGCAGCCATTGCAGATTTGAAGTCGTACTTGGCCAGCGCATCTGAGATGGCCTTTGCCTCGCTTTGGAGAATCCCATGCCTCTCCAAGACGTTCTCTGGCGACCCGGCCACAATGAACGCCACCACAATCTTTGAGGCGTTCACGGCCTTTGCCTGGTCCTTGTCAACGCTGAAGCTTGCATATGCACAGACCTGGACGTCTTCAGGCTTCCTTCCGGCCTTCTCAGCTCCCTGCCTGATCATGGGAACTGCAAACTTGAAGTCATCTGGATGGGATGCGTTGATGAGCACGCCGTCAGCAATGGCGCCGGACAGCTCCAGCATCTTTGGCCCCTGAGCCCCGATGTAGATGGGTATCCTGCCAGAGCTGAAGGCGAGCTGGGCACCCTTGAATCCCGCCTGGTTCACCTGCTCCTTGGAATGGAAAGCCCTGATGGCCGCGACGGATTCTTTTACCCGTGTCAAGGGCTTGTCCCAGTCGATTCCCATCTTGTCAAATGTGGCCTTATCTCCAGGACCTATTCCCAGTATCGCCCTTCCTCCTGACAGTTCATTTATTGAGGCGATGCTGGATGCGGTTATGGCCACATTCCTGGTATAGGGGTTTGTGACACCCGTACCCAGCTTTATTTTGTTGGTGAGCAGGGATAAAACGGCCAGTGTGGTCCAGACATCCCTGTTATTGTAATGATCTGTAATCCAGATGTTTTGGAAGCCTGCATCTTCAGCCAGCTTCGCCATATATCCTACCTTTAGGACAGACTCATCGGGCACGAACTCTATTCCAAACAGTCAGATTCCTCCAGCACTATGTGGTCACCAGCTTTGAGGCCGAAAGCCTCCGCAGCGCTTCCCTGGTTGACCGCAATTTCTGCAAAGCCATGACTCCCAAGGGTTATAAGTGGTTCGATTCTCTTCACCTCAGCATAGGTCCTGACCTGACGAAGCCTGATGCCCTTCAGCTGCACGGTGCCAGGGGGCAGATCCCTCATGTTCAGCACCAGATTGCCGAATTTGTCGATGTATATTATCGTCGCCTCAAGGCCCAGATCGGTCTTCTTTGCAGTCCCAAACCCCAGGTCAACAGGCCTAATCCTTGGCCCAAAGCTCTCCGGTTTTTTCCCCAAGGCAAGCATTGCAGCAGCCGGTGCAAAGATATCCCTGCCATGGAATGTATGGCTGGAAATGGCATCGAACTTGATATCAATCCTGTAGGCCTTGGGCATTCCAAGCGATCTTGCTGCAGGCATGAGCAGACCGTTGTCAGGACCCACAAAGAGCTGGCCGCCGCTCTCAATGACCAGGCCTGCGCGCTTTGTGCCGACGCCCGGGTCCACAACTGCCAGGTGTATTGTGCCCTGTGGAAAGTACATGGCAGTGGAGAGCAGGGCAAATGCCCCCGAGCGTATATCCTGGGAAGGTATGTCGTGGGCTATGTCTACGAATGTAACATCCTTGACCTTGGCAAGGATGACCCCTTTCATCTGGGCCGGGTAAAACGAGCCAAAGTCGGTGAGCAGGGTGATTATCTTCATATCTGGCAGAGCTAAACCGGCAGGGGCTTTACACCTGTGACCTCAAGTATTCTTATCCCTCTTTCTTTAAGCTCATCCGTGACATCCTCCCCACCCCTAAAGGGGCAGGGCTTCCTATTTCATCGATGTAGCTTGCAGTAGAGGTTCCCCTACTGTAGAGGCCAGATCTCTGTAGGCACTAACGGACAGTCCGTCCGCGAGGATGTTCAAAGCTGCGTTTCTATCTCTGCACATTACAAGTCCGCAATGTGGGCATACGTGTACCCTGGCAGAGAGATCTTTAGGCACTCTGGTTCCGCAGTTTGAACATCTCTGAGATGTATTTTTTGGGTTCACTAACACTACGGTTTTGCCAGCGCTTTCAGCCTTGCTTATCGTATTTCGTGTTAGCATTCCCCATGCATGATCTGATATGGCCTTAGCTAGGTGGTGGTTCTTGAGCATGTTCAAAATGTTGAGATCTTCGAATACCACCACATCAGCCATATCTATGAGCTTTCTTGAGACTTTATGTGAGAAGTCGGCTCTCTGATTAGCGATATGCTTATGGATTCCGGCAACTTTCCTTTTAGCTTTGCGATAGTTGCTTGAGCCCTTCTCCTTACGGCTCAACTTCCCCTGAGCATCAGCCAGCTTCTCTTCAGTTTGATAGTAATATTCTGGGTACTCTATATATTCACCGTTAGAGATAGCAACCATATGCTTAAGGCCGACATCAACACCTATTGCAGTCTGCACAGCGATCTTTGGAACATCATCCTTCTCTGACACCAGGCTGCAATACCAACAGCCAGTGCGATCTCTGGTGATGGTACAGGTCTTGATCTTGCCTTCTATCTCCCGGTGCTTGAAGATCCTGATGGTCCCAATCTTTGATAGGGGCAGGTGATTATCTTCGAGCTTGAATCCTGACTGTGGATAGGTGAACGACTTGTACTGGCCTTCACTCCTGAATCTGGGAAAGCCAGGCTTCCTCGCACCTTCCCGAAGTCTTCTGAAAAAGGCAGCAACCCCCAGATCAACCCTCTTAAGTACATTCTGGAGCACCTGAGAGAAGACTGCTCTGAGTCCTGGATCTTCTTTCTTCTCGATGGTTAAGATAGCTGCCTGCTGATTATATGTTCTACCCTTTCCAGTTTCCTTGTAGGTGTTCTTGCGATCGGCGAGAGCTGCATTCCAGAGACGACGACAAGTTTCCAGAGTATCCTCTAAGATTTCAGTCTGTTCTTTGTTTGGATACATTCTGAACTTGTAGGAGATCTTCATCCACGACATTCCTCTTAGATCGTTGGTAGTATGCAGATCGAACAGGATATAGATATCGGTTCGATGGCGGAGTGACGGCATTCATCCTGCCCCCTGAAGGGGGCGGGTCTTCTGCCTGCTTTCCTATAAATATCTGATCGACGCAGCGTGAAAGTAGTTGCGGTCGATGATTTGATATAGCCAACAGTTTAAAGAAATATGACAATATGAAACCAGTCAGCATTATCGATGCTCCTCTTGTTGCAGAAGCATATTGGTCGGGGGTAAGCCTGATGGCAAAAACGCTTCGAGAGGCTGGGCTCCCGGGTCGCATAAATGCCAGTGTGACAACCAAGCTTCCTGTACCCGGTTGGCGGCCTCGCCGCGATCCAGAGACCCACATACTGAACCCCGGTCATGTTCGTGATTACATTATAAAAATTGCAGATGCAGTGGAAAAGGATATTTCAAAGGGGTATTTTCCTCTGGTCCTCGGAGGGGACTGCACTGTACTGCTTGGATGTCTGCTGGCATTGAGGCGCAAGGGCAGATATGGGCTTTACTTTTTTGACGGTCATGCTGATTTCTATCAACCCGATATCTCCCCAAGCGGTGAAACAGCAGATATGGAATTAGGACTGGCTGTCGGGAGAGGTCCTGAGGTCATCACTAACCTCGAAGGCAGGAGACCTCTTGTCCAGGAATCCGATGTCGTGCTCTTCGGCTTTCGAGATGAGCAGATGATTAAACAGCATGGCGGTCAGGATGTGCGAGAGAGCAAGATGACCTGCATATCGCTTGGCGATATTCGCGATGATGGCTTTAGCAATGCTGTGGGACGCGGTCTTGAAATGCTCATTCGAAATGCAGAGGCATTTTGGATACACGTCGACTTAGACGTGCTCGACGATTCAATCATGCCAGCTGTGGATTACCGTATGCCGGGGGGTTTGAGTTTTGGAGAGCTGGCAGGCGCTCTTCGCCGACTTATGACTACCGGAAAGGCGATGGGCATGGATGTTACTATCTTCAACCCAACGCTTGACTGGGATGGTACGCTGGCTGATAAAATTGTAGATATTATTGCTGCAGGCCTAATGCCGTATCAAGAGGGATAACAAAAATGCTGGGACTTAAGGGTCCCCCGGCTATATGACCTCAACATCTCCTGCCCTGGAGACCACGATCTCATCTTGGCCCTGGTACTCAGTTACCTTCCCCCGGACCCTCACCCTGTCTCCCTGGTGGACCTTGGCAAGGACGTTCTTTGCACCGCTGGCCCTGGATACGAAGACAGGAGTCTGGACTGAGTCCAGACGGATTATGAGGTTCTCGCCGGTTTGGGTCTGGCTCATCTGGCGCACCAGCCCCTCAACTGAGATACCAGAGGCGGCACCAGACTGCTGGCCTGAATCTGAGATCATCCAATCGGCCACAGCCAGTATACCAAGCGCCGTGAAGAGGATCACAACCATTATCTTCTCGCTCTTTTGCATCCTCATCTCAGGCACCTTGAGACTAGTTGAATTGACTCAAAAAAAGCATCAGGCTAAAGAGCCTGTCTATTTCTTCTCTTCCTTCTTTGCTCCAAAGCGCTCTTCCCAGGCCAGGTTCAGGAAGTTGAGACAGCTCTCGCATACTCCCTTGTATGCTCCCTCGGGGTTAGCGAGGGTATGTACCTGGACCTTTATCGGGTAAAGCGTGGGTTTTGCAAGCGTGCAAAGTTCACAGTCTGCCATGTTACTTCATCTCCTGAGCGGGGGATGGATCTCATCCCTGTTGAACTTTTCTGTCAGACCTCAAACACAGGGCATCCAGTCGGCCATGCTTGTTGAGTTAGTAGAATTCTTCTGGAGCTGTATGTACTTCTCTATTGAGAACACTCCTACCAGGTCCTCAGTGCTTCTGCCAAGCTCTGCATGCCTTCCCTTGCTGTCAGCCTGAGTATCTCTGGATACCCAGCCGATGTGAGCCACGCCTATAACATTTGCAGATATCTGCATATTCAGTGCTGCAAGAGTGCTGTTCCCGACAGTATAAACCTCAGTCTGCTTCTCCAGATGCTCTGCATGGGTGTACATCTCAGTGGCCACAGCACCTGCATCATAGTTTATGACGCAGAGCTTGTCAGTCCATTTCTGGTCGTATGTACCAGTTTGGTAACTGGTCGGATAGTAATCAAAGACCGCATACTGATTGTAGCTTATGCTGTTGTTCGCAACATCGAGCTCAAACTCTGTCTTATCATAGAATGAGCCGCTTCCGGAGATCCTCTCAGTGATCTTCTGGCCGGCATCGCCCTGGGCGGTCTGGCCGGTCATCTCATGGCTCCTGTACCCTACTCCCTTGATAACCGACCGCTCAAAAACATGATTTGCAGCCAGGGTCGATTCCAGGAGCAAGAGGGCCACTAGAAGCACTGCGCCCCATCTCCAGTCCAATATACGTTCTCCTTGGACACCGCTAAGCCAACATTATTTATAAACGTGTCGATATAATTTTATAAAGTTTAAAAATTTAATCAAGTGATCAACATATGGTTAAAACGCATGCAAAACTCAGCCCAGAACGGGCCTGGAGGCGATGGCCATCCAGTTCATTGATACATTGGACTTAAATATATCAGATCCGGCAATAATTGCCTTGCCGGGCCAGACCCGGGTGAATTCGGCATGCATTGTCGGAGTCAGGGCCTGCACCCATATCTTGCGACTTTAAGTCCAATGTCGATAATATCCTCAGGGCCAGTTGAACTTATCAGACTTGAGCACCAGATCTGTGATCTCCTGTACCTGGGCATCATCTATTCTGGAGATATCAGTCCTCACAACAGCGTTCTCCACTTCAACGTCTCCCAGGGCCACCTTGGGAAGGGAGCTGTGCTTGAATCCCTCAACCACAACGAAGTCCATGCCGTCCCTTGCCATCTCCTCCAGGGCCAGGTCCAGGCTTATAGGAGCCGTGACCTTGATCCTTGCCATGCCCATGCCCATGACCTCGTCTGCTCCGGCCTCGAAGTGGCGCCTGGTGTCTCCGCTGTCCACGGGGTGGCCAGCCATATTCTTTATGGTCCCAACCCGGCCGTATCTCTTCAGTGACTGGACAAGCTTTATGACAAGGGTGGTCTTGCCGGTCTTCTTGGTACCGGCCACGTCTATGACTCTCATGCAGATATCAGGGCTATGATCACTCTGGCGAAGCTCTCCAGGTCGGATATGCGCACGTTCTCGTCATCGCCGTGGATGTTGCTCTCTATCTGCCTGCCCACGCCGTAAACGCAGGTAGGGATGTTGGTCTTGTCCGTGGCATAGGCTTGGTCTAAACTGCCCTGGGACCCAGAGAGCTTGGGCAGATATCCCGTGACCCTCTCCACAGTATCTCTGACCTCGGATACCCAGCGGTTGTCGGGGTTCACGTACATGGGCGGGTATCCGGGGAAGAACCTGACCTTCATGTCAGCACCAAGGTCCTGCAAGGCCTGCTCAATCTCCTCTTCAGCTCCCTCCATGGTCTCCTCGGGTATGACCCTTCTGTCGCCGCGCATGACGCACCTGTCTGGAACTATGTTCTCCTTAATTCCAGCGTTGATCATTGTGATGTTCAGCATGGGCTGGAGGTTCTTTAAGCCCACTGACGAGAGGGCCGAGCTTGCATGGAGAGACGACCTCCTGGACTGGACCTTCTCCTTTAGAGCCATCAAGGCCTCCATGACGGGTATTGACTTCTCTACTGCATTGACTCCAAGGAAGCTTGATCCGCTGTGAGCCGAGCGTCCACTGACTGCTATCTCCCACGTGATTATGCCGTTGCTGCCAATTACAAGATCATCAGAGAAGCCGTCCATGCAGAGCATGTAGTCTCCCTTGACCAGCCCCTCATCCACCAGGTAGCACAGGCCCGAGTAGCCCCCAACCTCTTCATCAGTGGTCAGGAGGATGCTTAAGTTGTACTTGGGCTTGCCCGACTTCATCACAGCCGCAAGTGCGGCGATCATCCCTGCGACTCCGCCCTTGGAGTCGGATACTCCACGGCCATAGACCCTGTCTCCTTTTTTGGTGAGCACAAAAGGATTCGTGGACCAGCTATCGCTTGTCGGGACCACATCCAGGTGAGTGTAGATGACCAGGGTCTTCTTTGCGCCCACGTCGAGGCTGGCTCTCAGGTTGACCCGGTCGCCGACAAGGCGCTTGTCCTCGCATCTGAGGGCGAAGATCTCCTTTGGCATTACTATCTTCTCTGTTTTGAAGCCCATGCCCTTGAATATTGGTATCAGGTAGTCGACTATCTCGTGGTAAAAATTGCCTGGAGGGGCAGCGGTCTTGAAGGCTATCAGATCTCTTAGCACATCCAGGAGATAATTTGAGTCAGGGCAAATTTCAGGCATAGCAAATCCCTTTCATAGTTGAGCTAAAGCCTAGTTAAATTCTTCTCTTATCGGCTCGATATAAGGCTGACTAGGACTATGGTTATCACGCCCACAAATATCATCTGAAGACCGGTGATGATGGGCTTCTCATCGCTTATCCTGGCCAGGAATATACCAAGAACGAATAGTATGATCAGGCTGAGAGACAGTGAGGCATAGAATGCCGTATCAATATCAACGGCCGGCACCAGCAGGAAGGGAACTATGAGAATGCCTGCGCAGATGGCCGGGCTTATGCCGTCTACAACTGCTATCACCAGGGCTGCGAACTTGGATGCCCTGGCAAACTCAGTGTCATCCATGCACCTGAGCATGGCCGACTCAAGCTTTCTTAAATCTCTCCTCCTCTCGGCCCTCTCTGCCATGAAGGCGCCGCTGATGCCTGAGATGCCCATGGCCAGGCTGCCTCCAATCCCTGCAGTTATGATGGCCCTGGGGTCGTCCAGGCCTGATAGATGGGCGCCTATTATGACCCCAAGTATGGTGAGCGTGCCGTCGAAGGCGTTCATGACAAAGAGCCTTCTGGCAATCTCTAAGGCATTGCTCACCCTCAGATAATTCTGAAATCTGTTCAGATATCTCATCATGACTTAATCAGGGATCTCCCTGTCATTGGACCTGGCTTTGATGCTCCCATGAGCTCCAGGATGGTTGGTGCAATATCTGCCAGGACTCCATCATCTCTGAGGCTTCTCTCCCGACCGTCCGAGGTTATGAGCGTCAGTGGCACGGGGTTGGTGGTGTGAGCAGTGTGCGGCTGTCCTGTGGTATCATCCACCATCTTCTCGGCATTGCCGTGATCTGCGGTCAGGAGAACGGCTCCACCCTGCCGCATCACCTCATCCACCACCTTTCCAACGCAGCTGTCCACGGTCTCCACGGCCTTGACCGCAGCCTCGTATATCCCGGTATGACCGACCATGTCCGGGTTGGCATAGTTCATGACTATGAGGTCATAGCCTCCATTCCTGATCCTCTCCAGGACTCTATCAGTTACCTCATAGGCGCTCATCTCGGGCTTGAGGTCGTATGTGGCCACCTTTGGTGAAGGGATGAGCACCCGGTCCTCACCCTGGTTTGGCGTCTCCTTGCCGCCATTGAAGAAGTAGGTTACATGGGCGTACTTTTCAGTCTCGGCGATCCTGAGCTGGCTCTTTCCTGCCAGGGCCATCACCTCTCCAAGGGTGCGGTCCAGATCCTGTGGAGGGAAGGCGACAGGCACATCGAGCGCGGCATCGTACTGCATCATGCATGTGAATCTCACTTGCATGGGCAATCTATTGAACTCCTTGAAATCGGGGTCCACGAATGCGCGTGTGATCTCCCTGGCCCGGTCTGGCCTGAAGTTGAAGAATATTATGCTGTCTTTGTCCCGGATTATGCCCTGGGAATCGACCACTGTAGGCTTGAGAAACTCGTCTGTCTCACCGCGAGCATATCCTTTAGTCACGGCCTGATTGGCACTGCCCGCAGCAAAGCCTTTCCCTTCAGCCAGGGCCCGGTATGCCAGCTCTACTCGTTCCCAGCGGCGATCCCGGTCCATGGTGTAGTAGCGCCCGGATACTGTTGCCACCTTGCCAGTTCCTATGGATCTGATCCTCTGGTCGAGGTCCTGGAAGTAGGTCAGGGCGCTCTTTGGCGGGACGTCTCTTCCATCCAGTATGGCGTGAACATACACCTCAGGGACCTCTTTTTGCCGGGCCAGCTCCAGAAGTGCATAGAGGTGGGTGTTGTGGCTGTGGACCCCGCCGTCTGACAGGAGTCCCATGAGGTGCAGCCTCCTGGTGTTCATGGCCTCTGTCAGGGCTGGTACCTCTCCCAGCGTCTTCTCTTTCACTGCCAGGTTGATCCTGGTATAGCCCTGGTAGACTATGCGCCCTGCTCCTATATTGAGGTGCCCGACCTCTGAGTTTCCCATCTGACCTTCGGGCAGGCCCACTGACAGCCCTGAGGACCCAAGCCTGGTGGTGGGAAAGCTTTTACTGAGCCTGTCTATGTTTGGCTTGTGAGCTCCGGCCACTGCGTTGCCTCTGGTCTCAGTGCTCAGCCCAAAGCCGTCCATGATGATGAGCGTGACTGGTTTCATCCTTCCTCTGAGATCGGATCTCTTGTAAACCGCTTTCGGTATCGTATCTATTCCTTGAAGCCGTACCTGCCGATCAGCGGCACGAAGGCCACTCCCATCTTCTCTTCAGTAGTATAACCGTTCTTCCTGGTCACAAGCACCAGTTCCTGGGAGAATGCCTGGCCCACAGGTATCACCAGCCGTCCTCCCTTCTTCATCTGCTCCTTTAGGGGCTCTGGAACCGAGGGAGCCGTGGCGGCCACGCTTATCCTGTCATAGGGTGCGTGCTCAGGCAGGCCGGCGCTGCCGTCTCCTGTGATCATGGTCACATTTGTGATTTTAGCCATACTCAAATTCTCTCTGGCCTTGGCCACAAGCTCCGGTATCCTCTCTACTGAGTAGACGTGGCCTTCAGGACCCACAAGCTCTCCCATAACTGCAGCATGGTATCCGAAGCCTCCGCCTATCTCCAGAACCTTCATGCCCTTTTGCAGGTCCAGAAGCTCGCACATTATGGCCACCATATGCGGGGCTGAGATGGTCTGGCCATGTCCTATTGGCAGGGGCACGTCACTGTAGGCCATGTCGCGCAGGTTCTCTGGAATGAAAAGCTCTCTATTGATCTTGGCCATTGCATCTATCACTCTATCGCTTATCCTGCCCCTCATGGCGTCTATTAGATCCTCCTTAGTCAAGCCTCTCTACCCCATATCCTGACTATGTCCTTGGCCTGTGCCTCGTCTGCAAATCCCTCTCCCCGGAGCTTGATCTTGGTTATGGTCAATCTCACCCCTTCTACTCTCTTCGTCTCTCCAACCCTAAAGGTCTCGTTTCCCTGGGCCTCCATCTTCAGAGACCTGGTGGTCTGTCCATAGCAGACTGCAAACTTCACTGTCACATAATCGATAGCTCTGGCCCAGACAGTTTTTACCTCGTCGGCTCTGGCATAGTTCACCCTTCTATCGGTCTCAATAGAGGTGATCTCAGTCATGACCACTTCTTTTGGCGGCTCGTCGACCAGAAGCTCCTTTCCAACTCTAAGCACCTCCTGGGCTGGGACATTGATGTGATAAGGCAGCGACTGCTCCTCCATGTTGACTATCACCTTTACGCTCGCAAGCCTGGTCCTTTCCTTGCTGATTGGGTGGATGGTGCCGCACTCGCCGCACTTCACCAGGTTCTTGCTCCCAGACTTGACTGCGATATGCTCTGTTGCCTCTTCACAGGCAGGGCAAATGATCTGATCTTCCTGCATGGATCATAATTCGCCCGCGAAGAGTATTAATGTATGTCCAACCCTTGGCCCTCGCCGCGGCTTTGCTTGCCACCTGCCAGGACCGTCGCGCAAAGTTCCATGATTTGATATTTATTCGTATTCAGTTATGACATGTCTACAAATACAGCCTGCCTTATGAGCAAAAAACTTTTTAATGAAGATATTCTAATTGCCAGGCATGGCAGTAAAAACGCTTCTGGTTGACGACCATGCTGACGAGTGCTGCAACATCGCTGAGAGCATGATTGAAGAGATAGAGAAGATCTGGCAGGAGGAGCCCGCCCATGAAATGTCACAGCCTCCAAGGGGAACCTTCAGGAGGAAGCTTCTGCGGCGCATAAGATCTGTGGCTGATATCGCGATCTAGATGGGATATTATTTAGCCACATAATATATTTTATCTCTATCGTTTCTTAAAGAATACAATACCAGGAAAAAATATTTTTAGCTTAAACTAAATCTGATATCAGCAAAGCTGCAGATCCTTTGTGCATTTGGCATCTCTGAAGGCGAGACCAGGATATTCGATCTGGCTTCAAGAACGAATGCATTGAATCTAAGTATATTTATTCTAATTATGTAAATACTCTCCTGCAAATGAAAAACTATTTATCCTTATTTTGTAAGTTATTTCAAGTGGAAGCAAAAGGGGACTCTAACGTGGCTTTATCACAAGATCTTGTAGGCGACCTGCAGAGGCTAAACCGCACACTGCAGGCTGCTCATAGGAGCTCAATTGATGTCAGAAATAGCTATGACTTCTATGTTCTAGCATTCAAGGAACTGAATAAGGACAACCTGGCCGATGCCTACCTGTACTACGACAGATCCAGGTACGAGCTGACCACAGCCATAAACGAGGCAAAGCTTAGAGTCTTTGGCTTCAGGACCCATAGCTTGAGGACCATCTCATTCTTCTTCAAGCTCTACGGCCTCTACTCAGTCCTCTTCGCCCTGGCCTCTTGCATCTTCTTTGGCCTGATGATCTACTTCTACTCGAATGTGACTGTGCTGGAAGTGCCTCTGTGGGCCTCGTTCTTTGCAGGCCTTGGATCATCGGCTCAGATACTCACTGGAATTGTGGACGACCTGAGAAAGATGGGGATCGCCACAAGGTACAAGAGGGTCTGGTATGTGGCCATACCAATGCTGAGCCTCATATTCGGCTTTATGGCATACCTAATCTTTAGCAGCGGCCTGGTAGTCTTCAATGTCAACTCCCAGAGCCGGATATTCTCTACCATGTTCGTCTGCTTCCTTACAGGCTTCCTGACCAACTGGATGATCGATAAGCTCTCCAGGCTGTCCAGGAACCTGTAGATTGGACCAGGCATGCACAACAGGAGGGGGCTCACAGATCAGGCCACGATCTGAGGCCCTCTTGAGGCCGCCTCATACCTAAAAATATTCTCAAAAATGCCATGGCCTCAGCAGCCGTGGCCATGGTGATCTGCCCTCCCAGTCCTGGCAGACAGGCAGATGCTCTAAGGTATGACTATCTTCCCATTCTCTGTCCTGATACTGCCGCTGCCTGACTTGAAGACATTAGGGCTTATTACATCGCTCGTCCAGGCGTGATCCAAGCGCTCCAGCTCGGTCTCGTTTAGATCCAGGACCAGGTCTTTGAGGTGAATGCTTGAGTTCTGTCCCAGCATAATGAACTTTGTAGGATTGAACTCCAGATCCAGGGTCTGCTCTCCCTGGGATAAGCCGCGCATTACAGCATTTCTGCCAAGGTCGTTTCCGCTGTCATCTTCAAGCCTGCCGCTCACCTGATATGTTCCAGGCTGGACCACTGTCACTCCTACTCCAATCCTTATCCTCTTCAGTCTGTTGTCAGAGCCTGTCAGATCAGTGAAGTTCCCTGAGAAGTATGCCGCTGGTGGCTGGAAGTCCTTGGGACTGAGATTTATTGTCATGTTTCCTTTGTACTGGTCTATGAGCTCTCCAAAGCTGTTGTAGAGGAAGAGGCTGTCTATCTTCATGGGTCTGCATCTGCCGTTCTTCCAGAGGTCTCTGCCGTCTACATCGAGCTCCACTACATTGGACTTAGATAGGTTCTCGTTGCCAGTCAGCCACCTGATCATCTCTCCAGAGCAGTCCTCAAGGCCGCCCTCCAGCCTGTAATCCCCTGGGATGGAGACATTGACGTCAACGCCTATTGATAATCTATCATAGCCTTGGCTGCTGTTGTCACGGCCCTCTGCATAGCTGATATCCTTGATTGTTGCGCCAGCCACAGTCATGCTCACTGGCAGGTCAAATGATTCATTTCCAGAGCTGATCTCTATATGTCCCCTGAGGCCTCTGCCAACAGCTTCTGCTGGAACAGAGAGCATTACACTTAGCGTCCCATTCGCGCCGCTCTCCAGGTCGTTTGGCCCCTGTACAGACATCCAGTTCCAGTCCCTATTGGAGTACTGCACGACATCCAGCCCGAAGGACTGGTCTCTTCCCATGGGCACGCTGTATCCATAGACCTCTATCCTCCACCTTCCAGGCACCGGGTCTGTGACCTCGACTATCTCTATGTTCTCATATCCATCAGAGGTCTCGGCCAGGTTTCCGTCAGGGCTGTATATGCGCAGTGCCAGGTCGCTGGACCTGTGATCCCATGTGGCAGTGGCTGTGATGCGTTTGGCATCGCCTGACACATCCAGATACAGGTCCCAGGATTTCTCATCTGCTACAGACCCTGTATAGTTGGAGAGGGTTGTATTGTCCACAACCCCCTGGTAGCTCAGGTTCTCCAGAAGCGGGCCTCGGTTCTGAAGCACGAACTCTGCAGTCTTGATCTGGCCAGGCTGCATCGGCCCTGCCATCCAGTTCTTGGGATGGCTCTCAAGGCCTGAGCGCTCTAGATTGAGCCTGTACTCTTCAAGGCCGGTCAGATTCCTGGCATGGATGGCCATCAGCCAGCGCCCTGAAGGCGGGCTGGTTATCTCTATGCTGTCGTCGTGGTCTGTCTGGACTCCTCCATAGTATTCGCTGGTTGGGGCCAGCATGAAGAGGTTCAGCTCAGAGCTGTTCTTCCAGCTGACGCTGGCCTTGACCTCGCTTGTACCCAGGGGCACGTCCAGGTAGTAGTACTGCCACTGGTTTTCACCTATGATTCCTGACTTATCGCCAATGCCGTTTGTGATCTCCAGGATCCAGGCCACCTCTACAGAGACCGGCAGGGAGAATATTGTCCTATTTTTCTCTGTGATCTCTATGGCGCCCTCGTATATTCCGGGGCTTGTCCCGTTTGGCACGGTCAGGGTCGCCCCAAAGACGTTCTGGCTGTTGGCCGGCAGGCTTCTTGGTAGCGGTTGGAGTATGGTCCAGCCCCCTACCGGCCCTGTAACTGACATGTTGATCTCCTCACGGGCCTGGTCTGTGAAGAAGACGAACTTGGTGGTCCAGTCCTGGTCTGATGGAGCCAGAGCATAGAGCTTCTTTTGAGCCCTGTCAGCTCCTGTATCAAGACCCGGGGATATGGCCTTGCCGCCGCTCAGGAATGCCCACTTGCCAACTATCCACTTGTCGGGCTCCACTCCGCAGAGGTCATCGCTGATCATGCTGTAGGATTTATTGGCATCAAGCATGCCTGCACCCTGGTAGTACTCCTCGTACTCTTCCCCCTGGGTGTTATTGAGCTTGCGGGCGCCCCTGGTCATTGCAGCCTTAACTCCTGCCGGAGTGAGGCTTGGGTCAGCCTGGAACATGAGTGCTGCCACGCCTGCGGCCACGGGTGTGGATACGCTTGTGCCCTTGGCCTTGGCATAGTACACGCTTATATAGTCTGGCTTCTCCAGGCCTGGTGGTGCGGTAGAGACTACATCCACGCCTGGCCCTACGATGGTGGGCTTTGTCCTGCCGTCTCTGGTTGGACCCGAGCCGCTGAAGTCTGCTACGTGGTTGTCTTTGTCCGTGGCTCCCACGGTTATGACCTTGATGCCATCACCTGGGGAGTCGATGCAGCCCCAGCTCAGGGCACAGAGCAACAGAACCAGGATCAGTATAATCTCTTTTCTAGCCATTATTTCCTGCAGCGACACAGACGACAGCTCCTGCATCCATGGCATTATCAGCGGCCATGGTCACCGGCGGGTTTGTCTCTCCCAGGTTCAGCCCGGCAAGGCTGAGGCTCAGCACCTTGGCATCGTTGTCCAGGGCCCACTCAATTCCTGCTATGATATCCGAGACCTGGCCGTTTCCTTCACTATCAATTACTCTTACATTGAGGAGGCTGGCTCCGGGGGCCACGCCCTTGTACTTTCCTCCTGATGCTGTTCCAGAGCCGGCGATCAGGCCTGCAACCATGGTGCCGTGGCCTAAAAGATCGTCGGTGGTCTCCTCATCAGGCAAGAAGTTCTTTTCGCCCACAACCTTTCCTGCCAGGTCTGGGTGGTTCTTGTCTATGCCTGAATCTATTATTGCCACTATCACTCCCTTGCCGTCAATTCCCTTGGCCCAGAGCGCATCGGCATTGACGTATTTGGATGCAGAGACTGTGGCGTTGGCCTCGCTCTGGCTCTCCTCGACAGGCTGGGCTGCCTTGATGCTGCTGTCCAGGTATATGTTTTCAACAACACCCTCTTTGGCCAGGTCCCTTATAGTTGAGGGCTCAGCCTCGCCTGCCAGACCGTTAATCAAGTGATAATTATACCTGGTTTCGAAGCCTTTGAGGTCCTGTTTCTCCTGACCCTTGAGGACCACTATCACTGGTATCTTCTCATTTTTTCCTGTTTCAAGCCGCTCTGACAGGGACTGGTCGATCTTGCCTCCAGGAGTGCTGGCAGGCACCAAAGACCGCAGATCCGGAGGTGCAGACATAGCTATTGCCACTAGGATCAGCCCTGATACAGCGATAAAGATGAGTTCTCGTCTTTCCATAACTAACATTCCCTTTTGAAGAGAAGCCTCTCGAAAACCATAGATGGCTTGTGTAGTAGATAATGCTAAATAAACCTGTGGTATTTTCTAGTCATAATGATACCAGTTTGGCTGACATCGAACGTTCTCTGGGCGAGCCTCATCATCCTCCTGGCCTCGGCCATATCGTCCAGGCCTAAATGGGCAGGACCAGGCTGGGTCCTCTTTGGGCTCTACTGGATAGGTCAGCCTGGCCATTATATCCTGGAGGAAGATTATTACAATGCCGCCTTGACACTGGTTGCAGCGGGATTCTCATTCTATCTTGCCTGGATGATAATGGCCAAAGGAGGGTCCAAGGCCAGCTCATGGCTCAGCTATGCAGCAGGCATTTGTGGCATAATCTACTATCCTTTTGCTGAGATTGCGGTGCTGGGCTCCTGGCTCATAGGCATGACCACCCTGATCACAGCCAGGCTTCTTGAGATGGCCTCAGTACCTGTCTCTATGGAGGGCTGGAATACCATGGCCTTAAACGGGAGTTCTGTCGAGATCATACTGGCCTGCACGGCCATAGAGAGCATTGCCCTCTTTGCCGGAATTATACTATCTGTAAATGCACCTCTTGGCCGAAGGATTAAGGTCCTGGCCATTTCAACACTCGCCATTTACGGGCTGAACATTATAAGAAACGCCTTCGTGCTTGTGGCCTATGGAGAGCAGTGGTTTGGTCCTGACAGCTTCTTCATGGCCCATAACGTAATAGCAAAGATTGGCTCTACTGCCGCGCTCATGATCATAGCATATGTAGTGCTCACAATGCTTCCCGAGCTCCTGGCCATGATAGATGAGCTGGCAATGGACATAAGAAGGCATGGAGGAGATGCAGCTTGAAGCTGGCTCGCGGCTCGGCTGTCTGGGTCTCCACACCGCTTATCATGGCAGCAATGCTGGCCATTCTTGGAATCTGGTATGCATCGGCCCTGGCATTTATCGGGTCTATATTCTTGATATTCTTTCACCGCGACCCGGACAGATTTCCACTGGGCGAGGGCATGATATCCCCGGCCGACGGCAGGATCGTACTGGCCCTTCCCCGGCGCATAGCTATATTCATGAGCCCTTTTGATGTACATGTCAACAGGTCTCCAATGGATGGAGCGGTGCTGGCCACTGAGTATAAGAAGGGAAAGCATGCTCCTGCATTCCTTGGCAGGGCTGGCGAGAACCAGCGGAATCTGATAGAGATGGAGACCAAAGATGGAAATATAGATCTGTGCCAGATGACAGGCGCCCTTGTCAGGAGGATCTTATGCTATGTGCATCCTGGGGACCTGGTGGTCAGAGGAGAGAGGATAGGCATGATACGCTTCGGGTCAAGGGTTGAGGTGACCATTCCCCTTGGTTATGAACTATTTGTGAAAAAAGGCGACCGGGTACGCGCTGGTGAGTCCATAATAGCGGTGAAGGTATCATGAATATATTCAGGACTCTGACAGTACCTGATCTATTCTCGCTTCTCAATGCCTTATTCGGCTTTAGTGCAGTGCTCATGGCCCTCAAGGGCAGCATCTATCTCTCCATATTGTTTGTGCTCTTTGCAGCCGTAGCCGACGGCCTGGACGGGTTCATGGCCAGGAGGATGGGCAACAGCGTCCTTGGGGCCAACCTCGATTCACTGGCGGACCTCGTCTCATTTGGTGTGGCTCCGGCTGCAATGGCCTTTGCCACATTTGACAAGAGCGATACCATCTGGGCAACGTGTAGCGTCTTCTTGCTATGTGGGGTGCTGAGGCTTGCCAGGTTCAATATAGCCCCCAAGAGCAGCCAGTTTTTTGAAGGTCTTCCAATAACTGCATCAGGCACGGTGGTGTCTGTGAGCCTGCTTCTCAACAGCCTCAGCATGACTCTTTTTCTAATTGTGCTCCTCTCGGGACTGATGGTGAGCGGCGTACCCTATCCAAAGGTCAGAGACTACAGGATAATCTCGGCCCTGATACTGACACTGCTTGTGGCAGGATCGCTCTACAGGTATGGTCAGGGATACTCTGCCAAGCTCATATTCCTGGCCCTTGTTGCCTATCTGGTAAGTCCTGTGGTGATATCATGCATTCAGAGAGGGAGATGTATACAAAGAGGGAGATAGCAGCCTTTGAGGCTGGAATAAAGCTGGGCGCGCTCTACCATCAGTTTGTGGGAACGCCTGTAAGCAGAACGACCGCAGAGAGCCTTGAGCAGGCCATGGAGAAGGCCATCTCTCTTCAGCCTCATGTGAGCAGGGCCTTGGTCAGAATAGACCGGGAGATGCTCCCTGAGAACGTATTTGGATATGGCGAGCTCTCTGGTCGGGCCATCTATGCCGAGGTGGAGATAGATTATGAGGGGGAAAAGGTGCAGGCCAGGCTCCAGTACAGAAAAGATCTGGACTATCCTATGATGAGCCTTTTTTAACGGATCTGTCCAGGGCGCTCACAAGCAAAAGAAGCACTGCTGAGACGCACATGCCAGCCAGTGGATAGCTCTGGCCGTATACCAGTGCCATCGCACCTCCTCCAACCATTGCGGCCAGAGCCCCGGCAGAAGTGAGCCCCAGCTGCTCTCTATAGAAACCGGCCACAACTGGCACAAGCATACCGCCTGTGAAGATGGTGTAGACCGCAAGCAGAGTCGATATAATCCCCGGCGAGGCTATGGCCAGGACCAGGGCTGAGATGCCTATGAGCAGTGTGCCAAGCCTGGATGCCTTCATGAGGTTCTCTGCATCAGATCCCGGCATGGCTCTTCTGTAGAGGTCCAGGGCCATGGTGGTGGTGGCGGTCATGAGTGGCGTGGCCGCTGATGACATGAATGCCGATACGAGCGCTGCGCCTACGATTCCTCTTTCTACTGGCGAGAGCATGTTCATCATAAGCGTTGGCAGCGCCTGCTCAGGGGCGATCCCTGGAAAGTGAGACCTGGCAAAGATGCCAAGAGTTGTGATGATGAATGCCAGGGGGATTAGAAGGACTGCGGCCGCGGCCACAGATCTCCTGGCAGTCTTTGGATCGCGGGCCAGAAAGATGCGGGAATAGATGTCTGGCCCAACCAGATACACAGATCCAACCACAGCCACTAGAGATGCCACACCAAATGCATCTCTTCCCGGTGATGTGGGGAAGCTCTGGCCTGCCAGCAGCGCCAGGCCACCGTGGCCAAGAGACCTGGTGAAGAGCAGTATAAGTCCTGCCAGGATTATGGTCATCTGAAGAAGGTCTGTCCTTATTACCGAGTGCTGCCCGCCCTGGGCTGTATAGGCTATGAATACCATGGCTGCAACCGCCATGAAAAGGACCTCATGGCCGAATAGTGCTCCTAAAACCTTGCCAGAGGCCATTATCTGTACTGATATCACCCCTATCCAGGAGGTCAGGATGAGAAGGGACGCTGCAGTCCTGGCCCTCTGGTCATAGAATGTGCCTATGAGCTCTGGCAGGGTGCTGCAGCCTGAGGTCCTGATCCTGGCGGCAAAGAAGGCGGAAAGGACGAGAAGGCCTATGGATCCAGATAGCATCCACCAGGACCCGGTCAGGCCCTCTCTAAATCCCATCCCGGACATGCCAATGGTAGCCGAGGCACCAATTATTGTGGCAGTCAGGGTGGCTGTGAGAATTAGCCCTTTGACACTCCTTCCTGCCAGATGGAAATCCTCTACTGCCCGGGCATACCTGGCGCTGTACGCGCCTATGAAGATGGCGGCCAGGAAGTACAAGATCATGACCGCTGCAGTCGAGTCCATATCATCTCTCCAATTGTTAACTGGATCTGAGAAAGAGGTTGACAATGCTATAAACCTTTCGCTGGACCTGATTACAGGACTTATCTTTGATCGAGAGTAGAATCGATTGCACATTAAATTATGAGAATATGGACCAAACAGGGCAAGATTATGATGGTGTATGATCCTGCCTCTATATTCATAGCCATAGCGTCTTATCGCACAAAAAGCTAAATGCTAAAATCTCAGCTACGGCCCAGGCTCATCTCGCATAACGCCAGAGCCACAAAGGCAAAGCTTGCAAATGCTAAGCTTGCTTGAAAAGACAAGAAGAAAAGGATCAGAGCTAGTGGTGTCCTGCTCCGCCAGTTCCTGCCTTTACGGCCAGAAAATCCTTGTTTTGATATGCCTGATGGCTGAGCTCCAGGCATTCCTGGCATATCTTGAAGGTGGTATCCTTGAGTCCAAATATGGTAGCCTGCTTGGCCTTTACAGGCACAGTCTCCTTATCGACGCCGCAAAGCTGACACTTCATCTATTTCACCTCATCCCGGTCTGATTCCCTTCATTATAAGCATTTCCTTTTACAGAGGGCCAGCGTTTATAGAGGTCGTTTGCAATCCCCAGCACGTCCAGTATGCGCCCGACCATTATATCCACCAGCTCCGGCAGGCTTGAGGGCCGTGAGTAGAACCCCGGAGCCGCGGGCATAACAACTGCGCCGGCCTCTGCAGCAGAGACCATGTTCTTTAGATGAACCAGGTTTACGGGCGTCTCCCTTGGCACTAAAATTAGCCTGCGGCCCTCTTTGAGGCAGACGTCGGCAGCCCTTATCATGAGCGTATCTGATATGCCCGTGGATATCCCTGCCAGGGTCCTCATGCTGCAGGGCACGACAACCATGGCATCAAAGAGGTACGATCCGCTGGCTATGGGAGCCGTAAAGTCACCTGGCGCATAGACGTGATCCGCCAGGCTTTCCACATATTCAGGGGAATAATCTGTCTCAATCTCTATGATCTTCCTTGCAGACTCGCTCATCACCAGGTGAGTCACGCACCCATCCAGGGCCTCGAGCACCCTTATGCCGTAGATCACGCCCGATGCACCGCTTATGCCTACCACTATCTCCAAGGTCACCACTCCGGAATTGCCACTTCTCCGCTCCAGACCTGCCACTTCTCCGCTCCAGACCTGCCACTTCTCCGCTTCAGACCTGCAACTGCTCCACACCGGCCTTCAAGCCAGCACAAAGCTCTTGACTTTGATCATGAGCTTTCAAGTCCTCAATGATCATGCTCTTTTCTTCCCCGTGCGCTCCAGCCGGGTCAAGGTCGCCGCCACTATCAGAGGCAGGTTCACAGTTGCATCTCCATATACTGTCACATACTTCGCCTCAGCTGCAATCTTTCCCCAGGACACGGCCTCGGAGAGTGTGGCTCCTGAGAGCCCGCCAGGCTCAGGCCTGTCTGTGGTGAGCTGTATGGCCAGATCAAAGCTCTTTGGTGTGACGAGCATCGATTGCAGTGCAAAGTTCTTTGGAACTCCGCCGCCTATGATCATTATGCCTGCCTTCTTTGCCTCATAGCAGATGTCCACTATCTCTTTGATGTCTGAGAATGCATCCACCTGAAGCTTATTTGTCTGGGACTTAAGCCAGGCCTGGAGGCCTATCATTGAGTCAGAGAGTGCCGGACAGAAGACAGGGATGTTTTTGTCATAGGCCGCCCTGAGTATCGACTTCTCATCCTGGATTTTGGATCCAAGAATGTTCATGAACTGGCAGCCTGAGATCGGTTCCTTGGTCTGCGGAAGCATAGACTGCATGACCTCCTCGAACTTGATGAAGTTCTCATCAGAGAGGTATACATCATATATCCTGCTCTGGCCCGCCTCCCGCAGCGCGGCGTCGTCGGCCTCGCACTCTCCAATGCTGTGGAAGCCGTGGGACTCTATCACATCGTGCACCAGGTTCGCGCCGGTGGTCACAAGGACGTCTATGTACCCATTCCTTATCAGGTCTGACACTATATTCCTCATTCCAGCAGGAACCATCGCGCCAGCCAGGGTGAAGAACCTGGTATACTCTCCAGTAAGCATCTCCTGATAGATGTCGACCGCCTCTGACAACCTCCTGGCCCCAAAGCCGCAGCCACCCATCATAGTGATGAGCTCATCCACCCCCAGGCCCGCCTTTACTTCCATCTGGCATACCCTGTTCTGACACATCTCATCCATAGATTCACCTACAATCATTATAATTAAATTTCTCTCTCCCTAAAAATATTCCGATTGAACCTTGGCGATGCGAAATGATTTTTCATAAACCTTTTATACCAGACCTTATGTTTAGCTTTTACGGAGGAGAAACAATGGCCGGCGAACCAATGGCAGTGGATTATTATATCCCACTTATTATGTTTCTGATCATGGGGGCCATAGTGCCTATAGGCGCTTTAGCTGCCGTGAAGATCATATCGCCTCTCAAGCCTAGCCGTAAGAAGGTATCGATATACGAGGGTGGACTTAACCCCATCCGCGACGCCAGGGTTCAGTACAGTGCACAGTACTACTTATTCGCAATTGTATTTGTGATATTCGATGTTGAAGTCCTGTTTTTGTACCCCTGGATCTACGTATACGCTAACCAGTTCATGGAGAGGTTTATGGTCTTAGGATCTATGAATATAGCAGTTTTCGAGATGCTGCTCTTTATTGCAGTGCTGCTAGTTGGATTGGTTTATGCTATAAAGAAGGAGGCTTTGCGTTGGGTATAAGCGATGTCATACCGATACCCGCTGCAGTTGATGAAGAATTAGAGAAGTGGACCATATTTGGCCAGCCCGTAGCTGACGTCTGGTTCACAACCACTGAGAAGATTCACCAGATCATAGAGATGGGGCCCATTAAAAACGTATTTAACTGGGGCCGCAAGAACTCGGTATACTTTTTGATGCAGCCCATGGGTTGCTGTGGTGTGGAGATGTTCGTCTTTGGAGCTGCTCCCTATGACAGCGACAGGTTTGGGTGCATCCCCAGAAACACGCCCCGTCAGACTGATGTGATGATAATCTCGGGCTATATCACAAGGAAGTACCTTCCTGTATTCAAGAGTCTCTGGGACCAGATGCCCGAGCCCAAATGGGTCATAGCAATAGGCGAGTGCGCCATCTCAGGCGGACCTTTCTATGATTCTTACAACATCATCCAGAACACAGGTGATTACTTCCCAATTGATGTCTTCATCCCCGGGTGCCCACCAAGGCCTGAGCAGTTCCTGGAGGGTCTGATGAATCTCCAGGAGAAGATCAAGCAGAGGAAGGACAGGCGAGGCTACTAGGAGGAATCTTTTCTTGACTACTGCAAATGAGGTCTTAAGCAGCATTCAATCAGCTCTTCCTGGAGCCGTCCTGGATTCCAGGGTGGAGTCGGAGAGAAGGCTCTGGGCCACAATCGATCCTAGAAAGATCGTAGATGTATGCAAGTACATGAGGGATAAGCTGTCCTTTGACCACTATTCGGGCACGGCAGGCCTGGACTGGATCGCCAAGAACGAGATGGAGGTCGTGGAGATCATGGCCAGCCATGGCGCTCACCAGGTAGTGGCCATGCTCAAGGTCAGAACCCCCCGTGAAAACCCATCTGTTAAATCTCTCACTGGCCTGTTCTGGAACGCCAACTGGTACGAGCGTGAGGCCTGGGAGATGCTCGGCATCAAATTCGAGGGCCATCCCGGACTCTATCCCCTGCTCCTGCCAGATGAGCTGGTAGGGTCCTGGCCATGGAGAAAGGACTTCAAGGGCTATCCTGACCTGACCACGGGCCAGAGGGCTGTGGAGATACCCACATCCGACGGCTACACCAGGTACATGATACCGCCCACAACCATGGAGATTGAGGCAGGCACTGTACCCACAGAGAGGCCGAAGTATCCCTCACTCAGAGAGAGGGAAGAGATGGAGCTCAAGTCCGACTCTGAGATGATAATGCACATGGGACCGCAGCACGCAATGGTTCCAGGTCCGTTCCTGTTAGATGTCCTGGTTGAAGGCGAGACTGTGAAGAAGGCCTTCCTCGATCTGGGATACATCCACAAGGGCATAGAGAAGATCATGGAGAACAGGACGTGGCTGCAGGGAATCACCTACACAGACAGGATGTGCTACGTGGCATCACTCTCCAACAACGAGTGCTACTGCGGCGCTGTGGAGAAGATCCTGGGACTTGAGGTCCCCGAGAGGGCCCAGTACATACGGGTCATCTTAGAGGAGCTCTCAAGAATTCAGTCCCATCTGATAGGCACTGGCGAGTTCTTAACTCTTATCGCAGGCGTCGGCTATGCCCCCTGGCAGTACATGATCATAGACAGGGAGCGGATCATCTCTCTCATAGAGAGCGTCACTGGAGCTAGGCTCACTCACACATTCGTGAGGTTTGGTGGCGTCAGAAACGACCTGCCCGAGGGCTTCTCAGAGAAGTGCAGAAGCACTCTGAAGTATATGGAGTCAGAGATCAACGAGTTCATAGAGCTCTTTGAGCAGGACCCCATCTACCACTTGAGAATGGATAACGTTGGGATCATCACTCCAGATGATGCCAAGCGCATGGGAGTCTCTGGGCCACCGCTTCGCGCTACGGGCGTTGCCTACGATATAAGGAAGGAAGATCCCATACTGCTCTATCCAGACCTTGATTTCAAGGTGGCTGTGGGAACCAGGGGCGACTGCGCTGACAGGATCGACGTCAGGCTAAAAGAGATGCTGGAGTCAATTCACATCATAGAGCAGTGCCTGGACAGGATACCTGCAGGGCCAATCAAGACCGAAGCCAAGATACCAAAGAAGATCCCGGCAGGCGAGGCCTACTACAGGGTTGAGGATCCCAGAGGCGAGATGGGAATGTATGTGGTCAGCGATGGCGGCGACAAGCCCTACCGCGTAAAGGTAAGGGGACCATTCTATGCCACATTCCAGACTCTGCCCCCGCTCCTGGAGGGCGTCTTCATTGCAGATGTAGTGGCAATCGCCGGCAGCATGGACGGCTGTCCATCCGAGGCAGACAGATAGGAGGGAGTGGATTTGGTAGGAATAATTGAATCCATCAGCTCATTTGCATCAACAGAGCCCGCAGCCTTTGCTTTTATCATAAGCATCATAGGCGTGGCAATTATTGCTGGCGTTGTGAACGTCGGAGCCATGCTTGTGATCTGGGCAGAAAGAAAGGTCCTGGGAGATTTCGCTGCTAGATATGGCCCAAACCGCGTGGGCGGGAGATGGGGCGTACTCCAGCTGGGTGCAGATGCAATCAAGCTCTTTACCAAAGAAGATACCATACCATACAGTGCCGATAAAGCGGTTTATGTCTGGGCTCCAATAGTGGCATCAATGGCCACCATGCTTGTGGCGGCTGCAATTCCATTCGGGGCACTGCACATCAATGGCAGGAACTACCCGCTGGTCGTTGCCAACATGGATATCAGCGCCTTGTATGTAGAGGCAGCTTTAAGCATCATGGCCATAGGCGTTTTCATGGCCGGTTACAGCTCCAATAACAAGTACTCGATGCTTGGCGCTTTCAGGGGCATTGCCAGGATGATCGCTTATGAGGTGCCAATGGGCGTCTGCGTTATATCTGTAGCCATAATGGCCCACAGCCTCAACCTGGTGGAGATCGCAGAGGGCCAGACACTCTGGTACATCTTTGCCCAGCCTCTTGGGTTCCTGATATTCTTCATAGCCCTGATCACTGATCTTGGAAGAATTCCATTCGATCAGTCCGAGGCTGAAGAGGAGATCATATCCGGTTACAATACTGAGTACAGCGGAATTAGATGGGGCCTGCTCTACTTCCAGGAGTACAACAACATGCTTCTGGGATCAATACTGCTAACTGTGCTCTTCCTTGGCGGCTGGCAGGGGCCAATCATACCAATACCGGTTCTGGATATCGTCTCGCCTCTGATCTGGCTGCTCTTGAAGGTCATAATTGTCATGTGGTCCCTGGTATGGGTAAGAAGCGCCCTGCTCAGGCTCAGGATCGATCAGGTGACTGACCTTGGCTGGAAATGGATGCTTCCGCTCTCCATTGTGAACCTGCTCTGGGCGGTAGCGATTGGGTCTTACTTTGCATGAGGTGGCATTGAGATGTTGAAGAGAAAGATGATAAAGAACTTCACCTGGCCTCTGAAGGTAGCCATGAACAGGGTGGAGGTCACAAGGCAATATCCTGAGGAGATGATGGAGCTGCCTGCAGCTGAGCGCGGCATTCACGAGCTGGACGCCACCACATGCATCGGGTGCGCATCCTGCGCAAGGGTCTGCCCCAACACCTGCATTGAGATGGTTCCATTCAAGTACGGGAACCCCCTCAAGAACAAGAAGCAGCAGTTTCCTCAGATAGACTATGGAAGGTGCATGTTCTGCGGACTTTGCGTTGATGAATGCCCTGTTGAATGCTTAAAGATGGGACAGAAAGTTACCATGGCCGGCTGGAACAGAGAGGACATCGTGAGAGGCCCTGAAAAGATCGCCTCCAAGCAGTTTACTCCAAAAGAAGCTGCCGACCTGGCTGCTGAGGCCAAGAGGATAGCAGCAGAGAAGGCTGCCCAGAAGAAGGCTGCAGCAGCCAAGCCCGCTGAAGGAGCGGCTCCTGAGAAGAAGGTTGCCAAGAAGAAGGCTGCACCGGAGAGTGGGGCTTGATGGCTGAGAAATCGGGCGTGAACATAATCAGGAGCATATTCGAGCTGAGCATCCTGCTCATAGCCCTGGGAGTAATCTTTGGGGGCATTGCCTTAGTAGTGCTCTTCTCACCCTGGGCCTGGGCAATAGCTGACAGATTGATTGCCCTTGATATCAAGTACACAATTCAGCTCATCTCCTTTGCAGTCATTGGAGGAATCATTACCCTGCTGGCAATGATGGTTGTATACTCCAATAACATAGTCCATAGCGGTCTGTACCTGCTGGGCTGCTTTGCAGGCGTGGCTGCGCTCTACATGTTCCTCAATGCTCCGTTCCTGGGAGTCTCTCAGGTCCTGGTGTACATAGGAGCTGTAGGAGTGCTGCTGCTGTTCGCGGTAATGCTCACCAGAAAGACCATCATGGAGGAAGAGGTCCATGGTGAAATATAAAAATGTGATATTGACTCTGGCCTTTCTGGCCGCGCTGTTTGCATCTCTATCCCTCACACCATGGGAACAGGGCGGGAAAGAGCCGTACAGCTACGTGCCCCAGGAAGGACTGAGAGTGCCTGAAAGCGGCATAGGAAACATCGGCATAGATATCTTCACTACCTACGTCTTCTCTTTCGAGATACTGGCGCTGGTGCTCACAGCTGCACTGGTAGGTGCGATATATATCGCCAGGAAGGAAGCCGCCTAAAGAGGAGGGAGATAAAAAGATGACAAGGAGGGAGTTACACCTATGATCCCACTGGAGCTAAGTATTCTGCTCTCATCTATAGTCTTCACTGTAGGCCTGTATGGCTTGATGACCCAGAGGAATGGTATCAAGCTGATGATGTGCATTGAGCTTCTGCTCAACAGCGCCAACATCAACCTGGTGGCCTTCTCTGCCTATCAGCCAAACATGGATGGGCAGGTATTTGCCCTATTCTCCATAGCCCTGGCAGCTGCCGAGGCCGGAGTCGGGTTTGCCATACTGCTCTCGCTCTACAGGCTGTACGGAACCATCGACCTTGACAACATCAATGCATTGAGGTGGTGACGTTGTTTTCTGATTATGCCTTTCTGATCGTGGCCCTGCCTGTTCTGGCATTCGTGCTTTGCATCTTCTTTGGATGGCACCTGCCAAGAGGCGGAGGACCCATAACCGTTCTGGCCACCTTCGGAGCCTTATTGGTATCTCTGGGAATAGCGTCAGAGATAGTTCCCAATAATTCGATACTACACCAATCAATCCCCTGGTTTGGAGTATTCAATGTTGGAATACTGGTAGATCCCCTGGCGTTGGTGATGCTTCTGATGGTCACATTCGTGGTCACCCTGATTCACACTTACGCCCTGGGGTACATGAATGGAGATCCGGGAGCGGCCAGGTACTTCGCTGAGGCCGGCCTCTTCACAGCATCAATGCTGGGACTGATCTACTCTGATAACCTGCTCCAGCTCTTCATATTCTGGGAGCTTGTGGGACTGTGCTCGTACCTGCTGATAGGGTTCTGGTACAGAAAGCCATCAGCAGCCGCTGCAGCCAAGAAGGCATTCCTCACAACCCGTGTGGGAGACGTCTTATTCCTGACAGGCATTGTGCTGCTCTACAACAACATGGCCAATCTGAACCTGACACTGGCACCAGGCGAGTACCTGCTGCAGTTCCCGGTGATATATGCTCACCTGGCTCAGATAGATCCAACACAGCTCACATTCATAGCGCTCTGTCTATTGGGCGGCGCAGTGGGCAAGTCGGGTCAGTTCCCGCTGCACGTCTGGCTTCCTGACGCAATGGAAGGTCCAACCACAGTATCAGCCATGATCCATGCGGCAACGATGGTGACTGCTGGAGTATACTTGGTTGCAAGAATGTTCCCGCTCTTCTATGCAGCACCAAACGCATTGACAGTGGTCGTTCTCATAGGAGCCTTCACAGCGCTCTTTGCAGCAACCATGGGACTTACCGCCTTTGATATCAAGAGAGTTCTGGCATTCTCAACAGTGAGCCAGCTCGGATTCATGATGGCGGGGCTGGGAGCAGGAGCCGTAACTGGTGTCTTTGCAGTGGCAGTTGCAATCTTCCACCTGATAGGACACTCATTCTTCAAGGCACTCCTCTTCCTGGACGCCGGATCTGTCATCCACGCTGTCGGCACAAACGATATGCGTGAGATGGGAGGCATCCGGAAGTACATGAAGTGGACGTCAGCCACAATGCTCATAGGCTCTCTATCCCTGGCAGGATTCCCACTCACTACGGGATTCTTCTCCAAGGATGAGATCATAGTCATAGCCTACGAGTACGGTATCAAGGCCAGCATGATACCATACATCTTCCTGGTACTGGCTGCAACACTGACTGCCATCTACACATTCAGGCTCTGGTTCCTGACATTTACAGGTGAGCCCAGGTCTGACTACCACAAGCACGAGTCCCCAGCCGTAATGCTTGGGCCGCTTGTAGTTCTGGCCATATTTGCACTGCTCTTTGGTATCGCCGCTCAGGGCTCGTTCTATAACTACGTCGGCTCAAACTTCGAGCACTACGACGTGGATATGGCTGTGCTTGCCGGAATTGGCGGACATGAGCTCGAAGAGGGTGGACACGGCGCTGCTGCCGCCGAGGGCGAGCATGGAGCCGTAGCCGCAACAGAGGGCGAGCATGGAGCCGCAGCCGCAGAAGGTGAAGGCGGAGAAGAAGCGGCTGAAGCTGAAGAAGAAGGAGAGCCGTTCATCATCCAGATACTGCCTATAATCATAGCTCTGGGTGGTATATTCGTGGCAGGGCTGTTCTATTACTGGAAGAAATTCAGCCCGAGCATGATCACAGGCGAGAGGGACCCAATAAGGCAGATGCTCCTTAAGGGTTACTACCAGCACGAGATATACACCGCCTGGTTCGCTGAGAAGATAGTCTACGGAATTGCCATCTTCTTCAATATGATAGATATCAAGGTCGTTGACGGCATATTGAACAAGATAAGCGATTGGACAGTTGCCTTCGGAGGAAACCTCAGAAAGGTCCAGACCGGAGTCATAGAGAACTACGTAACCGCGTTAGTGTTAGGGGTAGTGGTACTTGTGGTAGTGGTTAAGCTGGCGATGGAGGTAGGCATATGAATGAGATATCTCTAATGATCGCCATACCACTGATTGGAGCCATAATAACATTCTTCACCAGATCCAGGGCTCAGGCCAGGATGGTGGCGCTGATAGCATCCATCATCCCTCTGCTGATATCCCTGCAGATGTATATGGGGTTTGACAAGACCTCAATGAAGATGCAGTTTCTGGAGAGCTATACCTGGGTTCCCTCACTCGGAATAAAGTACACAGTGGGAGTAGATGGAATCGGCCTGCCTCTGGTAGTATTATCAACCATAGTGTCTGTGCTGGTCATCATATACTCCTGGGGTGAGGACAAGAAGCCCAACCAGTTCTTCGCACTGCTCCTTCTGAACGAAGTTGGAGTCCTTGGAGTATTCACAGCTCTTGACTTCTTCCTGTTCTACATATTCTGGGAGATTGTGCTCATACCCATGTTCTTCCTGATTGGGGTATGGGGTGGGCCAAGAAAAGACTATGCAGCCATAAAGTTCTTCATCTACACCCACGTGGCAAGCCTGGTCATGCTCCTGGCAATCTTCGCCCTGTACTTCACCTACAGGATGCCTGATGGGTCCAGGACATTCGATATGCTGACACTGCTTGCAGCCACCGCAGACCAGACCATATTCCCAACAAGCCTGCTCAATATCATATTTGCAGGACTTCTCCTGGGATTCCTGGTCAAGATGCCTGCATTCCCGTTCCATACCTGGCTGCCCGATGCTCACGTAGAGGCGCCAACTGCGGGATCAGTCGTCCTGGCGGCTCTGCTGCTCAAGATGGGCGGATACGGCTTATTCAGGGTAATACTGCCCATACTTCCACACGTAGACAAGATCTTCGTGACAGTGATAGCAATCATAGCTGTCATAAGCATAATCTACGGAGCCTTCTTAGCGCTTGCTCAGAAGGACATCAAGAAGCTGGTGGCTTACTCATCCATCAGCCACATGGGATTTGTAACTCTTGGAGCAGTCGCTTTCACATGGATGTCCATACAGGGCGCCATGTTCCAGCAGTTCTCCCACGGAATCATAACCTGCGCCCTGTTCATGTCTGCGGGTACCATCCAGCACACAGTTGGAACCAGGGTTATAGCCGAGCTCGGCGGCCTGGCTGACAGGATGCCAAGGTTCGCCTTCCTGATGCTGGCCGCATTCATGGCCTCTCTGGGGCTGCCCGGCATGAGCGGATTTGTGGCTGAGTTCCTGGTTTTGGCCGGATCATATGCCACATTGCCCGTTTACACGCTGATAGTCATCTTCACCAGCGTGGCTATAACTGCAGGATATCATCTCTGGGCTACTCAGAAGGTACTCTTTGGGCCCATACTGCAGAAGCATCTGGATGTGCACGATGCCCACGGCTATGAGCTCTTCTCGATGAGCATGATAATACTGCTCTCACTGCTCTTTGGCATCAGGCCAAGCCTTATCACAGACATCATGGGCGTGGCAGCTAACCAGGTGATGCAGCCAGTAGTGACCCTGGCCCAGATGGGGGTGATCTAAGTTGGCTGACCTAGGATACATGGCACCAATGGGCGCAGAGATTCTTCTCTCCGCCCTGGCGGTGCTTATACTGCTGATAGGCCTGTTCATAAGGAACAGCAGCCTGATGGGATATCTGAGCCTTGCAGGGATAGTAGCTGCGCTTGGAATGGTGCTCTCAAGCATCACCAGCCCGACTGTGACCCTGCTCTTTGACACCCTCTCAGTAGACTCCCTCTCCCAGTTCTTCAAGGCCACATTCCTTGTGGTCTCGTTACTGGTAGTGGTGGCATCGTTCTCCAGATACAAGGACAGCCCGGGAGGAATGGAGTTCTATGCTCTGCTTCTCCTGGCCACTGTTGGAATGATGGTCGTCTCAAGCGCCATAGACCTGATAACCCTGTTTGTGGGCTTTGAGCTGGCCAGCCTTTCCACATACGCACTGGCTGCCTTTGATAAGTCCAGGAGAAACCTCGAAGCTGCAATGAAGTACTTCCTGTTCGGCTCAGTGTCGTCAGCCTTCATGCTCTTTGGTTTCTCTCTGCTGTACGGCATGGCCGGAACCACCAGCATCCCCAAGATCGCCACATTCGCCATGGCCGACTTTGGCCCGGCAACTTTAGTGGCAGTGATCTTTGTGATCGCAGGGTTTGCCTTCAAGATGGCCCTGGTCCCATTCCATATGTGGGCTCCAGATACCTATGAGGGTGCACCGGCACTGGTCTCAGCAATGCTTGCAGCCGGGTCCAAGAAGATGGGCTTTGCAGCCGCCTTCAGGGTGCTCTTTGTAGCCCTGCTCGCTCTGCGCACTGACTGGTACATTGCCTTTGCAATACTTGCAGCAGTGACCATGACCCTTGGAAACGTTGTGGCCATCTGGCAGAACAACGTCAGAAGGATACTGGCCTACTCAAGCATAGCTCAGGCCGGATACATTGCCATAACCTTTGTAGTAGTCGGTGCAGCAGCTGATCTGCCCAACAGCGCCTACGTGGCTCAGACGGGCATAGCTGGAGGACTGCTGCTTATACTGGGACACGCCCTCATGAAGACTGGAGCATTCATTGCAACGGCTGTAGTGGCCTACATGGTGCTCAAAGATAACAAAGAGGGCAAGGACAACCCAGACGATATAAGCAACTATGCAGGCCTTGCTCGCAGGGCGCCCATAACCGCGTTTTGCATGCTGATCTTCATGTTCGCCCTGGCGGGCATTCCGCCAACGGCCGGATATGTAGGCAAGTTCGTGCTCTTTGGCTCGGCCATAAACGCAGGCCTTGTCTGGCTTGCAGTCCTTGCAATCCTCAACAGCGCTCTCTCGCTGTACTATTACCTGAGGATCATAGGCTACATGTACCTCAAAGAGCCAACAGGCGCCAAGATCGCAGAGCCAAGAGGCTACGCGGCAGCCCTTATCCTGACTCTGATAGGAGTTGTGGGCATAGGCGTCTTCCCGCAGACCTTCATAGACTACGCAATGCAGGCAGCAGCAGTTTTGCTGCCTCATTAAACTTTTTTTTTAGCGTCGTATCAATTTGCAGCTAAATGCGGTTTTTAAATTGATAGAAATTCTAGATTTTAGATGAATTATGATTATAATTTAAATTTTATCCAATTCAATGGACATATGCTGAGTACTCTGATAATTGAGGGGAAATTGCTATATTAAAGAGAATAGTTGAGATAATTGCAATATCATCGTTAGCTATCACAATCATCAAAATAGACCCCAATCGGGCTGAAGCTATCCGATTAGATAAATGGGAATGAATATTATAGGGGTTTCGGATATAATATCTATGTCCCAAGTATTAAAAATTGTTGGGCCAATTATAAGAGGGGTCTAAGCGAAATTGTTCCTATCTTTGTAAATGCTCTAAGCACAGAAGCACGGTTAACTGCGGCAAATCCTGCTTCTAACATTAAACTGACCACGGAGCCACCTACCCACCCACTACACTTTCTTCAAAAGAACGACGAACTCGAGAAAAAGTTTAGCGACTTTTTTAGGCAAGCCTTTGGGACCGATTTAATCGTCCATAGAAATGCGGGAAGCGAAGTACCTCTCTATGTTGGGGAAAAACCGACTCCCAAACAAGGTGAAGACAGGGTTTCCGAGAGCTATTTGAAGGATCTTGAGAAGCTTGACTTGCTAAATCAGCAAGGGGATGGGATGAGAAGCTTTGTAGGTGTTCTTCTCAACGCTTTTATTTCTCACTACTCAATTCTATTAATTGATGAGCCAGAAGCGTTTTTGCATCCTCCACAGGCACGCCTTTTAGGTAAAATGATTGCTAATGATTTGCCTTCTGAAAGACAATTATTCATAGCCACACATAGTGGTGATTTCCTTAAAGGGCTATTAGATTCTAATAGAAGCAATCTAAAAATAATCCGTATACAAAGAAGAGGAACCTTAAATAAAGTTAGTATCCTTAATAGCTCAGATATCAGAGATATTTGGAGCGATTCCCTTTTACGACATTCAAATGTTCTTGATGGGCTATTTCACTCTAAAGTGGTTATTTGCGAAAGCGATTCAGACTGCAGATTCTATTCAGCTATTTTATCAGCTATTCATGATGATACTGGCTCTATTAGTCCAGATATCCTTTTCATACATTATGGTGGTAAACATCGCATGCCCACTATTATTAGATCATTAATAAAGTTGGAAGTACCTTTACGAGTAATAGCCGATTTTGTAGAGTCCCGAAAAAATTTCGCAGGGGGTTTAGCTTCGAACCGATAATTCGTAATATGAAGCTGAACCGGCGGAAAGTTCACTGGATTATTCGCCAAAAGCAGAAGGGGGTGCCGACAAATGAGATAGCTCGTGAAATGAAGGTGACACGTAGGAGGATTCAACAGGTCTGGAAACATTATGTAGATACTGGTTGTGAGCCTGTACTTGGCCTGTGTCTTGGAAGGCCTCGTAAGCCATATGATCAAGACGAGGCAACAGTTGTCAGAGCGGCATATGTGCGCTATAGATTCGGTGCACGGATGCTGGAAGTAGTCGTAAGAAAAGTGTATAAGACTCGCATCTCCCATAATAGAATCCATATGTATCTGAAGGCCGAGGGTCTGGCTGGAGAGGATGCCAAGAAAAAGAAGCGGCGCAAATGGGTTAGATATGAGCGGAAACATAGTCTCTCGGCAGGACATATCGATTGGCATGAAGTGGATGGTTCAGATACCAAAGTCTGCGTTATCCTGGATGACGCATCCAGAATGATCCTTGCAGGAGGTGAGTTCACCGAAATCAATACCGAGAACAGTAAACGAGTTATTGATCAACTAGTCGAGAAGTATTGGTGGCTCTGCCCTATGAGAGAACTGATATCTGATCACGGCAGTGAGTTCGGTGCTCACAGGGTCCATGAAGATGGCAGTTGGGAAGGTGATTTCAAGGAACATCTCACAAAATATGGTATTAAGCCAATCCTTGCCAGAATAAAGCATCCTCAGACAAACGGGAAATTAGAACGATGGTTCTACGAATACCAACGGCACAGAACTGATTTCGCTTCGTTTGATGAGTTTATTGAATGGTATAACAACAGACCTCATGGAAGCCTGGATTTTGAGCGTCTAGAGACTCCAGAACTGGCTTTTAGGCGAAAAATGCCATTAGAAGTGTACTTCCGAATAGGTCATAGGTTATTTGGGTTGTGAAAGGGTATGAATAATTCAAAACTGATGAAATTAGGACGGGTGCGAAATAATTTCAGGACTCTACAAGTAATAGCCGATTTTGATATCCTCAACGACAAAAATCCATTAAAAGATATTTACGAGGAGCTAAGCGGAACGTGGATTGATATTGAAAAAGATTGGAACATGGTGAAGACCTCGATTGACCAAAAAAGACCAGATCTAGAAACCAATGAATTTAGAATTAAAGTAAAAACACTATTGGATTCCATAAACGGAAAAATTGTTCCAAAAGGGACAGTTTCAGAGATCAAGGAATTATTGAAAAAGACATCAGCGTGGTCAAGTGCAAAAGATGTAGGTAAACAATTTATTCCAAATGGAGATCCGACACAAGCATATGATAGAGTTCAAGCAAAACTAAGTGAGAAAGGGCTATATATAGTAGAAGTTGGGCAACTTGAAAGCTTTTGCAAAAGTATAGGGAATCACGGGCCAAAATGGGTTAACGAGGTAGTGGCCAAAAATCTAAAAACCGACTCAGATCTTGAAATTGCAAGACAATTCGTTCAACGCGTGATTAAGTGAGGGAACGCCCTCTAATAATCGTTTTAGTACAAACGATTCCGAACCAAGCCCATGTATGTCGTGAGATAAACCATCATTATGCAATGGCAGAAATGGTTGGCTTGTTTCAGCCTGAGGATACTAGCCGCTAAAAAGCATAACTCATAGATGTGCCAGGATAATATTGGGCTGAGCAGCCTCACCAGCTCGTGGCCAGACCCCCTGATCCCACGTCCGCTATTATCCTTCTTATGTGTAAGGGTAGACTCATACTGAATTGAGCAACACATTAATTCACTAGACCTACAATATAGTACCATATTGCATACATAATGAAGTGAGGAAATATGGCCAGCAGAGAACGATTAATAGAAAAGATTAAAGTGCTACCAGAGGATAGCTTGAAAGAGGTCGCCAAATTCCTGGATGCCTTAGAAGAAAGAGATAAAGGCAAAATAAAGCAAAAACCAGATCTGCTGTTGGAAGCCATTGGATCATGTCAGGGACCCTCGGACCTTGCAGAGATGCATGATAAATATGCCTATGAATGAGTTTATCTTCGTTGATACATGGGCTTTTCTGGCGCTGGCTAACATTAATGATAACTACCATAGCATTGCGCTGGGTGTCTACAAAGGTATGCACGAGAAAGGCTGCCGAATAGTCACCTCGGATTATGTTCTCGATGAAGCAATAACGGCCCTTTTTAAAAATGCTAAGTTCGATGGAGCTTCACAATTCATTGAAGCTTTGCTCGGAGCTATAAATATAGGTCAAATTGCTCTGGAAAGAATTGACGAGGATAGGTTTAGCGAGGCATGGCTGCTCCGTAAGATCTATCAGGATAAGCCAGATATATCCTTCACGGATTTGACTTCATTTGTCATAATGAGAGAGTTAGACATCCATAAGGCATTCACCGGAGATAGGCACTTCACGCAAACAGGCTTAGGGTTTGAGATCCTCCCGGGCATATAGGACGAAATAATCCGATGGCACGGCCCCATCATAGAACGGGCTCAAATCTATCTATTCGGACCTTCATTTAACCAGAAGGCGATATGAGTGATAGACCAAGATAAGACTGCAGTGCTTCTGGCGGCCTATGGCACCCGTGACCCAGCCGCATATCAAACTTACCTAAGCCTTAAGGCCGCTTATGAGAATGAGTTCCAAGGCAACGAGATCTGCCTGGCCTTCACAGCAGGCGCTCTGAGGAAGAAGATGACTAGAGGTGGCTGGCACTGCCATTCATAATCCTCTTACAGCCCTTGCAGATCTGCAGGATAGGGGCTACAGGAATATGGCAGTGCAATCTCTCCAGATAGTTCCTGGAAGCGAGTTCCACCTGGTCTCAGGGCTGGTTCAGTCCCTGAGAACCGTATCAGGGCGGCTCGGCTTTGGCAGCCTCCGCCTGGGAATGCCACTCCTCTCAGGCATTGATTATTGCAGAAAGGTATCCAGAGCGCTATCTTCCCATGCAGAGGATAAAAGTATAAGGGATATTAAAAATAAGGTTAACTTCTCATGAGGTGGCACTAGATAGAGTTCTCTCATTCCATGGAAACGCAGCCTTATTTAAGCCTTAGTGTACTAGCATAGCGTTTCCAAAATATCATGGCAATGATATAAGCTTACATCTCCTGACCATCTTGCTTTGTTATTTTGGAAGTAAAACACTAGCATACTGCGCTCTGAGCATCTCTTCTATGTGGTGTTGGCTTATCGTTTGAATCAGAATCCTTACAAAGACTGAATCGTTTAAGTAGCTCATAGCTGATGTAAACAATCAAAATTTTAAGACAAACCAACGCTTAAGTACTTGAAGTGCGATTCCCGACTGCGATCTGAGCTCAACTCATAATTAAGAGAGCGAAAATACAGCTTGTGCCGGTAGACCATTTGGGGTTAGCAAGAGCCTAAGTTGCGTTGAAAGCGTGCCTGTAAGAGGGAGGGAGACACACCTATCGAGCAACAGACCCCGCACGCTAATCCATAAATAGCTACTACTCATTCTGGGCAGTCGGCCCAGAAGCGCAGGGGCACAGTGTACCACCTAGATGCCGTATATCCTCTGACCCATGATCTGGATTTGAAGCTCGATAGAGCGCCTTCACCTCAGAGAAATGTGGTATCATTTAAGCCTTCGTGCGCTAGAACGACTATTGATGGGAAAAAGGAAATTAAAAAAAGCCCTGTAAGTCCTTTCAAGGCAGGACTTTAGCGCTCAGTATCTTGACTGGCTCCACAGGCCTGTCCCTGGAATCGGTCTTGACCTTGCCAATCTTATCTACCACGTCTATTCCAGAGATCACCTTGCCAAATACCGGATGAGCCTTGTCCAGGTGTTTGTTGTTCACAAGGTTTATGAAGAACTGGCTCCCGCCCGTGTTTGGCCCTGCATTGGCCATGGATATTGTGCCTTTCTCGTTCTTATTGTGCCTGGTAAATTCGTCTTTGATGGTATAGCCAGGCCCGCCCATGCCCGTGCCCTTGGGGTCTCCTCCCTGTATCATGAACCCGTCTATGATCCTGTGGAATATTGTCCCATCATAGAACCCCTTCTCAACTAAAGTCTTGAAGTTGCCCGCAGTTATGGGCATCTCGGGATCGAGCTGGATTGTAATGTCTCCCATGCTGGTCCTCAGAAGGACCTTATCTCCGCCTGCCTTTGCTGTCTCTTCTGCCATGATATCCACTCACCTCTCCCATCTAAAAAAGGTGTTGAAAGATCAGGTTATGACCTTTGCACTGATTATATTGACAGTCTGCAGAGGCTTGTCCATGGCATCGGTCTTGACCTTGGCGATCTTGTCCACGACGTCCATTCCAGAAACTACCTTTCCAAAGACCGGGTAGTTGGCGTCCAGGTCTGCGCTGTTATCCACCAGGTTTATGAAGAACTGGCTGCCGCCCGTATCTGGCCCGGCATTGGCCATGGCCAGCGATCCGCGCTCGTTATGGTTCTTGTTGGGGAGCTCATCCTTTATGGCATAGCCAGGGCCGCCTGATCCATCGCCATTGGGGTCTCCTCCCTGTATCATGAACCCGTCTATGACCCTGTGGAAAGTTAATCCATCATAGAATTCCTTCTCCACTAAAGTCCTGAAGTTGCCCGCGGTTATGGGCATGTTGTCATAGAGCTGGATGGTAATGTCTCCCATGCTGGTCTGCATGAGGACCTGTGTCTCATTCGTTTGAGAATCATTAGCTGCTGCACTGGCCGCGCCCAGTGTGCCGAGCATCAGTATCCCGGCAAGTAAGCATAACATCGTTCGCATCATCGGCGTTGCATGCTCATGCAAACAATATTTAACTTGTGGTAGGTGATAAAGTAGAGCAGGATGCTTCTCACTTCTTGATGGCCCTGCTCTCATCCACTACTATGTAATCCTTGATGGCACAGACAGAGCTGAAGGGTATGAGCACGAACTTACCCTCTTCCCTGTACTTGCGCCGGTACAGCTCCGAGTCTGGCCTGACCATCAGGTCCAGCAGCCGGCCGCTCTCCAGGTCGAAGACTATGTTCTCCACCTCGCCCAGGACCGTGCCGTCTATGGTCACTATCTCCTTTCCAGCCAGACTTCCGGCGAATACCTTGGACATTCCCTCACCTTGGCAGTAAATCACCGGTAGCCTATATAAGAGCTCGGCTCGATCTTGACCCCGCCCTTGAACCTCTCATTTATGCGCTCATAGTAGCCCATCATGTTCTCCTCTACAGAGGGCCTGATCTTCTTTAGCGCCTCTAAGTAGTGGTTCATCTCCACCGTCTCAGCATCGGGGTTCTCACGCAGAGATAACATCACAGCCTCTCTGCACAGCGCATCCAGGTCAGAGCCGACGTAGCCCTCCGTCAGCTCGGCTATCTCCTCCAGGTTGACGTCTTCTGTGTTTGGTATTGCGGCTGTATGGACCTTTAGTATCTCATACCTCCCGGACTTGTCTGGAGGCCCGATCATGAGCAGCCGATCAAACCTCCCAGAGCGGAGCAGGGCCGGGTCTATTATATCCGGCCGGTTGGTGGCACCGATCACTATCACATCTTTGAGGGTCTCGAGACCATCCAGCTCTGCCAGGAGCTGGTTTACCACCCGCTCCATGACCCTGGACCCCTCGTCCATGCCCCTCATGGGCGCAATTGAGTCCAGCTCGTCAAAGAATATTATGGCAGGAGAGACCTGCCTCGCCTTCTTGAATATCTCACGTATGGCCTTCTCAGACTCGCCGACCCACTTGGAGAGCATTTGCGGCCCGCGAATGCTGATGAAGTTGGCATTGGTCTCGTTAGCCACTGCCTGGGCGATCATGGTCTTTCCAGTGCCCGGTGGGCCGTAGAGCAGTATGCCCTTTGGCGGCCTGATGCCCATCTTTGTGAACTTCTCGGGGCGTCGAAGCGGCCAATCTATGGCCTCTATTATCTCCTGCTTTAAATGTCCAAGGCCGCCCACATCGTTCCAGGTAACCTTGGGCAATTCAACGAGCACCTCCCTCATGGCACTGGGCTCGATATCCTTTAAGGCGTCCTCGAAGTCGTCCTTGGAGACGATCATCTTATCCACGACCTCCTGGGGAATATCGTCCTCCATTCCGAGGTCGGGCAGGTACCTGCGAAGGGCTCTCATCGCTGCTTCTTTACATAGCGCGTTTACGTCAGCCCCTACAAAGCCGTGAGTCCTGTCAGCCAAGCTCTCCAGGTCCACCTCTTCAGAAATGGGCATGTTCCTGGTGTGGATCTGCAGTATCTCTATCCTGTCTGGACGGTCGGGGACGCCAATCTCTATCTCCCTGTCAAAGCGTCCTGGACGTCTCAGGGCCGGGTCTATGGCGTCTATGCGGTTTGTGGCGCCGATGACCACCACTTGGCCGCGCTCCTTTAGGCCGTCCATCATTGCCAGGAGCTGGGCCACTACGCGGCGCTCGACCTCGCCTGTGACCTCGCCCCTCTTGGGCGCAATCGAGTCCAGCTCATCTATGAATATGATGGCGGGCGTGTTCCTGTTTGCCTCCTCGAAGATCTCGCGGAGCCTCTGCTCGCTCTCGCCATAGTACTTGGACATGATCTCTGGACCGGCAATGGATGAGAAGTTGGCGCCGCTCTCATTGGCCACGGCCTTGGCTATTAGAGTCTTTCCAGTGCCCGGCGGGCCATGTAGGAGCACCCCCTTTGGAGGCTCAATTCCCAGCTTCTGGAAGACCTCGGGATGCTTCATTGGCAGCTCTATCATCTCCCTGACGCGCTGGACCTCTGTCCTGAGACCGCCCACGTTCTCATATGTGATGCCCGTGGCCTTGACCGCGCCAAAGCCCTTGGCAGGCTTCTCCAGGAGTCGGATCTCTGTATGCTCTGATATGACCACAATGCCTTCTGGATCAGTCTCAGTCACCACGAGGGGCACTGCCTCCATGCGGCCTATGAAGGGATGGCTGGCAGAGGACATTATGGGAAGTATATCTCCTGACACTATGGGGCGCTTTAAGGTCTGCCTTCTTATAAGATCCGCAGCCTCCTCGCCGTAGTGCATGTGCGAGCCTGCAGGCGGTGCCAGGACGATCTTCTGGGCATCGCTGTGCTTGGCCTTCCTGATCTTGACACGGTCCCCTATGCCCACGCCTGCGTTCTGCCTTATGAACCCGTCTATCCTTATGTAGTCCTGGGACCAGTCCTGCCTGTCAGCACGCCAGACCTTGGCCGCAGTGGGCCGCTTGCCCTCGATCTCGATTATGTCCCCAGGAGAGAGCCTGAGGGTGAGAAGGGCATTGGGGTCAAGCCTGGCTATCCCACGGGCCGAGTCGTTAGGATAGGCCTTGGCTACCTTCAGCTGAATCTCTTTCACTTCCCACACACCTGTCGTTTATTTGATCACGCTGATTTAAATTTATCCTGCGTCTAGAACAATTATAGGCTTAAATGAGATAGTAATGTATTTAATATTTTCTAGTCTCCTGTCAGAACGCCTGGCAAAAATCAGATATTTTCCGGGCTTTGGCATGACTAGCTCAGCGAGGCTGCATAGGGCGCTGAATGCATCAGGCTTGGGAAAACCGGTTAGAGATCTGCAGAAAAGCCGGAAATATCCGGGCCTGCATACCAGCCCGGACATAATGGATTATTTTGTATAGTCCGCATCTGTGCTGCCTGGGCAGTATCTGCAGATCTCAAGATCTCCCCCTACTTGCTGACGTCTACAGGGAGCATTATCCGTCCACTATGATTGACAAATGAAGCGAGATATGCAAACCTGGATTGAAAGACCTTTTTTGATGTAGCTAAGTATTTCAGGTACTAAACACACCTTATATGTAAGATAAATTGCATGTAAGCGGGTAATATATCATGAAGCTCGATTCAGGCGGCATACTTTTGATGTCCTTGCTGCTCATCCTGGCAGCAGGCCCGGCTGTTTACGCCAGCACTCCATCGATGCAGGCTGATGAGCCCAGCGGCGGCCAGTGGTCGACCATACTTTCAGGAGATTCTGTGACTCTGGACCCGCCTCCGGCAGAGGGCTCAAAGCTGGCAGCATCTGAGATAGAAGAGCTGCTGGGTCTACAGGCCAAGAGGACTCCAGAGGTCATAAAGACCATCGAGTACTGGGACGATGGAGCAGCTGTTAGATGGAATGAGATCGCCAGAGAGCTGGTTATAAAACATAAGACCGATCCGCCCATGGCCTCCAGAGCATATGCCCTCCTAAGTGTGGCTCAGTATGATGCACTCGTCGCCGCCTGGAAGAACAAGTACCAGTACGGCCGCATCTCTCCTGCAGAGGCCGACACTGGCATATATCCATTTGTGCCCACGACCAGAGATCCTGTGTATCCCTCAGAGCATGCGGTTGTGGCTTCATCCTCGGCCGAGGTTCTGAAGTACATGTACCCAGAGGAGGCCAGCTACCTTGATAGCAAGGCAAAAGAGGATGAGCAGTCCAGGCTGTGGGCCGGGACCAACTACAGAAGCGACCTGACTGCCGGCCATGATCTGGGCAAGGCTGTAGCTGGCAGGGCGATCAGCCGAGCCAGGTCTGACAACTCGGATTTGAAAGGAAATGTCACCATGCCCACCGGCCCTGGATACTGGACTGGCACCAACCCTACAAGGCCTCTTTGGGGCAAGGTCACTCCATGGTTGATGTCCAATGCAAGCCAGTTCAGGCCCTCTCCTCCTCCTGCATACGGCTCTGCAGAGTATGAGACGGCCCTGTCAGAGGTCAGACGCATCTCCGATCACCGAACTGCAGACCAGACAAGAATAGCCCAGAAATGGGCAGACGGCGCAGGCACTGCAACGCCGCCGGGCCACTGGAACCAGATCGCATCTCAGATGATAGGCAGATACCACTTAAGTGAGCTCAGGTCTGCCAGAGCACTGGCGCTGATGAACATGGCCATGATGGATGCAGGCATCTGCTGCTGGGATACCAAGTACCACTACTGCCTGTGCCGGCCCTGGCAGGCCGACCCAATGATTACCACGGCTGTGGCCAAGCCCAACTTCCCGTCATATACATCCGGTCACTCAGACTTCTCTGCAGCGGCATCTGAAGTCCTGGGATATATATTCCCAAGGGAAAAGGGGACTCTTCATTCCATGGCCGAGGAGGCAGGAATCTCCAGACTGTACGGTGGAATACACTACAGGTTCGACATAGACCAGGGTGCAGAGGACGGCCGACGTATAGGGCAGCTGGCCATACAGCGGGGCATGGCAGATGGGTCGCCTCAGAAGTGAGAACATTTGGCTGAAGATATAGGGCCATATGGCTCAATCTGGCCCTCATTTTTGTTATTCCCGGATGCAAAAATAGTGTTTAATTGAAGTTGGTCGGAGGATGCTGATTTCAATGCGGCAATTATGATTGCTTTGAGTATTTCATAATAATGCCCTCTAAATCCTCCTTCATCACCGGTTTGCTGATATAATCATCCATGCCCGCATCCAGACACCGCTCCCTATCGCCTTCTAAAGCGTAGGCTGTAAGTGCCACGATGCGGGGCTGCTCTGCAGCTGGCCAGAGCTTGCGAATCCGGCTCGCTGCCTCCAGGCCGTCCATCTCTGGCATCTGTATGTCCATCAGTACTAAGTCGTAGTGCTGGCGTTCAAGCGCTCTTATAACCTCGATGCCATCGGCTGCAACATCTGCCCTGTACCCAAGCTTCTTTAACATCTGAAGCATGACCTTCCTGTTGACTGAATTATCCTCAGCCAGGAGTATATTTATATTGATATTGGCATTGCACTGATGCCTGGAGGGTACCTCTTCGAGCTTGGGCAAATTGGCTGAACATGCAACCACTGGCAAAGTGAAGTGGAATATTGAGCCTTTCATAGGTTCGGACTCAACCCAGATCTTGCCCCCCATCAGCTCAACCAAGCGCTTGCTTATGGCGAGCCCAAGTCCAGTGCCACCATACTTGCGGGTGGTGGACATATCAACCTGGGAAAATGATTGGAAGAGCCTATCCCGCCTATCCTGTGGTATACCTATGCCCGTGTCTCTGACAGCGAAATGGAGCTGATGCCTGCCCCCCTCAGTTGCCTCCCAGGCAACTGAAACCTTGACCCTCCCTTTCTCTGTGAACTTGACTGCATTGCCCACAAGGTTGATCAGGACCTGACGCAGCCTGGCAGGATCGCCCCAGAACATTGCAGGCGCGGAATCGTCCATCGCAATGTCCAGATTCAGGCCCTTCTTAGATGCCTCTGCCGCCAGAAGATCTATGCTGCCCTCGATGGAGCTTCGAAGATCAAAAGGCTGATTCTCCGGCTCTACCTTACCACTCTCGATCTTAGAGAAGTCGAGGATATCGTTTATCACAGAGAGGAGTGCATCGCCGCTGTTCTTTATGGTCTCGACGCACTCAAGCTGGTCTGCGCTCAGGTTTGAATCCTGGAGAATGCTGGTCATCCCTATGACTGCGTTCATTGGTGTGCGAATCTCATGGCTCATATTGGCCAGGAACTCTGACTTGGCCCGGACTGCCTCTTCAGCAGCATCTTTTGCCTCTAGGAGCATCTCTTCAGCACGCTTGCGCTTGGTAATATCTTCAACAGTGCCGTCGAAGTGCAGGCCGCCCTCATCTTGCACTATTCTGGTGTTCATAGAGACCCAGAACCTGGTGCCATCTCTCCTTTGCACTTCAAGCTCAAACCCCTCCAGGAAACCCTGTTCTGTGATAAGCTTTATTGCTCTCTCCCGGTCCTTATTATCGACATAGAGCTGGTGACCTATGTCACTTACGCTGGCCAGCATCTCCTCGGGGGAATCATAACCAAAAAGCCGTGCAAATGCAGGGTTGACGCTGATGTATCTGCCCTCTGGTATGCTCTGATATAAACCCAGTATTGAGTTTTGGAAGATACTCTGGTACTTCTCTCTGCTTCTCCGCAGCTCCTCCTCAACCTGCCTGCGCTCGGTTATATCTCGGATGGTTCCTACTATGAATCCATTGCCGGAAGGGTCTCTGTATAAGGTCTTCTTGGTAGTGATCTGGCGAATCCTGCCCTGGGCGTTGGTGATCCTCTCATCATTGATGTTCTCCTGGCCTGAGTCGAAGACCTTCTTATCTTTGTCCCAAAAGATATCCGCCTGATCTTTTGGAAAGAAGTCGTAATCTATGTGACCCACTATCTCTTCACGAGGAGATCCAATGAGGCTGCAGAATGCATCGTTGACCAGGACGAATCTGTGGTCCTTGTCCTTTACGAATAGCGGGTCTCCCAGGGAGTTGATGATCTTATTTAGGAAGCCCTCTGATTCCCTGAGCGCCTGGTTGGCTTTTGCCAGATCAGCGGTACGTTCCTTTACCTTTGTCTCCAGGTCATACTTTGCCTTCCAAAGAGCTTCCTCGGCCTTCTTGCGCTCGGTGATATCTCTGACAGTTGATAAGATGGTGGGCTTTCCGTCCAGGTCGAAAAGGTGGTTGCTGATCTCGACTGGAATCCGACGTCCACTGCGGGTCATATGCACCCCTTCCCAGATGGCGTACTTTTGTGCCTTCAAAATAGCCATATGAGCCGGTATGCCAGGGATGGTTTCAGCAGCATCAATATCGGAAGGTCCCATCGATAGTAGTTCCTCCCTGGTGTAGCCAAGCCGCCGACAGGCAATATCATTTACTTCTACGAATTTGCCGGGCAGGCCACTTGAGTCAGGTCCTTTGTGGACGAATACAGCATCATTCCCACTATTGAACAGCAATCTGTACCGCATCTCTCGTTCATGAAGTTCATCTTCAATGCGCTTATTTTCGGTTATATCTGAGAAGGAGACGACTGCCGCGATTATCTTTCCATTTTTATTGAAGATCGGTGCGGAGCTGGCGTTAATTATGCCGGTGGTGCCATCGCCGCGAATCAAGTGAATCTCCTCATCGGTGATGACGTCTCCCCTAAGGAGTGACCTCATCAGCGGCAGATCTTCCAGGCAGTAGGGACGGCCATCTGGATAGAACCTAGCATACTGGGTATACTGCTCTACAGTCTCCAAGGGCGAGGAGCCACTTCGCAGTATCTTCTTGATTTGATCATTTGCCAAGGTAATCCGTCCGCAAGGAGCCTCAGCTATGACCACTCCTGCAGGCATCTGTCTGAGTACTTCCTTGAGGCGAGCCTTCTCGTGGTCCAGCTGCATCAGCATCTGCTCGTGCTCCTCTTCAGCTCGCCTGTGATTGGCGATCTCTTTAACCATAGCCTTATTGGCGTTCTCCAGCTCAGCAATTTGCTTCCCGATCGATAGTTCCTCAAGGCAGGCTTGAAGATCCCTTAATGTATCTGATGGGATACATATGGTCCTTTCAGAACCTTTCTCTTTCAAAATGCCTTCTATCAGATTGTAGAGTTCTGCAACCTTGCTCAAGGGCTCACAAGTGGCCATTTCGCTGCTCCTTCAATAGCATTGGCGTAACACTTCTCCTCATTGGATCTGGTATATATTTTCAACGGTCATATAGTCCAAACTTTAATAATTTATTTCAGATTGTTACTTTGAGATAGCAATAGATAAGGGAGCAATTTATAGGAAAGCAGGCAGAAGATCCTCCCCCTTCATGGGGCGGGATGAATGCCGTCACTCCGCCAGCGAACCGATATCTATATCCTGTGTCAGTGTATCGGCGTTGGGGTGATTACAGGGTTTTCTTACCTCGGCAAACTCGATGGTCGTGGGTTTGGCTTGGATTGTGAAGTGGAATTTTGACCCCTGGCCAAACCTGCTCTCAGACCAGAGGTATATGTCTCCTTTTTCTGTAAAATTATTTCCTGCTATTATATCTTCGGTTTCACCTCTCGCTTTTATTCTTGGAAGCGTCTGCAAGCTCTGCCTTGAAGTTCACGTTTGCAATAGCGCTCCTAAAGACCAAGCTCAGCTCACCGGAATTTTTTGGCTCGATAAGCAGCTCATAAGAGTTGAATCCCTTAAGCTTCCCTCTGATTTCCTGGCCTGTGATGAGGTGGATCGTGATCTCTTTGTCCAGTAGCTTTGGCAGAAAGTATGGGCCCCGATCGCCTGTGGGTCTTGGTTTTCCTCCTGGCTTCCTCTGGTCCTGGCTCTGCTTTGCTTGAGAATTATACACCTTATGACGGTCAAAATTATCGGCCATAATCTCCACTCTCTTCGTTTCTGGGAGGTGGTTACTATAAGTTATAGATTTCCCAACTGCGCCCTCATCATTTGAGTGGCCAAGCATAACCTAAAGGATCGTTAAATGTGCAATAAAAAGCTGCGCTCAACTTGCTGAAGACTGCGATTAGTGCTTCTTGAAAAGAGAGAAAAAGTCATGAGGCTGCAATCTCTCTTAGCCTTTGTATCGACCCCATGGTTCGTTTTGAATGCTTGATCATCTCATCCTCATAGTGCTTAATTACCTCATCTATAGGTACGCTGAGGCTGTAGACCTTCATGGGCCGACCTTTTCCTTTGGCTTTGATCTCAGTCTCCCTGATCCAATTATGTTCTTTCAAGGTACGCATTGCTATACTGACCTCTGGCTGCCGAAGATCACATCCAACTTCCAAGGCTCTTGATGTCACTTCAGGTATGCTTGCCAGGTAAACGATGATCGCGGCAGAGTTTCTATTCATGCCTACGCTCTCCAGAGCCTCAATGAGTTCGTGATCCCTGTCATCCAATGCCCTAATGGTAACATCCCTCATAATCTCTAATCAATCTCAATGATATAAATAATTTTGTCTTAAACCAAATCGTGTTTATATAAGTTGCTGGATGAAGCAGTATCAAGGATGGGTATGGCACTTTTTGCTGTTATATAGCCAAACTGCAGAGTATTCAATAAAATGAAAGCTTTAATATGAAATTTTTAATTCATTTAATTAAAAATTATTGCAGTCTAATAAAAAGTTGGAAGATAAAAAAGTCAGGAAGTACTGAATAATGAGTTTTGATAGGTGAAAGGATAAATAGAACAACGTCCATATTAACAATGCAGAAATTATATTGAGATGTTATGAAATCATTCTGATGTAATTCGAGTGTCTATGAGCCATTTAGACTTAGTCAAACTCACGAGGTTGATGGACCTCAGCGCAGGCGAACCTGAGATCAAGGTAGGATTGATAGACGGACCTGTGCTCAAGAGCCATGCAGATCTGGAAGCCAAGAATATCCAGGAGGTCTTGGGCAAGCAGGGAACGTGTGCCAACTCCAGCAGTATCGCTTGTATGCATGGAACCTTTGTGGCAGGAATTATATCCGGAAAGAGGGGTTCCAAGGCCCCTTCAATCAGCCCCGGATGCACCTTGATCCTCCGCCCCATCTTCAGTGAGGGAGGCCAGATGCCAAGTGCCACGCTAAAGGAGCTGGCGGAGGCAATCTGGGAATGCATCCAGGCAGGGGCTCGATTGATCAACATGAGTGTCGCTCTCACTCAGCCTTCCAAGGGCCAGCGCGAGCTTATCAATGCTCTAGATTATGCGACGAAGCAGGGAATCATTGTTGTTGCGGCTGCAGGTAATCAGGGAACAATGGGAAGCTCCATCATCACCCGTCATCACTGGGTGATCCCCGTGGCTGCCTGTGATCTTGAGGGCCGGCCGATAGATCAATCAAACCTGGGAAGCTCTATCGGCAGGCGGGGTCTAAGAACACCGGGCGATGCCGTCACCAGCCTGGGCACCCAAGGTCAGCCTGTCACCATGGGGGGCACAAGCGTTGCTGCCCCATTTGTCACGGGAGCTATCGCACTACTGTGGTCGATATTTCCTGATGCTGCTGCAGCAGAGGTAAAATCTGCAGTGATGCAATCACAAGAGGCCAGGAGAACAGTCGTTCCTCCTCTCCTCGATGCCTGGGCAGCGTATCAGTTCATGAAGAAATCGCGTTAGCTGTCACAAAAACTCGAGGAATATTATGGAGCAAACTGAAGATAAAGGTTTATCTGTAGAAAGACCTGCAGAAATACTTGTAGAAAGATCTGCAGATCCTATCGAAAATAAAAGCATATCGCCTGCTTGCAGCCGCAAAGAGGCTTCAGTCTCTACGCAGACGTGCCCCCACAGCAAGCAAGGCGTATTTAATGGCAGTGGAAATGGGAAGGATGAGTTCACTTACATCTATGCCATAGGCAAGATCCAGCCGCGCTTTCGTACCCTGGCGGTGGAGAAGGAGTTCGCCCAAGTCACCGGCAGGATGGATATGACAGGGCTCACAGATTGGCAAGCGTTCCATTCCGTCCTGGCCAAGAGGGAGAATCGTTATCTAATGCGCCAATTGTGTTGGATAATGAGCATCGAGGGGATGGAGACTTACATATTGCATCCGCGTGATCCTGTGGACTTCGACATGCTGCTGGAGACCATCCGCACCAAGCCCAGTCGCGAGGACGTGGACGTGGTCATAGGCATCAAAGGGCCCATCGCCCCTGCGGAGATGTGCAAAGGCCTCATGGTGCCGATCGTGGCATTTGATCAGATCTACGCCTTTGATGTAGAGGGTCTCATCAAATCCATTCCCCGCCCGGAGAATATGCCAGCAGAAGAGTTTGAGCCTGCAGCCAGAGAGCTTTTTGAGAGGATAATGCAGATGGCAGATAATGCTGGAGCCACGAATGAGAACCGGGCCCTGAACTACCTGGCAGTGCGTTATAAGGCCATCTATGCCGTGGCGGCTGAGGCCTTCGCACGCAACTTATCGCTGACCAGCATCGACGTTCAGCCTTCGCGCTTGAGAGGCGTGCGCAATGTGATGGATGTGATCTTCACCTTCACCAATCGTTCTACGGACGTGGCTGAGAAGTTCTTCGTCCGCGTGGATATGACCGAAGAATATCCGTTCCTGGTCACCAAGATGTCGCCCTATTACGACAGGTGAACTAATTAAAAGGAGGTGAATGAAGATGAAGATGCCGGGATTTACAGCTGAATCATCGATCTATCAGGTTACTGAGGATTATCCGCAAGAATCTATGTATAGCAATGGTGGCAATATTGGCATTGCGCCAGCGGCGTATAGAATCCGGGTCTGTTTTCCATACCCATGCGAGATATCCGGAAAATGGTATGTATGTGGCACTTGCTATGATTTAGTAGTGGAGGACTAATCTGTTTAATAGTATGTCAGGTATAGTCTGGAACTAGTGACCGTAGAACCCGCATTTCCGTCACTAGTCTGTACTATTTTTGCAAATTCATTTGATAGATCCTCCATCCTGCCAAGGAGATTACTCTTTCAAATCTCTCCCATTAGACTTTTAGAGCCTGTGCCTTCATCTTTCTGGCCTTTTCCAGCGCTTTGGCCTCGCTCATCTTTTTGACGGAGCCAGATACTTGGTTATGATCTTATCACCCTCTTGCCAGCTAACAACCCATCTGGGATAGTTCTGCCTGCCTTTCTTAGTCTCTTTCCAGTAGTCCACCTGGCGGACCTTAGTATCTTCCAATCGGGCCACTGCCAGAAGTTCCCTGGATTTATCCATCAGGTCCTTAGACTTGGCTATCTTCACCTCTGCCATCGCTTCTAATCCATCCATCCTGGATAGAGCACGAGCTTCCTTAGTCAGCCTAGCAGCCTCCAGATTGGTCAGGGCCACGGCCCCACTACATTCGTTACAAATCCCGTCAGATCTACCATCACCACTATGCAATCATCTACCAAAATTTTAAATACTAGGAATGGCTAATGAATTCTTCGCTTAACATGTTTCGCCAGGTATTAAGCATGAGGTCCCCTGGAGGCACCCCCCTACAATTAAAAAATTTAGCAAAATAATTTGCTGTGGCCATTGCATGATGATTGGAATTCTTAGAAGATGTGACTGCGATTTTTAAAATAAGGCTTGGCAAGGGCTTAGGTCTTAGGCACTATTATATTTAGCAGCCGAAATATTTAAACATGAAGTATGACTACCCTCATCGGCGCCACCAAATAGCAGTTATACCCCTCCTTTGGGCGGCGCTCTCTATTCTAGTGAATGCTCCCCGCCCTAAAGGGTGGGGCTTCTATCGATTTTTCGAAGAGATTGCATTCCCAATCTCAGAATATTTATAGCAGCGTTCAGATCTCGGTCGATGATCAACCCACATATCAGGCAGTT
>Ga0310040_1000289_pt1 | contig 51030 bp, 58 predicted proteins | sample EPASupsiteHSE623_FD_200237 | JGI IMG/M metagenome (GOLD analysis project Ga0310040, IMG submission 200237) | Bioremediated contaminated groundwater from EPA Superfund site, New Mexico - Sample HSE6-23 (v2) (version 2) | ecosystem: Environmental > Aquatic > Deep subsurface > Groundwater >...
CGCTGATTTCTTTATTGTCTCCTTTCTATTTGACTTCACAATCATGAAAAGGAGACATTGTACCTTTGATCTTTCGGTCGTCGGTACAACACGCTTTTAGATTAGGGTTTCTACAGAGCAAAATTTTGTTAAACCTAATTTACGATTCTCTACCACTATACGAAGTTCCCGAAAAATTAATCACAACGGCTTAACATTTTTGCGCACACCAATTCCCATTCTTCGCGCCCCGTTTCTCCCCAATCCTTTGCAAAATCCCCCATTTTCACGTTTCAAAATTTATTCATCCAAGCCCATTGCCTCCCGCATCCTATATGGATATGTCAAAGGGCCCCGCGACTGCGAAGAACCAAAAAACGGTTCTTCGCGTCCTCCCGGTTCGGCCGAACCGGTTGGACAGACCCACGAAGATCCAGATGAACCACTCAGTGAGACCGGTGGGAGACGGAGTCTCCCTTCAGGCCTCTCGTGTGTTCCGAGGATCTTCGCACCAGAACGACAACAAGGAGGTAAACAACAATGGCAGATTTCGTACAGAAAACAACCGTAAAGTCAGCGGTTCGCGCACTCGCGAGCCCGATCACCGATGTGACCGCGTTCAACACGATCGTCCAGTCGGTCATCACCAGCAACCCGTTCGACTGCACCTCGTATGAGAGTGCAGGCGTCACCCACCAGCCGGTCGAGAAGTCCCGGGAGAACTACGTGGCGAAGGTCATCTACCAGGACGGCGACGCAAAGACCGTAGGAACTGAATCCGGGAAGTACAACACCATTGCCGGGTTCACCGCCGGTGCAGCAGCGCTGGTGGCAAGCACCGCAATCGCTACCGCCCACGGGGGCACGGCAATCCACGATCTGGCCCACGACACCTACTCGGCCACCCTGAAGTGCCATGATGCCAACGGGGAGATCTACATGGTCACTTTCGGGCGCGACAGCGTCAGCATCACCTCGTACTCGGACGATGCAATTCGCACACGGGTCGAGACATGGGCCGACACGGTGGCTGCTCTCGCGTGAAGGTCCATCAGGACCTGAAGATGGAGCTCACATCCCGAAAAAATCCGGAAGATCTCTGACGCTCTCGGGGCTTTCGCCCCGCCGCGTGGGCACCCCCGGTTGCGATGCCTCTGAATTACCGAAGTAAATCCACGAGGGATTACTACAACCGGTGATGACGGGGAATCGTAATGCGCCCCCGCCCCCAATGGGCGCAGGGCTGGCACAAGGGGGTACCACATTCTTCCGGATTTTTCACGGAGCCACAGTATCATGGAAACGGAAATCCTGGCGCTCATCCTTGGTGTAGTTCTCCCCCCCTCCCCGGTCCTGTTCTCGATCCACCAGCGGATCGGCAGGTACGACGAGATCGTGGAGGAGTTCAAGAAACTCCGGGATGAGCACGAACGAATGAAGGAGGTATATCATGATTGAAGAAAACAAACCAATCGCAACCGTAACCGGCCTGTACCGGGGAACATTCTCCGGCCTTGAACCGCTTACAAAAGACATTCCGCTCACGCTCGATGAAGTCCGGCGCAACCCGATCTTCTACGAGCTTGAACTGGAACCGGACCTGGAGGACACGGACCTGATCGTGGATATCATCTACGACAATGTGTCCCCGATGCGCATGCAGGATCTCTTCCGGGGAACAGATATCCCCAAGGGTGTCCGCTTCTGGCCGGACTGGTTCGACATCCCGCCGTACCAGAAGATGACGGATATGGACGGCCGCCGGGTCTATCCCCGGGCAGCCGGTATCCACACGGTCCGGATCAGAACAGCCCGCCGGAAGATCGTCCAGCGCGGGAAGAAGCGGGACTTCTCCCCGACAAACCACGGGTACATCAGCCCGGTCTTTGAGTTCGCCATCGCAGCAGACACAAACGAAGTTCGGGAGTGATGATAATGTTCGAGAATGAGGTGCAGACCCGGGCCGCCATCTGCGGCACCGGGCTCCTGCTCGCCCTCATTTTTCTCTTCGCCCACCTGCCGCTCATCCTGCTCATCCTGCCGGTTGCGATCCTCTTCCTCGGCATCGTTGCCGACCCGGAGGAGACGCATGCGGTCTGGTACGGGATGCTCTCAACGATTGGCATCTTCGATCTCTCCGTTCTCACCGATGCGGAGCGGCTGAACTATGCAGAGAAAAAACATTACTTCTGGTTCGGCGAGATCGGGATGGCCGCGATCCTGGCCGGCATCTTCGCGGTCCCGCTCGGGATCTGGCTTCTTGGCCGGGCGGAGATCACGCTCGCGTTCACCGGTGCGGCAGTTCTCTTCCTGCCGCTCTTCGTCTTCTTACCCAAACTGATCCAGCGGGCAATGAAGGCGGACGCGGAGGCGATCATTCTCGCGTTCGGGAAGAACGAACAGGTGAAGAAAGTCTTCTGGACCCTGTTCGTTGCGGTGGCCGGTCTCGTGCTCGCACAGGTCATGGACCCGGCAACAGCGCAGCAGGTGGTCGGAATTATTACAGGGATCGGGTGACGCTTAGTTGGCTGAAGTGGAATTGGTGTCAAGTATTGGAACCCTGACTACAAATGCAATCTTATCCGTATTACCCAGATACCAGTTCCCTTCAAATCCTAAAAACTCGTCAGGGTTAACGGAGAAATTTTGTGAATCGTAAACAATTCGCGATATATCTGGTGTGGTATTCTCCACATTCCGGCCATTTTTATACCATGAAATAACCTGCCCTGACGAAACGACGGAACTCAGATCGAGACATCGTTCACCGAGCCACACATTCCCGCCGGCCGGAACAAGGGGCAGGTTACTATGACATGATGGTGTCTGGACCGGAGTGACGATTGCTCCGAGGTTCCGGTATCCGGAATCGATCTTCCCAGAATCAATGATGGTCTGCACATTCCCCGTGAGGTTTTCCATGTAGCCGTAGTTTTCTTCTGCCAAACTCCATATTCCCGCATCGGTCCTGTTATTGTACGCGAAGATCAACCCACTTTCCAGGCATCCTGTCTCTATTCCTTCACCTGTTTTTTTCTTGAGCAGAATCGTAAATTCATCCGCCGTGATGTTTTTGCAGTTCCCTGAATTATAGCAATACCTGCCGGATATATTATCATCTTGAATTAGCGCAACGTATCGGTAATTCGATTTTATCATCTGAAATTCTTCGTAGGGCCGGGAGCATTTCTTTTGGTACCTTATCGACTGAATGACAATTGTCATATTGTCCAATAGAAGATGATATTCGGCATTCTCCTGCGATATCTGGTATCGGGCGCCTGAATCAGAATCATAAATTTCCAAGCCGGATTCTGTTTGTCTGTTAATACTTGTCGTTGCTATGAGAACGGGATTCTGCGTAATCTCCTCTGGAGAAATACTCGGTGCAGGAATATCTGGCGGTAGTTCTTGTGGAATCTGATAGATTAGAACAGCAAGCAACAAAATCATACTAATAACAACAATTAATATTCCTACGAAAGTTTGTTTTCGCACAACATCCCTCTTAAAAAATAAATATGGTATTTTTATTTATTTAGCTATTGGAATCTCAGTTTTCTCACCAGAGTCAATGAAATGATCGAAACAACGCCAGTACCGCAACGCACATACCTGTTGCAATAACCGGGACGAATGGGGAAGCCGTTGCTTTTTCTGACGTTTTTTCCTGGGGAACGGATGATTGCGGAGTCCGGATTAAGGTACCCGGCAAAGTTTCCGAACTTCGATCCGGTTTGTTGAGGGAAAAGGCCACGAGTGTGTGTTCAGTGGCAACGATGAGCGATCGTCCGTCAGTGGAGACATCGACAGATTGAATTGCACCATTCAGAGGATACGCAGCGATGCAATTTCCTTTCCTATCGTAAACTATGATCGTGTTCCCGTCAGCGAGAACGAGGTTATCCTCGTCATCGATCGCAATTCCCTGTGACCCTGGGGCCACGAAGAAGTTTCCGGTATGTGATCCATTCCGATCAAGGCCGTACACATTTCCTTGGAGTGTCCTGACAACAATCTGGTCCCCATCCCCCGATACTGCAAGTGCAGAAGGTGTCCCTGTAAAAGATTTCCCGATCAACCTGAGCCCCGACCCGTCGAATACCATGAGATTCCCGGAGAGGGTATCCAAAATGGCAATCACCGATCCATCTTTGCTGATTGCGGCGGTATTCGCGCCCCGTGTCTGGTATTGCCAGAGAATAGTCCCGTCCCTATCCAGAACTGAAAGATCATGCGGACTGAATGGTTCGCCGTATAATTTGTTTCCGAAATAGTTGCTCTCGCCGGTGACAACGATTGCGGCATTATCGGCAGAAGATATGAGGGAGAGAACGGGTGCGTCGGTTGAGGCCGTCCAGACTGGCGTTCCATTCCGGTTCAGGCAAATCACCCTGCCATCGTTTGTTCCGATAAAAATTTTCTGGCCACTGTCCGAAAACGACGAAGCCGTTGGTGGATTGTAGGTGGGATATTCCCAGGATTTCTCCCCGCTCCGGGTTAAAAGAATTGCCTTGTTGGAAGAGGTATTCGTAACAGAACCGTGGCAGCAGGCCGGGACAAGCTGGGTTACGATAAGATCCTGTCCGTTGGGTGCGATGCTGACAGAAGATATCCAGGGGGATTGTTCGGCAGATATGGTTGTATTCCCGATACGTGATCCTTTTCCTTCGAACAGGAATAAATCCGGATCGTGCGGATAATTCAGGGATATCAGATTTCCGTTGTCGCTGATGTGAATAATGGGAGTTTGGTTCATGCTGGTACTGCCAAGTGGGAGGGGAGCCTCGCCGGAATAATTTAATACGAGTGATTGTCCGAAGACCGGAGCCGGGCAAAACAGGATGAGTAAGATCGAAACAATGCATAGTTCGATATTTTTCCCTTTCATGATACTCCTGAAAAAAAGATTAATTTCTTACATAAAGAATTGCATGCACAGGATTCGGTTGGCCAGTGAAAACATTCCAGTTTTCCCAGTATACCGCACCTGAATTCGTTGTCGGTTGTTGAGCCGGAAATGTGTACAATGGAGTGAGATCCAGTGTTGTGGTGCAGGCTCGTTGGCAATCGTAGGATCATCCTGGATGTTCCGGAGTTTCGTTGATTTTTTTGATCAAATCATCCGGTGCTTTTGCAGTATAAGGTGAATCGACGCGGACGACTTCACCATTGAAACTTACAAAAACGATTATCCTTTCAGGAGTACCGTTTTGCACTTTAATGGTCACTGCGTACATATCTCTTGGGTTTGTTTCCCCTGACGTAATTGACGCGAGACTAACATCGACTACGCTGAACTCGTGATTTTGTATCAGGTTGTGTGTCCGGCTGTCATTCACAGCGATGGAGACAGCATCATGCTCGCTGATCTTTTCTTCTCCTAAGCATCCACTTGTAAAAATCACGAAAGAAAAGCAAATGGCCAGAATTATCGAACCCCAAAAAAAAGGATTTTTTTTCTTCACCCAATTCCCGGACATTGAAATACCAGATATTAATTGATCCATGTTATCATCTTGTATGAGCTTGACCCATAGGGTATGGTCCGGGAATACAATACCGGGGAGAGACTGTATGCGTCGGTGGTCTCCGGTAAATTTCCGTTCCACCAATATGCATTGTAATTATTTCCTTCTTTTTTGTATAAGAATGAGTTCTCGAAATATCCTTGGGAACAAGTTTGGAAATTGTTTATATTCGCTGCGAAGAACTCATGGTTTTCATCGGGATTGTTCCAGTAATACGGGGTATGACCGGAATCAATTGCGGTATCGTCCCACCAGATTGCGTATGGGTAACCCGAACCGTCATCGGTGGGGTAAACATAGAGCAGGAAATGGTGATTTACATTTGGATCGGTCGTGCCCCATGTTTTCCACTCCTGGCCGGCCGGACGCCCACTGTCATATGTATATACAACATACTGAGTCGGATTATAGTTAAATCTCGCAACACCAACTTCGATCCATCGGCCTCCATATCCGAGATGGCTCGTTATATAATGTGCTTCGGTCCCCGTGCTTGAGACTTCGAGATTTCCCGGTCTCATGTATCCGTTGATACCATTGTAATTCGCCTCGTAAATGACCATTCGTCCATCCTTTTGGACATCCTGGTACATTGGACTTTTAACATCAGGAATGTTCTGGCGATATCTTTTCAGGTAACTAACCGCCAGCTCATTATCCTTTTCGGTCCATCCATCCTGCCGGGGTTTTTCCATCTTAAGAATATACTGTGCAATTTCATCTTCAGAGAGCCCCTGAGACTCAAGCTTAATTAAAAGCGGGGGAGTCATTACTGACAGGTTGAACTTATCAACTAGATCTCCTTTCCCGGAAGGTTGAATTGCAGCTCCTGCCGCACTCACCATAGGTACCGTCACCATCGCTGCCAGCAACAGTGCAAGCAACACGGTGATCAATTTCAAACGTTTCATTTGTTTTTCCTCCTTTTTTCCATACGCTCCGCTCGGCAAATGAGATGGAATTGCATGCCCGAGTTTGTTCTCGTTTACCGGGCTTGTTCGGGGTCCCAATGGATGTGACTGGGATAGTAGCTGGGACCCCGGGAATACCATAACGGTATTCACAAGAAAGGTCTCAGCTGATTGTTGATATAGGATTTATGTCCACATCCTCCAACTGCCAGTTGGATTTTGTGGACAGAAAAAATAAGCAATGTTTCCTTAAAAGCGATCTTCCATGTCGAAAAGACTGGGAGTTGTTGCGATGATGCTTCTGTTGATTGCATCGTTCGCAGTTGTATCGGCAAGTGAAAACAGTACTATTGTCAAAGATGGCGACTACGTTGTTGAGCCGGGACACAATACTGACATTAGCTCATACGGAGTTCGGTCAGTATTCGCAACAATCACTCAGGGCGCGACAACCTGGCATACAAAATCCGTCTCTTCCTTTATAACTTCCCTGAACGTGGATCTGAACTGGGGAAATCCATCGAACTCACTTCGCCTGAAAGTCTATTCTCCGGATGGCTACACGTTCGGCCCCCATTACGACAGCTTTGATGGCTCGAATAACGGCCGCATTAATTTCTACATCAACAATGCCAATGGCATTGCACAAGGAACCTGGTACTATGAGGTGTACGGAGATAGCATCACAGGAACACAAACATATTCTCTCTGAATTGTGATGTACCGTTGAATGAAACATTCATCAATTGCCCTCTTTTTTTTGCTGATTATGGCAGTCAATGTAATTGTTGTTCATGGGGAGTATTCGGTAGATCCATATCCCCTTCAGAGCGGGCCGTCCGATTCTCTCGGGACCGATAGTACGATCTCATTTTTTGCACTTCCTCTCTGGATCCAGATTACCTGGATTATCAGTTTGGGTCTCGCAATTTTCGGTGCGATCAAATTCGGGCCTATCGTTATTGGAAAAGTCAAAATCAAACTGCAGAACAAAAATCGTGCTGCTATTCTCAATTATATTGGGAATAATCCCGGCTGCACTCTTGCGGACCTCTCAAAAAATACCGGCGTTAACCGGGGAACCGCTAAGTATCATCTTTACCTGCTTCTCATCGAAAAAAAAGTTGTACGGAAAAAAGAGGGGAAACTAGCCTACCTCTTCATCAACGGTGGAACGCATCTTGAGAGAAAACGGGTGTACGGCTACATCCTGAATCCTGCAAAACGGGATATACTCAATATGATCCTCAACCAGCGGGTATCAGTAATAAGGAAATTGCAGCAACATTACAATTTGACCCAAGCACCATCCATTGGCATCTCCAGCAGTTCCTCGAAGAGAAAATGATCGTTTCTCATTGGGATGGGAGGAATACGAATTACTTTCTCTCGCGGGAAGTGGAGGATATCCTTAGGGAGTACCGGAAATAGTGGCCCAATGAGTTTTTTCCAACAGTAAGGCCGGGAGAATTACTTCTGGTTCGGCGAGGTTGGGATGGCAGCAGTCCTGGCCGGTATCTTCGCGGTCCCGCTCGGGATCTGGCTTCTTGACCGGGCGGAGATCACGCTCGCGTTTATCGGGGCCGCGGTCCTCTTCCTGCCGCTCTTCGTCTTCCTGCCCAAATTGATCCAGAGGGCGATGAAGACGGACACGCAGGTGATCATCGAAGTGTTCGGGAAGAACGAGCAGGTAAAGAAAGTCTTCTGGACCCTGTTCGTTGCGATGGCCGGGATCATTCTTGCGCAGGTTGTGGACCCGGCAACGGCGCAGCAGGTGGTCGGGATTACAGGAGCAGGTGTATGAGAAAAATAATTATTTTTTCAGTTCTTCACGCATTGTCTTGAACTGCTCATCCGTGATCTCCCCTTTTGCGTACCGTTCTTTCAGGATATCCATCGCGGTCTTTCCGTCCGGCAATGGTTTCTGTGCAGCGCTCTCCCGCACGATGAGATAACAGATCAGGAACACGAGACCTACCATCGGGAGGATCACCAGGATCCCCCAGAGCAACCCGTTCATTCCTCTCTTGTTTGCGTCCTGGTATACCAGATATGCAATAGCAAGAAAGACGATTAGCCAGACCAGCATCATGCCCCAGCCGAAGAAGGGAAATCCATAGCCATAACTCCCTCCCCACATACCATCCATCATGTATGCCATGATGAGTCCATAATACTCTCGCACCCGATAAATGTTGCTACAGTACCAACGGGACGCCGGACAAATCCCTCACACGTCACGGTTCTGGTTCACGGAACGGGCCCGCAGTTTTCTTCTGGACGGTGTTCGTTGCAGTGGCCGGGATCGTGCTTGCACATGTCGCGGACCCGGGAACGGGGCGTCTGGGGGTTGGGGGGCCGGATCGCGCTTATACCGGGACCGGTAGCCGGATACCCCCTCCCTGCATCACTGCAGCCCGATCATATAGCCGTAGTGAGAATACACATCCTTCACGAGATCCCCGGCCTTCGGGTTTCCCCAGTCATGCATCCATTCCGAGACCAGGGACTCAACCGTGATGGGAATGACCCCGGCCTGCAGCATCCGTTTGATGCCGTACTTGTGGGCATCGGGTGTGGAATCGCCCGCCGCATCCATCAGACCGTACACTTCGTACCCGTCCCTGAGTGCGTGCAGGGCCGTATAGGCAAAACACATACTCGTCCAGAGTCCGGAAACGACAATCTTTTTCCGGCCGGTCTTTTTGAATGCAGTATAGGTCTTCTCGTCTTCGAAGGCGTCGAAGCTCGGCACCTTCCTTGCAAACACTTCCTGTCCCGGGAACAGTTTTGTGACATCGATGAGGAAATTTCCATTGTGCTCCGGATTGATGGTCGAGAGCACGACCGGCACGGAAAGAATGCTTGAGGCCTTTGCAGAACAGTAGGCTGCGTTCCGGATGATCGTCTTGTCGCTTGAAGCAACACCGGCAAACATCGTGGGCTGGTAGTCCACGAGCACCAGTGCACTGTTTTTGTCCGTCAGCAATTCCAGTCTTCCATCGTTTTGGGTTGGCATTTTTCCTCTTTAAAATAATGTTCTAGGATTCGGCGAGTTCGGGGTAGTTGTGAGACCCCCCTGAGAAGAACCCGTCAGGATTCTTCGACGGTGATGATCGACACGGGGCAGGAATCCGCAGCCTCCGTCACGCAGGAATCCAGGTCCCGGGGGGCAATGCCTTTGCCAATATCCCCGTTGAGCCGGAATTTTTCCAGCACCCGGCTGAACGAATCATCCGGGTTCTCTTCAAAGAATGCCGGGCAGGCCTCCCAGCAGGTACCACAGCTGGTGCAGTTTGAACGATCGATACTAACTTTCATGAGTCTCATCACACCTTCAGGTGAAGTAATCCGACACCCAGGACTGCCGCAGCGGAACATTCCGGTCCTGGTAAATGATCTGGCGCATGTCCTGCATGTTCATCCTCTCAACGATCAGTTCGTTCTCTTTTAGTTTTTTCAAGGCAAAGCGCACGGTCCGTGGCGAGCAGTGACACTTCTTCACAATATCCTTGTGGGTCATTGCACCATTCTTGCCGAGAACCTTCAGCACGGCCTGTGACGATGGGGGTAACGGGGTCATAATCATTCACCGTATGTCATAGTATTCAGGCGCAACGGGTTGTGCAGACATCCGCCTCTTGCCGGTCCATCGCAATCTTGTCTGCAAGAATCCGGGCGAGCGCCGTTTCAACAAAATCATCGCACAATTCCATGGTTCCCCAGGATTCCTCTTCGTATGCATCGGAATTACGGACGTCAGAAAAGATCCGGACCTTACCGTTCTCGTTTGGCCCGGTCACATATCGTTTCCCGATATGCCGGGTGTTATACCCGGTCTTTGTATTCTCCTGCATCTGTGCAAAGATGGACCATGAGGTCGGGGTTTCTGTTACACCCACATTGATCTCGTGATCCTGCTCGAATTTTTGTAAGAGCGCCTGTGTTTTTTCACGCATGGTTGTTTCTCCGTTTCCTGTATTCACGTCGCCGTTCACATGAGTACACAGATCGCTTCCGGTGCCCGGATCAGGAGTGCCAGACTCTCAGAGATACTGAATTCAAACGCATCCCCGGCCGGACCGTTAAAACTGATACTCATATCCTGGCCGATCACGAGCGAACAGTACTGGCGGCCGGATGCGAGCAGGACGCCGCCTTTTTTCAGGACGGGGGCCTTCACAACATCGCCTCCCAGGATGGTCCGGATATGATCGAGTTCGGTGCCATCTCCCTGGGGGTACCGGCGCAGGAGGAGGTTATACTGGGCAGGTGCGAGTCCCATACAGTACGGGCCGTGGAAGCCGGCATCGTCCAGCAGTGTCACACCGTTGATGATCTGGTCTGCTGCAGTACCGATCTTGTCCCATTTGGAGAGGGCCAGCGAGCCTGAACCTTCAGCACCCAGGAGCCCGGGAGTATCCTGTATGCCGGAAAAGATCATGCCATCCTCTTTTGCTGCACATGCCATAGCGGCAGAGGCGACCGGGTCCAGGTCCAGGATCGGGTCTTTCCCGCTTGCGGCCAGATCCCGCTTGTTGAGGAAGAACGAGCTGGTGATCAGGGTCACCGGGATGAACGGGCTCGCCGTGATTCCCTCTGCGATCTCGCAGTCACTGAGTGGTACGACCTTGAGCCCGAGCCCGAACGGGCCTTCGATACTGATCAACCGTCGTCCCGAGAGCTGGCTCTTTGCTGCCTCAATCATCGTGGCATCGAGTTGTTTCCAGGTTTCGGTGCTGATGGGGGCGTCTTTGCGTCCCAGATAATCGTTTTCCATATCTTTCTCCTCCTAGGATTGTTTTAATGATCCGATGGTTGTCTCACCCGCAGCCTGCGGGGTTTTTTGTGCCGTTGCCAGCGATGCCGCCATGGTATCGACTTCGAGAGTTCCCTTCTTCAGGAAATCATCTTCGTTCCCGGTCAGGATCGACAGGAGCCGCTGGAGTTCGCCAACGTGGACACGCTCTTCATCCGCGATATCGATGAGGACCGCCTTTGCAAGGGGGTTGTCCGTTGCATCGGCGTGGGCCATATACGCGTGAATGGCTTCAAGTTCCCCGGCAACATCAAGGCGCAGTGCCCGGATCAGTTCTTCCATGGTCATTTTACGTTCCGGGACCATCCCGCTGAACGGATTATTAAATTCAGGCATTTTTTCTTACACTTCCTTTTGAATTCCTTATCCCGGGTCCGGCCGGGGATCATTTCCTCCATGCGTTGAACCGCTGTGCAACAGTATCCCAGTTCACGAGGTCCCAGAAATTATTGACAAATTTTGCCCGGTCGTTCTTGTAGTCGAGATAGTACGCATGTTCCCAGACGTCGATGACCATGAGAATTCCAAACCCGGGAAATACGGTCACGTTGTGTTTCTCTATCTGCATGATGAGGGGGCGCTTGGTCTTCCGGCAGAATGTCAAGGCTGCCCACCCGGAACCTTCGGCACTTGCCGCTGCCTGGGTGAACTCCTTTTTGAACCGGTCGAATGTTGAAAATTCACTGGTGATCGCTTTGGCCAGTTCGCCTCTCGGAGCCCCGCCGCCGCCTTTTCCTGACGGGGCAAGGTTCTCCCAGAAGAGATTGTGAAGCCGGAAACCCCCGAGGTGGAATGAGAGTTCCTTAAGCATTGCTTTCATGTCAAGGTCGGTATTTTCCGTGCGGGCCTTGTCCAGTTTTTCCAGTATGGCATTTGCACCGGTGACGTACGCCTGATGATGTTTCTGGTGGTGAAGCTTGAGCTGCTCTTCAGATATCTGGGGTGCCAAAGCTGCGTAATCGTACGGCAGTTTTGGCAGGGTATAAAATCTGCTGTCTTCCATGGTTTTCTCCTCGTGAGACAAGGGAACTGCCGGTACCGGCATGTTCTCCGCTTGCATGGAAGTGCACCACAAAATGGTATAGGCTCTTTTGTAAAAATCAGATTATGAGACAAAATTTGAAACAAGAGCATGAGGGTAACCGGCAGAATGGCCGGGATCCTGTTCGTAACTTTCCTGTGCCATTGAGACATCCCGGTAAAAAGGATACAGTTCTCGGCTACTCGCGGCCTTCAAAGAATCTGAGAGCTTTTGGGGCGTGCTTCTTGATCTCTTCGAAGAAATACTTCGCCAGATTCACATCCGAATCCGCAATCGAGCCATGGATGGTGGCAATCAGCCAGTTGGGCAGTTCCGGGTTCTTGTCGAGGACATTCATCACCACGACAACGGTCTCATCCACATCGACCTTTCTCTTCCATCGGTAAGGCATGTTTTTCATCTCCTTTTTGTTTCGTAACTCATCCTGATCTCTTCTTGACCGCGCCATCGTACACGAGCCAGTTGCGTTCCCAGGCCGGGTTTTTTTCCTTAAGCATGCCGAGGGCTCTTTTCCGGATATCCCTCGTCGTGATGCTGTCAACGGCGTCTTTCTCGATATCCTGCGCGGCCTTCCGTGCATAATCGGCAGGTGCGCCGGTCTTGACCATGCTGACCACGATCTTCTCCGGCACGAACGGCTCTTTCCTGCCATCTCTCTTCGTTACCTGAACCATGATTAACCAGTCCTCCGGGATGTTTTCATTGTGCATCCATTCAGATCATCTTCGTCCCCCAGAGTCCGTGCTCATAGCGTTGTGTCTTCTCGTTTCCCCGCCGGCAGAAGAGCGTGTGCCTGAATCCGAACTCCGTGGTGACCGGGCAGCGCGGGCAGATGCAGCCCTTTTCATCGGAGATGCACATGAAGCTCTTCCCCTTCAGGCAGAACAGCAGCTCCCGGGCAGATTTTGCGCAGGTGTTATAGGTAGGGCAGGAGGGGCATGTGCACAGGGCGGCAAATTTTTTGTCGGATTCTTCCCGGTCTTCCGGGGTCATGCCCCACATCGAAAGAATTGTCTCTTCGAATTTGTCCACCGGTTCACCTTCCGGAAATGTGCTGCCCTTTCAACGGGATACACGCGCCGCTTCCCCTGAACGCTCCCTGCTCTGTCCTGCACCTGCCCTCCGGAGCGCTCATGTGAACGCGGCCCGTCCGTGTAATCCTGCCGGAATCATCACTCGATGGCAATTTTTCCCCGGGACTCTTTTGCCACCTTTTTGAGGTGTACTTCGAGCACGCCGTTTTTGAACGTGGACGACGATCCGTTCTCGCTCACCGGTTTCGGGAGCGGGACTACCCGTGTCATCGACCCGAACGTGCGCTCCCTCATGTAGTACCCCTCTTTCTCTTCCTTCTTCTCGTTCCTGCGCTCACAGGAGATCTCAAGTGCCTGCGGGCTGACCAGGTCGAGGGTGATATCCATCTTGGTGACTCCCGGGATCATGTCCGCCGTGACAACAACATCCTTGTCCGTCTCGGCCACATCAACATGGAGATCCGCCCGCGTTGCCGTAAGCATCCTGGTCCCGGGCGCAGATGAGCCCGGAAGCAATGCAACAGGACTCGTATCGTACATCTGCTGCGACAGCGCCTCCATGTACTTTCGCATCTCCTCAAGTTCGTCAAAGACTGAACGGTAATACCATCGGACCATCTGTTACACCTCCCTTTTTGAAACGGATCATACCAGGATCCCGGTCCCCGGGATCCATCCGGGCAAGGGATGATCGTCCCGGGGGAAAAGGCCCGGTTCCCTGACACCCCTTATCCGGCAGCGTATTCACCGTCGTGTTTCATCAAGGTATTCAGAGAATGCAAACGGTGAAACAAATTCTGAAACCATCAGGAAATGAATAATGAAAGATGGACCTGTCCTGAAGCTGGAGAAGATCCGTGATCTGCCTATGCCACAGGATACGGAAAAAACAATGAAGGTACTGGCTGCACAGATATGGGAGTTCCCTATCGAAGAGTACTTGTTTTCGGAAAATTTCCTGCTGTTCTGCCCTGATCATGCCTGCATCCTCTCTGATCACTCAGGCTTTCTCTCCGCTGCCTGCTTCGTGCACGGCCCGCTTCCCCCGGAACACATTCCGGGCCACGATGCCGGCAAGCTTGTCGAGCGATTCGTTCCACCCGGCCCGTGTCATGTCGTTCATCTCACCGGCAGGAATACCGGCGTGCCGGAGGGTCAGCATCGTTCTGCCCGCCTGCTCCCCAAATGTCACCGTGACTATCAGCTCACCCGTGAAACCGGGGTTCATACCATAATAGCTGGCCGGGACAATGTTGCCTTTTTCATCGGCAAAATTGTCCGTGCAGACGATCTTTTCCGGACTTGCGATTTCCCGGTACACCCCGGTACTCCAGTAGTCTTTCCCCTCGGGAGACCGCATGCAGAAAAGGTACTTTCCGCCCACGCGGAGGTCGATTGTGCAGGAGGGGCAGGTATAGTTCTTAGGCCCCCACCACATCCGGACGAGTTCCGGCTCCGTCCATGCCCGCCAGACAAACTCACGCGGGGCATCGAGAAGGCGGGTGATCAGAATCTCGTCTTCGCAGGTCTTTGTGGCAAACCTGCACCCTGCTGCTGCCGATTCAATCGCATGACCTGCCGGGTTTACAAGATACAAGAGCGGGTTGTTCAGCAAATCCAGCGCATTGATCTTCTGGTCGACAAGCTCATCATACGAGAAAAACTCCTTCTTTTCGTCTCCATCCCCGATCCAGAAGACCCGTACCCCGTTCTGGTACTTTTTACTGCCTGTAATCTGTTCCATGAGATTTCTCCACCTGTGTCCCGCCCGCTTTTTTTTAAGGGAAATTCCCGGAGCGGACGGCGATCGTATGTCGTTACTTCGGTTTCACGGGTGCCCCGGGTCTCATCCGGATCACCCCACCAACGCCTCTTTCATCAGGTCCTCCTGCTTTTTTGTCAGGCTTGCAGGGATCTTCACCGTTACTCTGACCAGGAGGTCGCCCCGGTTATCGGAGTTCATGAAGGGCATCCCCTGCCCCCGGAGCCGGAAGAGCGTAGGACTCTGGGTGCCGCGGGGTATCGTTAAGGCAGCACTACCCGTGAGTGTAGGGATCGTGATCTCTCCACCGAACAGAGCGGTCGCAAGACCGACCATTGCATTCGTGGAGAGGTCCGCCCCCTGCCGTTCAAAGCGCTCGTGCGGGCTTACGTGCACAACCACATAAAGATCCCCGGGGGGGCCACGGTTCTCCCCGGGCTCACCCTCTCCTGCAATCCGGAGGAACTGGCCGTCGGCAACGCCCCGGGGGATAGTGACTTCGATCCTCCGGGTCTTCTGCCGGGCGCCTTTTCCCTGGCAACTCCCGCACGGTTTTCCGATCTGCTTCCCGGTCCCGCCACAATCCGGACACTGGGCGATGTTTACCACCTGACGGCCACCCATCTTCTGGGCGCGACGGATCTCCCCGGTGCCCTTGCAGCCCGGGCAGTCCCGCAGCGAACCCGGTTCTGCACCGGTCCCGTGGCAGGTACTGCACTCGTAATAATGCGGGATGGTCACGGTATTTTTTGTGCCATAGAATGCATCGGTCAGGGTGATCGGGATATCGTACCGGAGATCGGCGCCCGCCCTCTGCCGGCTTTTCCGTGAGGCACCGGAATATGCGTCGAAGATATCGCCAAGGCCGAAGTCCCGGAACAGGTCATCGTAACTGGGCGTCTTGTAACCGGCCGCATCGCCGGGACTGAACTCAGCGTGCCCTACCTGGTCGTACTGGGCTTTCTTCTGGGGGTTGCTCAGGATCTGGTAGGCCTCGTTGATCTCCTTGAATTTTTCTTCCGCTTCCTTGCTTCCCTTGTTCAGGTCCGGGTGGTATTTCCGGGCCAAGTGCCGGAACGCAGATTTCAGCTCATCCGGTGATGCATCCCGTTTTACGCCAAGCGTTTCATAATAGTCGGCCTTCGTCATGGGTGCAGAAAAAAAGATTATTTCTCATCATGGACCTTGAAATCCGCGTCGACAACATTCTCTCCGCCAGGACCGGCGGCATTCCCGGCGGAATCTCCCCCCGCGGAAGCCGTCTGCGGTCCAGCCTGCTGTGCCTGCCGCTGGGCGGCCTGCTGGTATGCAGCCGACCCGGCGTCCCCAAGGACCTTCTGGAGTTTTTCTGTCTCTGACCGGATCTTTGCGGTATCCTTGCCCTCCAGCGCTGCCTTAACCCCGGTGATCGCCCCGTTCAGACGGTCAACCATATCCGGATTCAGTTTATCCGCCAGGTCTGCTTTGGTCTTTTCTGCAGTGTACACCAGAGAATCGGCGACATTGCGGGCCTCAACTTCTTCTTTTCGGGCCTTGTCCTGCTCCTCGTACTGCTTGGCATCACTGACCATCTTTTTGACATCGGCATCCGCAAGTTTTGTACTGGCGGTGATGGTCATCTTCTGCTCTTTACCGGTACCGAGATCTTTTGCCGACACATTGAGGATACCGGAGGCGTCGATATCAAAGGTGACATCGATCTGCGGGACGCCCCGCGGAGCCGGCGGCAGCCCGACAAGATTGAACTGACCGAGGCTCACGTTGTCGGCTGCCATGGGACGCTCTCCCTGGAGCACGTGGATGGTGACCGAGGTCTGCATGTCCGCGGCTGTCGAAAATGTCTGGCTCTTCTTGGTCGGGATGGTGGTGTTCCTGTCGATCAAGGCCGTCCGCACACCGCCGAGAGTTTCCAGACCCAGGGTCAGCGGGGTGACATCGAGCAGTACCATATCAGTAATCTCGCCACCAAGGATCGCTCCCTGGATAGCGGCTCCCATGGCAACGCATTCCATGGGATCGATCCCGCGTTCCATCTTTTTGCCCACATGGTCCTCGATGAACTTCTGGACGACCGGCATACGGGTTGGTCCTCCGACCAGGATCACTTTCTGGATATCGTTCTTGGTCAGGTTCGCGTCCTTGAGCGCCTGCTCGAATGGCTGGATGCAGCGTTTGATGATCGGCTCGATCAGCTGCTCGAGTTTTGCCCGGCTCATCTTCATGGACAGGTGTTTCGGTCCCGCCTGGGTTGCTGAAACATACGGCAGGTTGATCTCAGTCTCCATGACGGTCGAGAGTTCGATCTTTGCTTTCTCCGCGGCTTCCTTCACCCGGTTGACTGCCATCTTGTCAGTCCGGAGATCGATGCCCTCCGTCTTCCTGAACTCGCCGGCAATCCATTCGTAAATGGCATTGTCCATATCCGTGCCGCCAAGCTGGGTATCACCGGACGTGGCAAGAACGGTGAAGGTACCCCCGCCGAATTCCATGATGGTCACATCGAGCGTCCCGCCCCCAAGATCGAAGACGAGTATCTTGTATTCCCCGCCGCGGTCGAGACCGTACGCCATCGAAGCAGCCGTGGGTTCGTTCACGAGCCGGACCACATCGAGGCCGGCGATCTTTCCGGCATCTTTGGTTGCTGTCCGCTGGTTGTCGTTGAAGTAGGCCGGGACCGTGATGACCGCCTTTTTGACAGTCTCCCCGAGAAACGCTTCTGCATCCCGTTTGATCTTCTGCAGAATGAATGACGAGATCTGCTGGGGCGTGTACTCCTTGCCGTAGATTTTGTACACGTGATCGGTTCCCATCTTTCGCTTGGCCGCCGTCACGGTGCCGTCAGGATTCGTTATCGCCTGCCGCCGTGCGGGTTCCCCGACCAGCAGCTGGCCGTCTGCCGTGAACGCCACGTACGAAGGGAACATCTTCCCGGCCACGGTCGCTCCTTCCGCGGAGGGAATGATGGTTGGTTTTCCCCCGACCATGACCGCCGCTTCGCTGTTCGATGTTCCCAGATCGATGCCGATAATTTTTTCCTTACCCATTGTTCTCACCTGTATCTTCCATGACGTGTTCTGCAATCTTTACTTTCGAGGGCCGGATGACCTTCGTGTTCAGCCGGTATCCTTTTCCAAGTTCCTCAAGAATTGATCCTGTCTCCACACTGCACTGCTCCTTACAGAGCGCTTCGTGCAGATTGGGATCAAATTTTTTGCCAACGCATTCTATCGGTTCAAGCCCGTAATCGGAGAGGATTTTTATGAGGTTTTTATAGACCATCCGCATCCCGGCCTGATCTCTCTCATGTTCAATTGCGGGAAGTGCCCGTTCGAAATCATCGAAGATCACCAGGAGATCAGTTACCAGTCTCTCGTTCGCCAGAGAGGTGATCGTATCCTTCTCTTTTGCACACCATTTGCGGAAATTATCGAAATCTGCCTGGAGATACTTCAGCTGGTTGAGACGCTCCTCTGCCTGCCGGGTCTTTACTTCAAGTTCATTTTTCAGTTTCTCAATCTCATCCATTCCATCACCTGACCCTGAGATGATCTTCCCGCATGGTCTGCTAATCGCATCGCGGATAACTCCAGTAGTGACGGATAAAATCCGCATACGGACAATCCGGGTTCGTGCAATGGTGACAGCCCTCTGCAGGACAGGCCGTCCCGTACCGGCGGAGTACTGTCCGGGTATCCTCCAGGAGATCACCTTTCCCATAGCAAAAGTCGTGCCACACCCGGCTTAAGTCCTCTCCTGCCATGAAGATCTCATCGGAGTTATCCAGAAAGGGAATACGAGAACACCCGTTCTGGATTTAACAAGGCGATATAATAGGTTCTTTTGTAAAAATCAGATTTTGAAACAAATTTTGGAATAATTACAAATGATGGTCTGTAGAAAACCTCAATGACGAAAAATGGTAAGAACCTGTGAACGTTACAGACAATCATTTTCCCGGTGATCTCCTTCAACTGCATAACAAATTTTCTTGCTTTTAGATCGCCACTAAATTTTCTTTTAAGGACGGAAAACATGTTTTCGACCAGTTGTCGTCTTCGATATCGGACATTATCGAACTGATGAGCCATTTCCTGACGGTAAGTTCCCCTGACGACCTCGTTATTCCATGAACGGATCGGAATGATCGAATCCGCGTGCAGATCCTCTCGGATCTGACGATGAATTGCTTCGGAGTCGTATCCCCGATCCATAACATAGCACTCTGACCGTCGTATCTTGTGACATTGTCGGAGTAGTTGGGCTGCGTGTCGGGTGTCGTGGACCCGGCTTTTTGAAGCGATGAACCCGGTGATAACCTGTTGATCGGTGTCAACTGAGATCGAAGTTTTCAGGAAATGTTTTCGAGTCTTGCCGGTTCTGGCTGAGTAATAGTGAATCGATTGCCGTGATTGGGATCGGAGCGTCGTTGAAATAAAAAAGATTCAGAGTTTTCCTGAACGCGTAGCGGAGGTACAGGGTTTTTATCCGGCAGAGGAATTTCTGAAGTGTCGTGAAATGAGGCACGACGGATAGATCCAATTCTTCTTGGATCGATTCCATGTCCTCAATATCTTCAATGAAATCCCGGTAGTGCTGGTTCCGGTAGTCTTTGAAGAGTATCAGGACAAGAAGTTGATACTGAGTGTAGATCTTTTTCGAATATTTACAGGAGTATGGAGTTATTCGTATTGCTTTCACGATCGAAATCGCTGCTCGGACAAACCTGATATTCCGGCTCGCCAATCTTTTAGTTGTCTCCTTGCTTTTTGAACACACATTCAGGTAAGGAGACGCTATACCTTTGATCTTCCGGTCGTCGATATCTTCTGTTTTCGATAGGATTTCTACAGAGCAACAAATGACAGCGTCTTCACAGACCCGGATCAGGGGCCGGTTTTTCAAGAGTGATTTTGAGTACCTCATCTGAGAATTTCTTTTGGAAGACCCGCGCCCCTGGGGGGATCCGGATGGCTTTTTTGAGCGTTCTCTCCTTCACCAATATGGACACAGTACACATTGTTCGTTCCAGATCGATCCGGATCTGTTCTTCCGCTACTCCGGGAAGATGGATACTGACGTGAATGAACCTGCCATCATCGGTCACACTGACCGGGGGGTTGAATAAAGTACGGTCTTTGGGGCTATCACGTTTCACGAGGGATCACCGTTCTGGCATGAAAGGAAATATCTGTTCTTTTGAGGGAGTCCCTGGCAGGTTTGGCATCTGTCAGGGAAACGTCCTGATTGTATTGTCGGACTGAGCGATTTCCCTGCGGACAACCGTTACTCTACGAATCTTCTGACGAGGGGCAGTGCTTCCGCGCCCCATGGAGGATCCGGTCCGCATGGTCAATAATTAATGAGGGTGAATTCCTGTTGGAATGGCATTTTCCCCAAGTGTGAGTACCTGATACCCACACTCCATCCTCTCTTTGGCTCCACCAATATAGGTTGGCAGATATTGCAGGGATTGTTTCAAAATCTGAGTGGTCGCAAGACCACGAAGACGAGATGAACTCGTCAGATGTCTTCGAAGGTCGGCTGATGCCTCCCGTCTCATTGTCAAGGTTCGAAGATTTCTTTTTGAAATCTTCTCCTCCTCAAGGTTCTGACGAACCTCTCGGATTCTGATGACCCTCTCCAACTTCGAAGTCCGACCAGTCATCAGACTGGGGGGATGAGAAGAACGCATCAGCGTTCTTCGAACACCCTTCGGGTCTCTTCGTTTCTCGGGTCTGATAATCATCGAAGAATGGATGATCGATACAAGTTCCCTTACTTCTTCTCTGCCGTCAGGAGGGCAGCGGTACCATCTCCCATGATATGCCGGAACACAAATTTGAATTCGGCGAGCCGGTTATGAATATACGTTCTTCCCGTTTCAGTCGGGGAGTACAGTTTCGATTTTCCGGACGTTTTCATGACAAGGTAACCTTTCTGTTCGAGTTCATAGAGGTGCGTGTAAATCCGGGCCTGGGGGATGAGGACATTATACCGGTTGTGGATCTCATGGACAATATCATAGCCGGACATGGGTTTATCGAGAAGCGCAAGCACCACCGGTTCAAGGGATTTCTTCACTACATCATCGATGGTTGCCTGGGGAACAACCGTGACCCCCTCATAGGGGAATGAGCGATGAGCAAAGGACAGGGTGGTCTCTTTCCCAGTGGATATGATGATCTTTGCAATACCGTCAGAGAGTTGTTTTATCTGCCGGTGATCGATATCGGCCATGTTGACGGCAATGATACCCGAGACGGGGATGCCCTGACTCTTTTTTGCCAGGATGAGGTCTTTTACCGTGATAATATCAGAGAACTCTTCCGTTTCGGAGAGATCCAGCAGTACCTGGAGTGGGCCCGCGGATGGATTGTCGGGTAATGATGATGTACACTTCTCAAGGATACCCGGCAGGAGATATACCTCCCCTTTTTTTATCCGTCGCATGAAGAGATCTTTATCCTGGATCTCTTTCAAGAAATATTTCTGCAGGATGGAACGGTGATAGGCAAAGAAATTGCGCCCTCCATTTTTTAACCCCTCTTCGATGGCAAACTTGAATATCGGTTCTTTTAAGGCGGGATCGGCGTACAGGAAGAGGACGATATCGGTAAAAATGTCATTTAAGAGGACAGTCTTCACTTCGGGAAGATCGATATATTCCACCCCGGTCTCATCCTCGTCATCACTTCCGGTCCTGCGGGTACTCTTGCCGGATGTCCCCCGTGCAGCCCTGCGAATTTCCTGTTCAGCTGCTTTACGGAACAGGGCAACCTCGATCGCAGCCTTGATCTCCAGTTCATTGAAGGGTTTTACAATATACCCATAAGGCCCGACCTGTTTCGCTTTCTCAATGATTCCATCGTCTGCGTAGGAGGTGACAAAGACCACCGGGATTGTGAGTTCCTCACCAATGGTCCTGGCTGCATCAATACCATTCAGTTTTCCCGGCATGACGATATCCATCAGGATCAGGTCCGGGGAGAGCCGGCGTGCCTTCTCGATCGCATCTTCCCCGGATGCAGCCATACCCACCACCGTATATCCCATCGCATGCAGCCGCTCCTCAAGCTGCATGGAAATGATTGCCTCATCATCCACTACAAGAATTTTCGACATTGTTATCCTCACTCGGTCCCAAGCGGGAAGTCAATATTCACCGCAGTCCCGGACGTTGTGTTCTCGATCGTCAGAGTTCCCCGCAATTGCTGTACCAGGTTCCGGATCAGTTTCATTCCCAGGCTTGTTGCCCGATCGACATCCACATTCCCGGGAATGCCGATACCATCATCCTGAATACGGATATGGATCCTTCCGTTATCGAGCCGTGCAGAGACCTGAATGGTTCCCTGCCTGCGCCCTTTGAATGCATGTTTGAAGGAATTCGACAGGGCTTCATTGACCACCAGTGCACAGGGAATGGCCTGGTCGACCGGCAGATTGAGTTCAACCGCATCCACCTGGCAGGTGATCTCCGGGCCGGATCTCCCGTAGATGTTGGAGAGATCGGCCACCTGATCCCGGATCTGGTCGCCCATATTGATCTTATCGACCTGTTTGCTCTCGTACAGCCGCGTGTGGATCTGGGCCATGGTCTTGATCTTCATCATCATGTCGGTCAGGATCTCGGTTGTTGCCGTATCCTTCGTCCGCATCCGGGTCATATCGAGCAGGCCCGTGATGATCTGGAGGTTGTTCTTGACCCGGTGGTGGATCTCCCGTATCAGGATCTCCTTTTCCTGGAGGGATGTCCGTAGTTTGTCCTCAGCGCGACGGCGGTCAGTGACATCCCGGTAGCTCACTACCCGGCCGATGATTACTGACTCCATCTTCTGGGGTTTTTCATACCGTTCAAATATCCGGCCGTCCGTGAGTTCCAGCATATCATAGGTCTCACGATCCTTGGGTGGAAGATTTTCATCGCTGTCTTTGAACGCCACCGGTTTTTTTACCAGGGTTCTTAAGTATTCTGACATCTTCCGATCGTCACCACGTTGCAGCAGCTCGTCAGGGATCTTCCACATGGATGCAAAATTCTGGTTATACCGGATGATCCTGCCGGCCCGGTCAACGACATAAATCCCGTCCGCTGTCGATTCAATGGCAGCATGCAGTTCGGATACCGTTCTTTTTACCAGGGATTCTGCGGTCCTGCGCTGGGAGATCTCTTCTTTGAGCTGGGCATTGGACCGCACCAGTTCTGATGTCCGCTCCTTCACCCGCTGCTCAAGGAGATCGTGTGCTTTACGGAGCTCTGTTTCGGCGGTCTTCCGATCGGTGATGTCCCGGGCAGAGGCAAAGACACCGATGACATTTCCCGGCGCATCCCGGTACACGCTCGCATTATAGAGGACCGGGGTCACATGCCCGTTCCGGTGCCGGATCTCCAGTTCGTAGTCGGTTACCGCCCCGTCACGGAATGCCGTTTCGTACCCTGCCTCTGCTTTCGCAGGTTCGGTGAAATAATTCGAGAAGTCGGTCCCGATCAATTCCTCCCGGGAGAAGCCGGTGACCCGGATCGTTGCTTCGTTGACATCACTGATCGTCCCGTCCGGGGCAATGGTGACGAGCGGGTCAAGACTCGCTTCAATCAGGCTCCGGTTGTAGGCATTTGCTTTCGCAAGTGCATCTTCAGCCTTTTTCCGTTCGGTGATGTCCCGGGCAGAGGCAAAGACACCGATAACCTTTCCAAAACCGTTCCGGTATACCGTCGCATTATAGAGGACCGGGGTTATCTGCCCGTTCCGATGCCGGATCTCCAATGCATAATCTGTTACCGAGCCATCCCGGAACGCATTCACGTAACCGGTCTTTGCTTTCGCGGGCTCGGTGAAATAATTCGAGAAATCGGTCCCGATCAGTTCATTCCGGGAGAGACCGGTGATCCGGATCGTGGCCTCGTTAACATCACTGATCGTGCCATCCGGGGCAATGGTGACGAGCGGGTCAAGGCTCGCCTCAATAAGACTTCGGTTATAGGCATTTGCCTTTGCTAGTGCATCTTCAGATTTCTTTCGCTCCGTGATATTCCGGGCAATCGTAGACGCGCCGATCAGGATTCCGTTCCGGTCTTTGATGGGAGAGATGGTAAGCGCGACCTGAATCCATACCCCGTCTTTGCGCATCCTGACCGTATCATACTGGAAGACCGGCTTGCCGTCCCGGATCGAGCCCAGGATAAATTCCAGGTCATCATTCTCATCAGGAGGCATGAGCATCGAGATATGCCGGCCGATTGCCTCCTGTGCAGAATAACCATACATTTTCTCAGCACCGTTATTCCAGCTCCTGATGCTGCCATCCAGGGATTTTCCTATGATTGCATCATCAGAATGATCGACAATGGAGGCAAGGGCTGCCCGTTCTTCCTCGGCTTTTTTCCGTTCTGTGATGTCGATCCCCATTTCGAGGATCATGAACGATCCATCTGCATCGGTGAATGGGAAGTCATAGATATCATAGTCCCTGCCATTGGGACCGGTCCAGGACCACTCATGGGGCGCACCGGTCTTCATGACCTTATAGGTCTCACAGATCTCACAGGGTTCGCTGCGGGAGAAGAGGGCATCGTAACACCGGCGCCCCTTCGACTCGCCAAAGGTCTCGCGGAAATACCGGTTGGCAAACGGCATACGGTAATCCTTGTCAAGCAGGCAGACATAGACCGGGAGCGTCTCAAGGACATCGAAGAGCCGGTGTCGTTCGGTGCCGATGGATTCAACGGCACTTTTCAGTTTCATGGTCCGGTCCCGTACCCGGCTCTCCATTTCAGCGTGGATCTGTCCGCGATATTCCTCTGCGCTCACACGCTCGGTGATGTCCAGGCCCTGGGCCATGGTTGAAAAACCCGCCGTACTCTTCTTTTCACAGAGGGGTGCTGAGTTCCACAGGATGATCCGGACATCACCGTTTTTCTGGAGAATAGGAATTTCAACGCCCTTCCATCGTTCCCCTGCGGTTGTCGATCGTATCAGGTCCATTGCTTTGCTGCGGTATTTTTCCGGGATCAGGATCTCAGGAGTCTGTCCGATGACGTCCAGCGCTTTCAGACCCGTGAGCCGTTCGAACGCCGGATTGAACCGGAGTATTCTGCACTGGTGATCCCAGATCACGATAGGAGCATGGGCATAGTCGAGCAGGCTTTCAAGGTAGTGGTTAGGATCCTGGAGATCCGCCTTTATTTCGTTACGGCTCTCTTTTTTCATCTGCCCGCTTCGCCTCTGGAGTACTTAAGAAAAAACATGTATCGCAGCGACCGCAGTTCCCGGAAGATACGATTCATACATTACAATAATTAAACCTTTTTTAAGAACTTAAAAAGGGTTCCGTCATATTACAGATTTTGAAACGACCTTAACTCTGACATTGTAAGGCACCAGATGGTTGCTGGCCAAGGTTACCGGTAGCTCCAAAAAATGGTATTGAGGCTGCCCGCATTGGACATCACCGGCCTATCGCACTATGACCAGAATTACATGAGTCACTGCAAAAAGAATGGTAACGGCAGCCATTCGCATATGCCATCTGAAGGGAATATCATAGAGCCCATTCAGCACGAGAATCCCCAGTGTTGCTGTTATTACAAGACAGAGGAATGTGGCGATTCCCAACCAGAGTACAAGGGGGATGCCCAAGATCATGAAATACGCAACAGAAGCACTCATACTCTTTTATCCCACAATGGCCGTACCATTCATCGACGGGTGAATCGAACAGTGATTGGACTGCGTCCGCTTATCCGGTATCTTGCGTGCCCGAACGCACGAGATCAGGATTTGCCGGTCTTCGTTATCTTCTTGGAAGGCCGGATCGGTCCCGGGGGATTGGTATGATCGGGTAACTCATCGCCGTGCAGATGGGAATGGGCATCGTGTCGCGGAGGGAGCGCGGGTTTTACCTGCATGTGGTGTGCGGCATGGGGATACGGGTGAGCCATGGGGTGATGATCTTCTTCCCCTTCGTGGCGTTCCTTATCCTGACCGGTGGGTGACCCACGGTTCGACGCCGGGTCACGGGATTGCCTGGGTTCGTGTCGCGGTGACATACGCAATACTCCCACTTCCTGGTGATAAAACAATGTATACTTACAAGTAACGGCGACCCGTAACGCCAATCGTTCATCCAGTACCAGTGTTTCAAATTTTGTTTCATAATCTGCCTTTGGGGAGAGGGCCTATACCTGATTGTTGTGCATCCCATGCTGGAGGGGAACCTGTCGGAACTACCTGTTCCCCGGTATTCCATAGGGAGTGCGTGCGATGGAGAAAGAACCGAAACCCCAGCTGATCCGGGAGAAGCTCGATGTTTGCGAGCTCGACAGGGCACGAATGTCGCTCTTAAACCCGGCATTGATCGAGCAGAAGAAGAACGAGCGGACGACCGATGAGAACGCCAAGCCGGTCCTTGAACTGATGATGAAAGAGGGCATCGAGACGGTCTGGGACCGATTCGAGATGCAGCAGCCTCCGTGCAAATACTGTGAAGCCGGCACATCCTGTTCCCGGTGTACCATGGGGCCCTGCCGGATCATCCCACCCCACCGGGTCCGTGGGGTCTGTGGTGCCGATGCCGATCTGATCGTTTCGCGGAACCTGTTAGACATGATTGCAACTGGTGCGGCTGCCCATTCGGATCATGGCCGCGATATTGTCGAGACCTTATATCTTCTCGGCACCGGAAAGACCACAGATTATGCAATCGCTGATCCCGAAAAACTCCAGAGGATCTGCAAGGAATATAATATCAAAACAGACGGGAAGAAAAACGAGCTGCTGGCCGCTGAGCTGGGTGGTGCGATGCTCGATGAGTACGGCATGCGGAAGAACACGCTCCAGTTCCTCAACCGTGCCCCGAAAGCGACACGGGAGATCTGGGACAGGATTGGTATCTCCCCACGGGGCATTGACCGCGAAGTGGTGGACTCCATGCACCGCATCCAGATGGGGGTCGGGGCTGATTATGTCAATATCCTGCTCCAGGGACTGCGTACTTCGCTCTCGGACGGATGGGGCGGGTCGATGATCGGCACCGAGGTCTCGGATATCCTGTTCGGCACACCGACCATCTCCAGCTCGACGATGAACCTGGCGGTGCTGAAAGCGGACCACGTGAACATCTCGGTGCATGGCCACAACCCGGTGCTCTCCGAAGTGATCGTAAAGGCGGTTGCGGATCCCGAACTGGTCGCCCTCGCGAAGAAGAACGGTGCGAAGGGGATCAACCTTGTCGGCATGTGCTGTACCGGTAACGAGCTGCTGATGAGGAAAGGTATCCCGATGACCGGCAATCACCTCAACCAGGAACTGATCATCGCGACCGGTGCCCTTGAGGCGATGGTCGTGGACTACCAGTGCATCTTCCCCTCGCTCCCCCGGACCGCGAGCTGTTACCATACCCAGATCATCTCCACGAGTTCGAAGGCCACGATCCCGGGTTCCTACTTCTTCGATTTCCATGCGGAGAATGCCTATCTCACGGCAAAAGCGATTGTGCGGATGGCGGTCGAGAATTACAAGAACCGTAATCACCAGCGGGTCACAATCCCGGGAGAACCGATGCCGGTCATGGCAGGATTCTCCAACGAAGCGATCAAGAATGCGCTCGGTGGATCGTTCAAACCGCTCATCGACCTGATCGCGGCCGGGAAGATCCGGGGTGCGGTCGGGATTGTCGGCTGCAACAACCCGCATGTGAAGCATGACTCCGGGCACATCACGCTCGCAAAAGAGCTGATTAAAAGAAATATTCTCTGTGTTGAGACAGGCTGCGCCGCGATTGCCTCCGGAAAAGCCGGGTTGCTCCGGCCCGAGGCCGCATCGCTCGCGGGCAATGACCTCAGGGCTGTTTGCGAGTCCTTAAAGATCCCGCCGGTCCTCCACATGGGATCCTGCGTGGATAACTCCCGGATCCTCGTGCTCGCGGCGGAACTCGCAAATGCGCTGAACGTACCGATCCACAAACTGCCCCTGGCCGGTGCAGCACCGGAATGGTACTCCCAGAAGGCAGTCTCTATCGGGGCATATTTCGTTGCCTCCGGGGTGTACACCGTGCTCGGCGTGATGCCACATATCACGGGAAGCCCGCCAGTTGTATCGCTCCTGACCGAGGGACTCAAAGGAGTTGTGAATGCGGGGTTCGCAGTGGAACCCGACCCGGCGAAAGCGGCTGTACTGATATCAGACCACATCGAACAGAAGCGAACCCAGCTGGGGATCTGATCGTGCCGGTGGCTATACCGGTTTCCAAAAGTACCACAGGAACCGGAAAATCTCCCGCACCTGGCACAGGGATGCGAATCGTTGTTGCCGGCAAGGGTGGGGTGGGTAAGACAACAACCACCGCCCTCCTTGCCCACCTGTTTTCCCGCGAAGGGCTCCGGGTTCTTGCCGTGGATGGCGATCCCCAGCAGAACCTTGCGGTGACGCTCGGGGTTTCCCCGGAAGATGCCGGGAGGATCATCCCGGTCTCGAAGAGTGCAGAGTATCTCCGGGAAAAGATAGGCGCCGGCCCGGACATCTCCCCGGGAGGTCTCCTCACCCTTAACCCGGATGTGAGTGATGTTATTGACCGGTTCTCCCTGCCGGTCACCGATCGCCTGCGGCTGCTTGTTATGGGGGGCGTGCAAACGGCGGGAACCGGGTGCCTCTGTGCGGAGTATACGCTCCTTTCCGCGATCCTGCGCCACATACCACTCCTGCCGGACCAGGTGATCCTCTTGGACACGCCGGCCGGCATGGAGCATTTCGGGCGGGCGGTGGCGGACGGGTTTGATACGGCCCTGATCATCAGCGATCCGTCATGGAATGCGCTATCGGTAGCGCGGGAATCTGCGGTGCTCGCACGGCAGATGGGAATAGAGAACAGGATCCTTGTCGTGAACCGGTCTCCGGCCCGGGATGATGGCGGTACGTTTCAGGAACTCTACGTGAAAGACGGCCTCTTCTCCCGCGTAATCAGCCTCCCGACAGATCCGGATGTGCTGCGCGTTGAACCGGTGGTCACGCCCCTCCTGGAGCAGTCCTCGGCATACATGACCGGGATGCGAAGTCTTGCTGATCTCATCATGTAAAAGGAAAGCCTCTGATGCAGGGTACCGTAACGGACCTATTTTTTTCGAGGACTTTTAGAGCGGTAAACTCCTGAAAACGAAAACCCGATTAAACGCCCCGTTTTCCGATCAGAGCCCATTTTACAGACCCACTTTTTGGAGAGTCGCACTTTTTGGCGAATTAGAGTACAGTGATTCTGAATGGAGGGAGAATTAGGAGTATTTTGACAATTGGGAGCCTGTAAGACCCTGAAAAAATGTCAATATAGGACCTCCCGGTTGGAGGATCGATTGGCAATCCGGAGATCGGACTGGCCGGAGAAACCAACTGGACATCCGTCCAGGAGGTCGAGAAGATTTCCTCATAAATCTTCGAGTTCGGCAGGGTTTATTTTCCACACCCGTTGCCTGACACCAAATGGATTTTACGGATAGACCGGCAGCATATCCTATATTCGCAAAAGACTATCTTTCTAGTACCAGATGATTCCCCATGACCTCCCGACTCTCCCTGACGGTCCTTGTCGATAACACCACCCTTGCGGACAATGATTACAGTGGCGAGGCCGGGCTCTCATTCTTCATCGAGACTGCGGATAAGAAGATCCTCTTTGATACCGGCCTGTCGGGGCTCTTCCTTACGAATGCCGAGAGGATGGGGATCGGTCTCCGGGACCTGGACTACCTCGTCCTCTCGCACGGCCACATCGATCACACCGGGGGACTGCCCACGCTCGCCCGGCACCTTGCCGGTGCACCACCGGAGGGAACGCCATCCCGGGTCCCGGAACTCATCGCCCACCCCCGCTGCTTCTGGCAAAAAGAGAAAGAGGGCAGGAAGAACGGCTCGGCAATGAGCGAGGCCGAGGTCCGCCGGCAGTTCCCGACAACCCTGTCCGCAAAACCGGTCTGGATCACCGATGACCTTGTCTTCCTCGGTGAGATCCCGCGGAGATTTGCCTTCGAGCAGGATGACGCAGCAAAGCGATCGGTTCACACCCCTGACGGGAAGAGAGACCCGGATTGCCTGCCGGATGACACGGCGCTCGCGTTCCGTTCAGCCAAAGGACTCGTCATCATCACCGGGTGTTCGCACGCGGGCATCTGCAATATCACGGAGTATGCAAGAGAGGTCTGCGGGGAGGCCCATGTAGCGGATATCATCGGGGGACTTCACCTGATCACACCAACACCCAGGCGGCTTCAGAAGACGGGGAAATACTTAAACCGCCTTCACCTCAATGCCCTGCATGCCTGCCACTGCACCGCGCTTCCGGCCAGACTCGCCCTTGCCGATTATTGTCCCCTGCATGAAGTGGGCGTGGGGATGCGATTCGATTGGGCCTGACCCTCAAGGCACAACGAAGAATCCGGTGATTCTTCTCATTTCCCGGGTCTTCAACCTTAAAAAAAGATAAAAGACCTATGAACACCAACAGATCATTACGCAGCCGAATACTAACCAACCGGTATTTTCTGGTGAGACAATATGAGCGACGATATGTATCTCGATCAGCAGCCCTTGGGGGCAGTGACCTTTGCAGAGAACCCGGAGCCCCGGTGCCCCTGCCTGTTGCTGCTCGATACCTCAGGTTCCATGGCAGGTGAGGCAATTGCCGAACTGAATGCCGGGATCAAATCCTTTTACAATGAACTGCAGGGCGACTCCCTTGCGATCAAACGTGTCGAAGTGGCACTCATGACCTTCGGGCCCGTCCGGGTGATCAGCGAGTTCAACACCGCGGAGTGTTTCTTCGATCCCCAGCTCGAAGCCGTGGGGGACACGCCGATTGGCGAAGCGATCCGGAAGGGCATCGAACTGATCCGGGCGAGAAAGGAGCAGTACCGGGCAAACGGCATCTCGTTCTACCGCCCGTGGATCTTCTTAATCACGGACGGGGCACCCACCGATGAGTGGCAGAGCGCCGCTGCACTCGTCCGCGAGGGCGAGCAGTCCAAGGCCTTTGCATTCTTCACCATCGGGGTCAACAAGGCCGACATGAAGGTCTTAAAACAGATCTCCGTCCGCGAACCGGTCAAACTCCAGGGCCTGAAGTTCCGGGAATTCTTCCAGTGGCTCTCCAACTCCATGAAGTCCGCGTCCCGGTCCAATCCCGGCGACCGCATCCAGTTAGCTCCACCACTCGGGTGGAGCGAGATATGAGCTGGAAGTGCTCTGCCTCATCCGTTACGGGACGATCGCACACTGACCGCGGCGAACGCGGGCAGGATTACAGCCGGGCCGGGACCCTGCAGATCGCAGACCAGACCTTCTTTATCGGTCTCGCAGCCGACGGTGCGGGCAGCACCACCGATGGCGGCAGGGGGGCAGAGATCGCGTGTGAAACCATCTGGCGCTGCATCATCGATACCCTGCGGGAAGGGACGGATCTCTACGGCATCTCCGATGACCGGATAAACGAGTGGGTGACGGCATCGCGTGACGCGGTGAACACCGAGTCCGAATCTGCCGGCAAGCGGATCCGGGACTATGCCTGTACCCTGCTCGGAGCCGTCTGCGGGGAATCGTGGGCGGTATTCTTCCAGATCGGCGACGGTGCGATCGTCATTACACGCAACAGCGATTACGAGACGATCTTCTGGCCGGAACAGGGAGAATATGCCAATACCACCTTCTTCCTTTCCGATGAGGACTACCGGGAACACCTGCTGATCCGGCACTGCGACACATCTCCTGCGGAGACTGCCCTCTTCACGGACGGTCTCCAGACGCTTGCCCTCTCGTTCTCTGCAAAACAGGCGCATGCCGGGTTCTTCAGGCCGCTTTTTATCGCGCTCCGGCGCGACCCGGGCAATGAATTCACCCCATTCTCGCAGCAGCTGACCGGATTCCTCTTAAGAAGCGATGTCAGCGCCCGGAGCGATGACGACAAGACCCTCGTGCTTGCTGTCAGGGACTAAGGTAGCATGGTCACCGTTCCCCTCACTACATATTACAACAGCCGCGGAAACAGCGTCCGGCTCGGCAAGCAGATCGGGAGCGGGGGCGAAGGGGATGTGTACGAGATCCTGTCATCCCCAGAGACCACGGTGGCAAAGATCTACCACAAGCCGCTGGAGACACACAAGCAGGAGAAACTCCGGCTGATGGCGCAGGGGACGAATGACGAACTGGAGGGCATCTCGGCCTGGCCAAACGATGTGCTCACCACCCGCCCGGGCGGCCCGGTTGTTGGGTTCCTGATGCCCCGGATCCTGGAGGCCGAACCTATCCACAAGGTATACGGCCCCACCCACCGTAAAGAGACCTTCCCCCATGCCGACTGGCGATTCCTAGTCAGGGCCGCAAAGAACCTCGCCGCCGCGTTCTACGTGATCCACAAGTACGGGTACGTGGTCGGGGATGTGAATGAGGGCAACATCCTTGTCAACGACAAGGCCTGCGTCCGCCTGATCGACTGCGACTCGTTCCAGGTCCGGTCAAAGAACGAGCTCTACTGCTGCGAGGTAGGCGTGGCCCACTTCACGCCGCCGGAACTCCAGAACACGGAAAACTTCAGGATCGAGCGGACTCAGAACCAGGACAACTTCGGCCTGGCGATCCTGATCTTCCAGCTCCTCTTCCTCGGGCGGCACCCTTATGCCGGTGTGTACTCAGGAAAAGAGGATATGCCCATCGAGAAGGCTATCACCGAGTACCGGTATGCGTACGGCACCAATGCCCGGTTACGGGGCATGGCCCCGCCCCCGAACTCGGTCGGGCCGGGGATCATCCCTGACCCGATAGCCCGGCTCTTCGAACAGGCCTTCTCGGAGTCCGGGGCCCGGGGCAACAGCCGCCCCACCGCGGGGGACTGGTGGGATATCCTGGACCCCTTTGAGAACAAGCTCCGCCGCTGTACCACCGATAAAGTCCATTACCACTATGCCGGCCTCTCCTCCTGCCCGTGGTGCCGGCTGGAGGAGGTCTCCGGCGTCCTGATCTTCCTCTCCGCCGACAGTATCACGAAGATCGATCTCAAACGGGAGTGGCAGAGGGTGGAGGCAATTGTACCCCCGGGACCGATTCCCGCCATCACCCCGGACCTGTACGGGCCCCGCCCGGCCCCGCTCTCCCCGGCTCATGCCCGCTCGCTCCTGTTCCGGAAGACCCGCCAGATTGCCGCAGCAGCACTTGTCGCAGGGGGTCTCGTGATGCTGGGCCTGGACGGGTTCAGTATCGATTCCCAGCTCGCATGCATCATCCTCCTTCTTCTGGCCATCGCTCTCTTCCTCTTCCCGGGAAAGGAGGCCCAGGAGAGGAAGCGCCGCTTTGCAAACCTCGATACTGCCCAGTACATGTGGAGACTCTGGAGCAGGAAATGGAACGATGAGGCCGGGGAGGGTGCGTTCTCTCTTCAGCTGACCCGGCTCCGGGAACTCCGGCACCAGTTCGAGGAGATCGAACGGCAGTACCGGAGCAGCCTTGCGGCACTGGAGGGGTCGGTGAAGGACCGGCAGCTCCACCATTTCCTCAAAAAACACCCGGTGGACCGGACCACGCTGCCCCGGCTCGGAACCGCTCTCTTGGAAACCCTGAAGAGCGCGGGGATTCATACCGCCGCCGATCTCACGCCCGCGGGCCTGCGCCGGATCCCAAGACTCGACCCGGTCATCCGGGGCGAACTTGTCTCATGGCGGGACCGGCTGGAGAAGGCATTCCTCTTCGATCCGTCAAAGGGTGTTGAGCGTTCCGATGTCCGGGCACTGGTACACCGCTTCCAGCCGCAGATGCGGCCCGTGGAACGCGAACTGATGCAGGGCATAGCACGGCTCTCGCGGATCCAGCAGGATGTGTTAAAAAAACGGGTGCTGCTTCGCCCGCAGGTTGAGAAACGGGCGCAGGAACTTGCCCAGGCAAAGGCGGACTACCGGATCTTCGAGAGCGCCGCAGAAGAGGCGATCCGGCGGGATCTCAAGTCAGTCAGTGCGCTGCTCTTTTCCCGGTAGTCACCGGTCCTGCCCGGTACCCAAATGATCAGGCATCTCCCAGGCAGGCAAAGTCGATGTAGCCCCGGAACGGGTCGGTACTGAGCAGGCGTACGCGGATCTTCTGGCCCACCCGCAGGCCCCGGTCTCCTTCGATGACCTTTCCTTCCACGGGCGGATCGATCAGCCGCACATACGTTCCTTTCTCGGATGCGCCGGTGACGAGCCCGGTAAACTCGTGTCCGATCCGGTCGCGGAGAAGGACAGCTGCGGCTGCCTTGCGCATGAACCGTTCGGCCTTCTTGGACTGTTTCTCCTGCTCCGTCAGCCAGATGGCGATATCCTCCAGTTCTTTCACCGAGTACGGGCTGGGTGTCTTGTCCAGCACCGATTTGATCAGCCGCTGGATGACCAGATCGGCGTAGCGCCGGTTCGGGGCGGTGCCGTGGGTGTAATCGGTGACCGCAAGCGCGAAGTGGCCCACCGGAGCACTGCCGGGCTGGAGCATTGCATACTCTCCCGGGCCCATCAGTTTCACGACCGTGAGCGAGAGATCGGGGAACCGCTCCGGGTCCTTTGCTTTCTGCACCGCAAGGAAGCGGGCGAGTGCCTGCACATTCGGCTGCGCAGGCAGGTTCTCCCCGAGAGCGGCGGCCGTGAGCACGATCCCGTCCCAGTGTTTCGGTGTCCGTACCACCCGTTCGATCCGGGGGAGCCCTGCCGCTGCAAGGAACGCCATCATGGTCCGGTTCGCGGCAACCATGAACTCCTCGATGAGGCTGCGGGCCGGATTCATCCTGATGAGCCGTAGTTCCTGTACCTGTCCTTTCTCGTAGATGGCCTGCGCTTCAAGGGTTTCGAGATCGAGCGCTCCCTGCCCGGTCCGCTGCTGCCGGAGGCGTATGGCCGCCTCGTTCTGGAGCCGGACCTGTTCTGCAAGCCCGGGCACGGCGCTGACGCTCTCGGGTTCAGCCCCTTTCCCCTCCAGCCACGCACCCACCTCCTCGTACACCAGTTTGGCATGGTTGGTAACGATAGCGCGGGTGATCGTTCCCTGCCGGATGGTGCCATCCGCATGCACATGGTAGTCAACCACCATGGCCGGGCAGTCCTTGCCGGGCAGGAGCGAGGTGATGCCTGCCGATAGTTTCAGAGGAAGCATGGGGAATGTGACAACATCGAGATAGATGGAGGCCCCGTTAAACCCCGCATGCCGGTCGATCCGCGAGCCCTTGGATACCTTGGAATCGACGTCGGCAATTGCCACGAAGACATGGATGGTGCCGTCGCTTTCCCGCTCGCAGTACTCCATCTGATCGAGATCCATGGAATCGTAATTGTCGATCGATGTCCAGAGGAGTGCCCGGCGGTCCTCTGCCCCGGAGCGGAACAGGGCCCGGGTATCGTCGCTGATGGCACCGACTTCGCGCATCACGGTATTCTCAAACTGAGGCCGGAAGCCGTACTTCTTCATGGCATCCCATGCAATGGCCTCCATATCGATGTGGTGGGACCGGGCCCGCGGTTCCCGTGTTCTTCGTCTCATGGTCATCTGATCAAACACTCACTCTGTTGTTCTTCCATATCTCCTTCTCGGCCGAAACGGGAGGGTGAAGCACGGGCCTTTTAAAAACAATGCAATCGCTGCTTTTTTTCATATAAACTGCCGGCTGATGTATGTAACAGGTACGTGTCGTCCATCACCCTTAGCCCCTGATTCATACTCCCCGAATGAAAGAGGATTGCCAGATGATTCGGCACGATACGTATGAGGGGGATACTTCTGACCTGGGTTCACTCGGGCGAACAATCCGATCCTCAAGGATATCGCAGCGGAGTAATCGTTTGAATGCGGTTCCCGAAAAGATTCCAGAATACGAAAAAAGAATTATTCATTGAACCCGGTGAGATTCACCCGGGCTTAATTAGGAGAATCTCCCCATCACATCTTCGACTGGTCCCGGGGCAGGGCCGTGCCGCGGGCTCCCGGTCCTTTCACGCCAAGGCCCAGCATTGGGTCCCGCTTCTTCTTCCTCGCTTCCCCGTCATCAGGGGAAACTGCCGGGACCTTGTCCAGGAAACACTGGACCGGGTCCCGCCCGCCGGGACAGGTCTTCTCTTTAAACTCAGTACAATCCTCACACACCGGTACCTGTGTGGGGAGTAATGACGGGAAATGATGTTTCCAGAGAACCGGGTCGATCTTTCCCTGCTCAAGGAAACGCTGGATATGCCGCGCCGTATACTTCATGATCAGTTGATGGGTGCTGGTTCCTCATATGCTCTTCTTCCTTTTTTGCCCGCAATAGCAATCCGGCCAGATTCGGACGGGCACCGGGTACCCCGTGAACCACGACGGAACCATAGGTTTTATGCCGCGGCCCTCTGAAATCACTAAGGAAGATCTATGGCCAGAAAATGCAGTTCCTGCAGTATCCCTGCTCCCGACGAGGAGTCTAAGTTCTGCAACCGGTGCGGAGCGGCGATCGTGGATGAGCCGGAACCGCTGTTTCCCCTCTGCGGCACCTGTGGCGCGAGAGTTGCCGACCCCGAGGCACAGTTCTGTGACAAGTGCGGCGGGCCCGTAAAGAAGGCAATGGCCTGCCCGACCTGCGGGAACCCGGCGATTGATGAGAACTCGAAGTTCTGTACCCGGTGCGGCACCACGTTTGCCCGCCCCCATACCTGCCCCGGCTGCGGGTTTCCGATACCCGACGGTGAGGCCGTATTCTGCAACCGGTGCGGGGCATCCCTCAGGAATATGGCACCCGCCGCAAGCCCGGCCCCGGCAGCGACTCCCGTGAGGAAGCGGGCACCACTCCCCATACAGGACGAGCCTGCCCCCGACTGGGATCCCTGGAGCGATGGCAGCCAGCCGGAGTACGACACGCCACAATACACCCCTTCACCACCAGTGGACACCGATCCTGCCTACCGGTCCCCGCAGATCCGGATGCCGGCAAAGAAATACGCCCATCTCCCGTTGATTGCCGACGAATTAAAGGACTACAAGAAGTCCTACCCGAACGACGAGTCCCCTGAACCCGAGCGGAAGGCCGCAAAAAAAGGCGGGCTCAACTTCATGAAACGATAACCGATGCAGACCGGTCTTTTTGCAATAAACCCGAAAGCGTATTACCACTCACGGCACACACTTCACTATTCCTCGGGGGGAGAAACCTGAAGTCCGCGCTGCCAGCCATTGCAATCCTGTTTTTTTTTGCTGCCTGCATCGTGCTGCCGGCATCTGCCGCGGTCTATTACAGTACCAGCACCCCCCAGATCATCACCAAGGGAGATGCCTTCTCGGTCAGCGGCACCGGGGCAGAGAACGGCACGGTTGCCCTCTGGGTGATCGGGCGGAACTATTTTGGTGTCCGGACAACCGCCCCGGACCGGCACGGCAACTTCTCCATCTTCTTCAAGCCCACCGAGACCGAGAAGTTCTCACCCGGCCAGTACGCGATCGTGCTCCAGGACCCCGGGCCCAACGGAATAATGGAGATCGAGGCGGGAAAGGACAGCACCCGTAACCTCACGATCATGAACCGGGGCAAGATCATCATACGCGGGACAAAGGAGAACCTGCAGGGCAATGTCGAAGATGAGACCGAAGCCCTCATCGCTACTGCCACCCTGCAGGGTGTGGACGATATATTCCTGCCGGACTATTTCTTCGTGGAGGAGCCTGCCGTTCACTTCAATGAGATCATCCCGGCATCCGGCTCCCGGCTTCCCGATATCGTATCAGGGCAGGCGGTCCGCATCACCGGCACCACCAACATGGGAACGGAGAACCTGCTCGTGGCAGAACTCCGGCACACCGGTTCGGGCACACCGGTTCTTACAAAAGATCTCCCGATCGTGTACGGCCACAGCCTGAATACCTGGAGTTACTCGCTGGATGAGCCGGGCCTTGAAGCAGGAAATTACGAGATCTCCGTGGGCTGGACCAAATCCAATAAGACGGGTACCGGCACAGCAAAGTTTTCCGTCAGGCCTGACGAGAAGACCCCGCCTCCACCGGAGATCATTCCCACCGAGGCTGGCGATCTCCCGCTCCCCAAGGGGCTTGACACGCTGCTCGTTCTTGGGATCATTTTTGTCTTTGCCGTTGTTCTCTACACGATCGGAAAAAAGTAAACGAAACCGTTTACGAGAAGTAGGCAACGATGTTGTGGAAGATCCGCATATTGAGCGATTCGTCGGGCAGCGTCCGTCCCTCGCGCAGTGCCTGTTCCCGTATGAGCGGCCAGTCGTAGAGGTTCGTTAATTCCATGGCCCGCTCGGGGTGGGGCATCAGGCCGAGCACACGGCCGTTTGCCGAAGTGATCCCGGCAATATCATCCACCGAGCCGTTCGGGTTGTACGGGTACTCGCCATTTGCCGGGCTCAGGTCATCGCGGCAGTACGTGAAGGCCACCATCTGCTTCTGTTTGATTGTTTTGAGGGTCTCTGACGAACACGAGAAGTTGCCTTCCCCGTGCGAGACCGGGCAGTACAGCCGCTCGATCCCTCTTGTCCAGAGGTTCTCGTGCGCAGGTTTCAGGGTCACGAAGCGGCACTCCAGCCGTCCGAGCCGGTTGGGCATCAGGGCGATCTCCCGGGTATAGCTCTTGTCGAATGCAGGGACGAGGCCGAGGTTTGCGAGGATCTGGAAGCCATTGCAGATCCCGAGAACCAGGTTGTCTCCGCGAAGGAACACCTCCAGATCGTTCCAGAGATTGTTCCTCACCCGGTTGGCAAAGGCATTGCCGGCCCCGGTATCGTCGCCGTACGAGAAGCCGCCGGGGAATACAAGGAGGCGGTAGTCCGCCATCTGCGTGGTCCCGGCGATCAGGTCGTTGATATGGACGATGTCGGCATGCATGCCGGCACGGGCCAGCGCTTCCTTGGTCTCCATCTCGGAGTTGATCCCGTAGCCGCTCAGGATCAGGGCCATCTCGGGAATAGGTTCCTTCGCGGTCGGGGCCCGGGCCGCCACGGCCGGTCTCCGGAAATTCCTGTGCGCTGTTGCCATGATCAGTACCTCCCAAACGGCTCTTTGTAGGCCTTTTCAAGTTCGGCAATCCCGGCATCCAGCACCAGGGTCTTTGCCGTGATCCGCAACCGGCTCCCCCCGGTCCGCCCGAGCAGCACCGCATCCGGCCCGAGCGCCTGCTCAAACGCCCGCTTGTGATCCGGGGCGATGGTGACCACGAAGCGGGAGAGCGATTCCGAGAAGAGGTAGTAGTCCGGCCGCATTCCATCCGGCAGCGGAACCGTGAGGTCCATCCCGAGCCGGCCGGCAATGGCAACCTTGGCGAGAGCAATGCCGAGGCCGCCCCGCCCGACCGGAAAGGCCGATGCCACGAGCCCGTGGGCGATCGCACCGGCCAGCCGGATGTACCGCTCCTTTGCCACAACCGCGTCCAGCACCGGCACGGCGTTCCCGGCACTCCCGAGATGCAGGAAGTATTCCGACCCGCCAAGCTCTTCCCGGGTGGCCCCGATCACGTACACGAGGTCGCCTGCGATCTTTGCATCCAGCGAGACCGCCTTCTTCACATCCGGGTGAACACCGATGGATGAGATGAGGAGGGTGGGTGGCACGGAGATCTTCACGGGGTTTCCCTCGGCATCGAATCCCGAGAAGTCATTGAACATGGAATCCTTGCCGGAGATGAACGGGGTGCCAAAGGCCTTTGCCACGTCATAACATCCGAGCGCTGCACGCTTCAGCTGTCCGAGGCGTTCAGGATCATTGGACGAGCACCAGCAGAAGTTGTCGAGGATCGCGATCGCATCCGGGGGAATGCCCTGGGCAACCAGCCCCCGGATGGCGGTATCGATGCAGGCGCCGGCCATGCAGTACGGGTCGATCTCGGAGTACGAGGGGAAGAGCGCCTGCGAGAGGCCAACACCCTTCTTCGAGCCGGGCACGATCTTGGTCAGCGTTGCCACAGACTGCACCCGGCCCGCACCCTGTACCGGCCCGAGCACGTGGCCACCCTGCACGGTATGGTCGTACTGGATGGTGACGAACTCCGTGGAGCAGATATTTTTCTTCGAGAGCAGGGCACACAGGGTCTCTTCGAGCCGTGCGGGACAAGGAGTATCCGGTTCGGGATTCACATGTTCCGCATATGCCGTCATCAGCTGCTTCTTTGGCAGCCCATCGTGAAGAAACGCGAGATCGATGTCGAGGACGGTTGCCCCGCCCGTGACCACCACGCACCGGCCCGAATCCGTGAACTCCCCGATCACGGTCGCCTCCACCTCGCGGCGCTCCATCAGGTCCATGAACGCAGTGAGATGTTCCGGCGGCACAGCAAGCGTCATCCGCTCCTGTGACTCGGAGATCCAGACCTCCCACGGGGCCATGCCGGGATACTTCAGCGGGATTGCATCGAGGTTGACCTGGCAGCCGTTGCACTCCTTGGCCATCTCGGCCACCGAACAGGAGAGGCCGCCCGCCCCGTTGTCGGTGATGCTGCTGTACAGGCCACGGTCCCGGGCCTCCTTCACGATCACGTCCGAGAACTTCTTCTGGGTGATCGGGTCGCCGATCTGGACCGCCGTGACCGGGCTCTTCGGGTCGAGTGCTTCCGAGGAGAACGTGGCGCCGTGGATCCCGTCCTTGCCCACCCGGCCGCCAACCATCACGATCAGGTCGCCGGGCCTTGCCGATTTCTCAAAGAGTTTCCGGCCGGCCGATTCCCTTGGAATGATCCCGACCGTGCCGGCAAAGACGAGCGGTTTACCCGCGTACCGGCTATCGAAGTAGCAGAACCCCTGCGGGGTCGGGATGCCCGAGCAGTTCCCTCCCACGCCCACGCCGCGGACAACCCCCTCAAAGATCTGCCGGGGCGGGATGACCGGGTTTGTCGTCTCCTTGTTGCGGAAGAGCGGCACGGCCGTATCGGGGTCGCCCACGCAGAACCCGTAGATGTTGATGCAGGGCCTGGCCCCGAGGCCGAACCCGACGGTGTCGCGGTTCACCCCCACGATCCCCGTGAGAGCCCCTCCGAACGGGTCGAGCGCTGACGGGGAGTTGTGGGTCTCGACCTTGTGGGTGACAAGGAACTCATCATCGAAGATGATCGCGCCGGAGTTGTCGGAGAAGACCGAAACGCAGATGTCCTTCTCCCCGGCCGCCTCGCGGATCTCGTTCGTTGCTGCCTGGATGCAGGACTTGTAGAGCCCCCGGGGCAGGTCATCGTCCATGGCGGATGCAAAGATCGTGTGCTTGCAGTGCTCGCTCCAGGTCTGGGCAAGCGACTCGAGTTCCACGTCCGTCGGGTTCCTGTTGCGTGCCCGGAAGTAATCGCGGATCGCGTGCAGCTGGGCGAGGTCAAGGGCGAGCGGACCCCGGCGCTCTCCGGTCTCCGGATCGATGATCCCTTCCTTCCCCAGCCGGACCAGCTCCTCATCGCTGATCTCAAGATCCACCGGTCCGGCGGTCGGCAACTCGTGGAGCTCCACGAGCGGCATGTTGTAGCCCATCCCCGCCCTGCCATACTCTGCCCGGGTCTTAACCTGCACCCGGTTCACGAGCGGGTTTGCAAGCGTTGAGGCCAGCGACCGTATCGCTTCCTCGGAGAGCCGGCCGCGGACAAAGTAGAGTTGGGAGGAGGAGACCGTCACGTGCTCTTCAGGGCCGAAAGAAAAGAAATCCATAATCATCTGCCGGGCCGTGGTGCCAACATTGTCGGTCACGCCCGGAAGGAACCCGACCTCAATCGCGTGATCGAAGAGGGGGATCGTTGCTTCGTCCACCGTAAATTCCTGCACCACCGGGTTCACGAGCTGCCCTGCAAGCTGCACCAGCTCGTCACGGGTAAAGTCCCGGGTGGTGGTGGCGATCGTGTACACATCGGCCAGCTGCAGCTCGTCAATGGCAAACCCGAGTGACCGCACCCGGTCGGTCCGGGTCTTCATGCGGGGATCCTTGGTATAGTGAACTTCTATGCGGTGGACAAAAGAAGTCATGTATACAGAGTTTGGCGCCTTGGAGAAAATAGGTATCGCAGGGGCGGACGGGTGAAAAAATAATCCGGAACTTACCGGTTCTCAAGTGCATTCAGCCGGTTCTCGATTCGCAAGACGGCCTGCAGGATCATGAACAGGACCGCAAGGGCAACGGCCCAGAGCAGCCACGGGGAGACCGCCATGCCGACAATAGCAAAGAGTATGCCGGCGACAACGGCCTCTCCCTCTCCGGGGAGTTCCTTCTGCACATTCATGTGCCGCTTGAGAAATTTCACAAGAAGGGCGCCTGCCACAATCAGTACAATTGCAACGGCTGCGGCCAGCAGTTGCATGGTGATCACACCAATAACAGCGATGACCGTGATAATAACGGTTAGGATGATGAGGATCTGGTTCTGCGTGGGATAGTTCATGTAATATTCTTCCTATGGCATGGAAATGTTGAGTGGAGCCGGGGCATAAAGATTCCGGCACAACGGGGCATCCCACCCGGGGGATCACTTCCTTGTCACAACCACCGGGTCGAGCGTTGCATCGATCAGGAGATCGAAGTCCACGGTGTCGAGCCAGCCGGCCTTCTCGAACATGCTCATGAAGCAGACACCGGCCACCTTTGCATCGGGATATTTCCGGGCAAGATCCCGCACCTGCTCTTTTGTCACCGGCATCAGCGGCATTGCAAGCCCGCCCATGAAGACCAGCAGTTTCGGGCGGAGGGTTACCGGGCCGCCGGAGACCTGCATCCCCACATCCTCAATGAACTGGATCTTCTTCGCCTTTGCCTCATCGAGCAGGGGCACAAATACCTGCTCCACGTGAAGGCCGCGGACCGCAACCGCGAGGAGCTCGACAAACGGCGTGCAGGTTCCCACGCACCCGAAATAGACGATCTGATCTCCGTCTTTCAAACCCATATCCTGCACAAACGCCTTGAACGGGCGCAGGATGCCGGGCACGCTCTTCGATATTTCCTGTGTTGCCATGAGGTATCAGATGATCTCGGGGGGAATGCGGGATAATGATTGTGAAAAACAAAAGCACCGGTCAGCGCCGGGCACCGCGCCCCGAGGCTAACCGGTAACACCAGCCGGCAACCAGCGGGCAGAGGAATGCGCCGGCAAGGACGATTACCGTGGTCTCCGAAAACGTCTGGTGGATCAGCACCTGCTTGATGACGATCCAGAGCGCGTAGATCCCACCCACAAGCACTGCAAGGAACCGGGCAAGTTTCAAGGGGTCGGCGGGCCGGGCCAGCGGGAAGTAGGCAAGGAAGAGGAATAGCAGCACGAAGACGTACGTGTACGGGATGAGCGAAGCCGGGACAAAGTACGGCTGGAGACGCGAGAAGACGGCGCCGCAGAGAAAGACCAGCAGGAGAAAGCCTGCTTCGCGGACATTGAACGGGTACCAGTACATGATATGTGAGTGGCCTATTGGCGGCCGGGGATAATGAGGTTTTTGAGGATTTTTACCGGAAGCGGTCGTCCGAGCGGACGATCCCCGCATTCTTCGCCACGTTCTCAAACCACCCGCAGCGCGATGCAGGGCAGGCATCGAACTCCGGCACATAGGGTTTGATATCGAGGAGCGGTGTCCCGTCCAGCATATCCACATCCTCAATGTTCAGTGTCCCGTCCGCCACGCTGATGAGCCGGACCACCGAGAGCCCGATCGCGTTCGGGCGTTTCGGGGATCGTGTGGCAAAGATGCCCCGGGGCGATTTGTCAAGGAAGGGTATGACCGTGAGGAGGTGATCGGTGCATTTGTGGAGCGCGTAGATGAGAATGATCCGCTCAAAGCCGTCAAGGTCGCAAAGCCCTTCGCGGTACTGGGGGAATATCTCTACCGTTCCCTTTGTACCCCGGGCCCCGGCCGGCTGGATGGGCATGCCGGCAATATCCAGAAACGGCGTATGGATCGTACCGATGGGAGCGTAACAGAACGGGGTTTGAGCATTCCCGGTATCGTGCATGAAAAAGATGTCTACCCGGGTACTAAAAACAGTGATGGAAAGTGTTCAGATCAGCCCATCGCCATCATGGCGTCGAGCTTGGTCTGGAGTTCCCAGGCAGCACAGGCTTTCTGAACGGTTTCGCGGTACTCCTTGGTCAGCACCCGGATCTTCTCGTTCGTGAGCTTCAGCGAGGTGATCGATTTATTGGTTAAGGATCCCTGGAGGTTGGGCCGTTGTGCATCGATCTGCTCTGAGAGATTCTGGATGATCATCGTGTCGACACCATGGTTGGTGAGGGTTCCGATCATCTGGGTCCTCTTCATCGAATCCCGGTTGAAGACCGTCAGCCGGGCGGATTCATCAGCCAGCCAGAGTGTCCCGTTGTGCCGGATAATATCGGCATCGGCAGCATTGACCGAGGCACGAGTATAGATCTGCAGGACCGTGTTGTTCCCGCTGTACCAGACCATCTGGTTTTTGGACTCATCGGAGAACTTTGTAGTATACGTGCGGAGACTGTCGCGGGCCTTGACGATCTCAGCATTGGTCTGCATGAGAGGAATCGTGGATATTGCAACAAGGTAATCGTCCCGGATCTGCTCAAGTTCTGTGGTCCCGTTGCCGATACTGATATTTCCGATGTACGTGATGACACCGGCCATCCGGGCGTCCTGGAGTTCGCCCACATAGGCCACGTGGCTCTTTAAGGTGACGATCGCTGCGGGGCGATCTGCATAGTTCGGATCCTTGCTGGCCGGAAGGGTATCGCTGTTCACCACTGCTGAGGCAAGAGGAACCACCAGCATCAGGGTGAGAAGACAGAGTGCCACCCGGAATATCCGCACGTTACCGTTTGTTATCGTCAATGCAAGAGTCCGGAGAATTTTCACATGCACATGTTCGGGAGCTGGTTAATAATATTGTCAGGATGCCCGGAGTTATTCGTATAACCGCGGGGTTAGCTCAATCAATCTGGTACCGGCCACGTAAGGGCGAACTACTATAGCGCGGCCCGGCCAAAATGTACGTGAGGAGTGGGGCGTGGCACAGGACTGGTTCTTCCGTAACGAGGGGATCTCGATCATCAACGAGGATCTCTTTGCCACGAAGAAGATCCGTAAGGGGAGCATCGATCTCATTGTCACGTCGCCACCGTACAACGTGGATATCCCGTATAACTCCCACGACGACCGGACCAGCTATGCCGAGTACCTGGATTTCTCGGCCCGGTGGATGAAGCGGTGCCACGGGTGGATGAAGAGCGATGGCCGGTTCTGCCTGAATATCCCGCTTGACAAGAACAAGGGCGGCCAGCAGAGCGTGGGAGCGGACCTGACCACGATTGCAAAGGAGGTCGGGTTCCGTTACCATTCCACGATTATCTGGAACGAAGGAAATATTTCCCGCAGGACCGCGTGGGGCTCGTGGCTCAGCGCCTCGGCCCCGTACGTGATCGCCCCGGTCGAACTGATCGTGGTGCTGTACAAGGATTCGTGGAAGAAGACCGGGGGATCGCGGGTGTCGGACATCTCCCGCGAGGAGTTCATGGCGTGGACGAACGGACTCTGGACGTTCAATGGCGAGAGCAAGAAGAAGGTCGGACACCCGGCGCCGTTCCCGGTGGAATTGCCCCTACGGTGCATGAAACTCTTCTCCTTTGTGGACGATACGGTGCTCGACCCGTTCATGGGAAGCGGGAGCACGCTGGTGGCAGCCCGGTCCTCGCACCGGAACGGGATTGGGATCGAGATCGATGCCCGGTACTGCGAGCTCGCTCAGGCACGAATCGAATCCGTGCACTGACCGGATTTTGCCGGTGCCTGCAGGTCTTCCCCGTAGTTTTCAACAAAAACGGCCATTCCAACCAGAAACTTTGTAAATAACCCCGTCCTTTTTGTACAATCATGCACTACACCATCATTACGGAGTCGCACGAGTCCGGCGGATTTTCCGCCAGGTGCGTTGAGATTCCGTCCGCCCGTGGTTACGGCAGCTCCCAAGGTGAGGCGCTGGCCCGGATCAAAGAGGCCATCGAAGTGGTGCGGGAAGCCCAGAATGCGGAACTGCATAAAACCATTGCATCCGTTCATTCCGAGATCATTAAGATCGAAGTCGCTGACTCCGCATAATCTCCCCCATTGCGGGGGAAAACAAATTTTTCTCTTTTTGTTCATGCGTTTCGCAGGCATTTACTTCTGGATCCGGAGACCCCGCTATTTCACCGGCCAGCCTTTTCCACAGGATTTCAGTTCCGTATGCATCCAAAAGGCAACAATTAAGCGTTTTTTAGGGGCTGAAATGACCCCCAAATAGGCAAAATATTCCCCGTAAAGCCGTATTTCAAAACCAGTACGCTATAATTCGCAAAAAAACGCGACTATCAAAAAAGTGATTTTTCAAATCGAGCCCCGATTGACAAACGGAGCGATATACGAGGAGATATTTTTAAGGGGGATTGTAATCCCAAGGTATGCCATCGGCAAAACTCCCCACCTTCAATTTTTCTCCTCACCGTATGTCCCGGTATATGAGGGCTTGAGAAGGATCTTCGCTCCATCAAGCCACATCTCCTTCATCTCCCCTTTGTGAGTCCAGACACCGTTGTTCTGGAGCCCGATGAATAGTGCTGCAAGAAGCTGCGCGAGCCGATGGGCATCGGCATGAGTCTGGATGAAATTCTTCCTTTTCTCCTTCACGATTGCATCTTCAAACGTTGCCACCAGTCCTTTGTTGTATTCGATAGTCGCATGTCGTACCTCCGAATTGCGTGATGCAAGCGCGAATAATTCAAAATAGATTGCCCGATGCCGGTCATCGGCAAGAGAGAACCGGTCGAAGATCAGCGACAGTGTCTCTTCAAGGGGACGGTTGTAAAATGACTCAAACGTCATACTCTGGATTTCCAGCTGGAATTTATTCAGGACCGCTGCAACCAGATCTTCCTTGCTCTTGAAGTACCAGTAGACCGCTCCCTTCGTTACGCCCAGTTTTTTTGCCACCTCATCGATGGTCATCTGGTCGCAGCCACGCTCCGCGATCACGTCCATCGCAGCCTCGATGATCCGACGTTTGGCATCCTCCTTGTACTCCGGGACGACCTTTGGCATTACTTCTCACACCATTTCTGTCGGGCTGGCTAAAAAATGATTGCCCGGATAAATCCAAACCGTTTAGAATAAATACATTCTATTGCGTATGTTATTTTACGAAAGAGTGGGTGATTTACTATGACAACGAATGGTGGAATCTTTAAAAAAAAAGCACCCGGAGACCCGAGTATCATAGCCGAGGGAATTGCCCTCCAGCGGATGGCGGAATCGAGGCTTCCGGAAGATATCCGGATTTTTTTTGATCCTTACGCGGTCCGGTTCATTGATCCGGCAAAACTTGCATGGGCAAAGGAACACCCTGCCGAAGTTCAAGCAATAATTGAGGCACTTGATCAGCAGATGCCCGGGTGGAACAACTCGATCCGCGCCCGGGTCCGGTACTTCGATGACGTGGCAGGAAACGCTTCCGGTGAAGGATTCACCCAGGTGGTGGTTTTCGGGGCCGGCTATGATACCCGGGCGTACCGCATCAGCTCGCTCAGGGAGCACATCCGGGTCTTTGAGGTTGACCGGCCGGAGACCCTGGAAAGAAAGACCGCGGTCATGGAAGCGATCTTCGGGCACCTGCCGGGCCATGTCTCGTACATCCCGTATGAGATCGATGAAGGGAACACTTGGGCAGATCTTGAATCCGCGGGATTTTCCCCGGAAAAAAAGACGCTCTTCATCCTTGAAGGGCTCGTGATGTACCTGCCCCGGCCGGCTGTGGAGGGTCTGTTCTCGGAGATCGCGAGGCATGCCGGTCTCGGAAGCGCCGTGCTCTTTGATTTCATCCCGCAGTCGATGGCCGATGGGTCATCGGACGCGGAAGGCGCCCGGATAATCCGGGACTTTACGATCTCGATCGGCGAACCGCTCCGGTCGGGATTTGCACCGGGAGATGTCATGCCGTTCCTTGCAGGGCTTGGCTTTGGAAACGTTCAGGTCATTTCGTCTTCCACATATTCGAAGATGTACTACACGGGAAAGAATGCCGGGAGGAAGGTGTCCGGCCTGCTCTCCTTTGCGTATGCGACCGTGGTGGGAGGGGCCCGGATATGAGTGGGGTGAAGCGAACGGCCCAGGTACCGGTAATCAACCTGGATGTCATCTACGGCAGAACATCAGGCACCTGTTGCTGGGGCTGTGCAAAACGGGACGACTGCCCGATGGACGCGGTTGGCCGGCGGTGCACGAAAGACCACACCACCTGCCCGGAGTGCACGTGGTGGGGGAGCCGAGGCTGCTACTGCTTTGCGATTGACAAAGACCTGCTGAGAATGTGAAACCGGATGCTGTCACAGGATTGTGTTTGTGCGGGCAACCCGACCTCAGGGTTTAAGGCGCATTATCCCAAATACCGGTTATGCAGTTTTAATACCCCGAACGAGCGGGAGTGCAGGTTTCCCAAAACCGGGAAACGATCTCCCGATAGTTCATGCCCGGAGACCGCAGCACATCATGGCGTCATCGTGACGGCAGGATAGTGTAACCCCCAATGCGGTATCTTCCGGCGGGTTTTTCACGAGCGGGATCGGTTCACGCGAGCGTGCTCACCGCATCCCCACCCATTCTCCCGGGTTCATGAACATTGAATGCATCGTCCCGTGAACAATTCCAGTCTAAACGAGAATTAAAAAAATGCAACCAGTAAAAAATCCCGGCATGTCCAGGGAACAGACAAACCCGGCCGCCATACCGGCCGGCACGAAATTCACAACCGGTACGCGAGACGCAAACAATCCGGGTATCCCAAGCGGTATCCGGAAGATGTCCCGGTGCGAACGGCTCTTTTTCATGAGCCCGGTCTGCACGGTCATGATGGCTGCCCGGATTACCGACACCATTGACGAAGCACTGTTCCGGCAGGCGCTCGAAGCTGCCGCCCGGAAGCACCCGCTGCTTCGGGCAAAGGTGGTGTTCGATGAACAGCACGAGGCATGGTTCTCATCCGAGAACGTGCCCCCGGTCCCGATGAGGATCCTGGAGAGAACATCCGATCAGCAGTGGCTCGCGGAACTCAAGGAAGATGCACGGGTGCCGTTTGCAATCGACAAGGGACCGCTCATCCGATGTGTGCTCATCCGGTCACCGGAAGTATCCGACCTACTGGTCCTGTGCAACCACAGCATCTGCGACGGGATGGCGCTTGCCGTTCTCGTGCGGGATATCCTTACCCTGTACGCGGACCCGTTGCAGGATGTCCACGTACTTGCTCCCCCGGATGTCCTGGATATCGTGAAACCCGGCCTGTCCGTAAAGGGGCTCATAACCCGGCTCTTTATCGGGATAGCCAACCGGAGCTGGAGGAAGAACCCGCATTATTTCGGTCCTGATGAGTATGCAGCCCTGTACCGTGGCTACTGGGAGGCCCGGAGGCTCGGGCTTGTACTCCTGGAGTTCAATTCGGAAGAGTCGGCACGCCTTCTTTCTGCCTGCCGGGAGCACAGGGTTACCGTGGGATCGGCAGTCTCGGCGGCATGTCTTGCTGCTTATGCGGATATCACCGGCGGCTTTACAAAAAGCCAGCAGGCGATCATGGTGCCCTACGACCTGCGGCGGAGGATCGATCCCCCGCTTGGGGACGTGTTCTGTTTCTGCGATGGCGGGGTGCGATTCCCGTTTGCCTATTCCCTAAAAAAACCGTTCTGGGATAATGCCCGGGACCTGCATAAGGAGATCCACTCGCGGATCGATGTCCTTGATCCATCCTGCCTTGACATCCCCGAATTTGAACCGTCCCTCACCGATGCACTTTCGGCGTTCAGCTTGTTTACGGACAAGGTTCCCGAAGCATATGCCCGAACGGAGACCCTTCAGCAGTTTATCCGGGATACCGGGAATGCCGCATCAGCGATGAACCGCAATTTCGAGAAGAACATCCCTGGTTTCATTCCCTCGAACCTCGGGAGGATCGATGTCCCGGCATCCCCGGGCGGTCTTTCTCTTGACCGGCTCGTCTTCCTGCCATCGGCAAGCGAGTTCAATCCCCTGATCCTTGGTGGAGCCGGGGCCGGTGGCCGGATGGTCTTCACCCTCCCATTTGTCGACCCGCCGGTAAAGACCGGGATCTCTCCGGAACCGGAGCTTATCCGGATCCGGAACCGGGTGCTGGAGTACCTCGGCTTTGCGGATAAGGTGAGTGACAGGGCAATAGATTAATGTGACTGCTGTGCCGGGACGGTGCAGGATCTAAAAAACCATGGGAGGAACGATGACATCATCATCAACCGGTATAACGAACATGTCCGCCACCGTATCATCGGCCGGCGGCCTGAAATTTTTTGCAACTACGAACATAGGAAACGAGATCTTCTTTGAGCCCAGCCCGGCACTTGGCGGGAGCGGGATGACCCCGAACCCAATGGAATATTACATTGCAGCGATTGGAGGTTGCGCTGCGATCAAGACAATACTCGATCTTGCCGCATTGGGAACTGCTCCGGAATCATTGTCCGTGAACGTCACATGCACCCGCCGTGAGACACTTCCCCAGATCCTAAAAACGATTCATTTGACATTTACCGTGAAAGGAAACCTGGATAACGCCACCGTTGCAGCCGTGATCCGGGATGTAATGACCCTGCACTGCCCGGTTGCCGTGATGGCAGCTGCGTCAGTGAAGGTAACCTGGGAACACCAGGTGGTGGTATAATGACCTGTGACCTGAGGAAATCTTTGTATTACACAACCTACACTGGTACAGACAGGGGAGAAGGAAATGAGTAAGAGCAAGAAAGAAGCCGGGGACTTTGCATTCCTGATTGATACCGCCCGCAGGCTTGGCGCAGCCGACGCGAAGGTGATCCCCGCAGCGGACGTGATTGTCGAGAACCGCGTGCCCTTAAAATGCCGGGCCGGGTGCATAGGCTACGGCAAGAAGCTGACCTGCCCGCCCTACGTCCCGACACCGGACGAGTTCCGGAAGATCTTATCCGAGTACCGGTATGCCCTGCTCG
>Ga0310040_1000295_pt1 | contig 50269 bp, 44 predicted proteins | sample EPASupsiteHSE623_FD_200237 | JGI IMG/M metagenome (GOLD analysis project Ga0310040, IMG submission 200237) | Bioremediated contaminated groundwater from EPA Superfund site, New Mexico - Sample HSE6-23 (v2) (version 2) | ecosystem: Environmental > Aquatic > Deep subsurface > Groundwater >...
TAGGTAATGGCCAGGAATGCCACGGTGTATGCGATCAGCGTTGTCATGGCAGCGCCCATAATCCCGAAATAGGGTACAAAGATAAAGTTCAAACCCAGGTTCAATGCGGCAGCAACTAGCCATATAATGCTCAAGTCCTTGGTCTTCTTCTCAAGAATGAGCACATTGTAAATGATGCTGTAGGCTCCCATCATGAGGGCGCTCAAAGCGGTGAATGGTGTGATGAGAAAACCGTTTTCCGCAATCTGTGGAGTTGACAGAATCGCCAGGATCGGCTTAGATAGAAGTGATAGGCCGAAGGCCGAGGGAATTGCCAGGGTCAAAAAATACTTGAACGAATACTCCAAGAGCGTGCGAACGGTCTGCATATTGGATTCGTCATAATGCTTGGATAGAACGGCAGGCAGGAGAAAACTGAAGGGAGTGACGAGCATGGTGAGCATATTTCCAAGCGTGTAGCCGGGTGAGTAGTATCCCACATAGGTCGTGCCCAAGAACATGCCGATCAGATAACGATCGCTTGAACTCACCACCCAGGTGGAAATTGTCGTGGGCACAATGAATATTCCAAATGCCAGATACTCGCGGATATTGCGGAAGTCGGGAATCCGAAAGCCCAGCTTACAGACCGTGTGTACCGACATCATCAAACATGTGAGTGCTTCTGAGGCCAGGTACCCAACGACTGCTCCCACGATTCCGTTTCCGGTGGATACAAAATATGCAATCAACAGCAAATTGGATGCTAATTTTATGAAGAGGAAAATCGAATAGCGCTGAATCTTCTGGCGCGTTCGGAAGAAGTTGAGGAACACCTCGTTTAGGGATGAGAATATGATGATGATTGAAGCAATTTTGAGGACCTCCGCCTCTTCATTGAAGAAGATCGCAGCGATGGGCTCGGATAATAGAATGAGCAATGAGGCGACGACCAGGCTTGTCAAGAGGACTGTGAAGAAAACGGAGTAAAAGCCCTCCTGCAGATCTTTTCTTTCTTTGGCCGAGGCCAGGAACCTGACTGTTGAGGATGACAGCCCAAGCAGCGTGAAGATTGTCCCCAGGCTGATGGTGACGGTTATCTGAATCCACACTCCGTAGTCCACAATCGGTATGTTCTTGGTGAGTATGGGCAGCAGAATTATTGCATTCAAGCTCACCAGAAGGCTCAAGGCTGCAACCAGGCCGATTCTCTGCGTAAAGAGCTTGTATTCGCTCATTTAGCTCTCGATTGCCTGCAACTTCTCTATTGCCGACAACTCCTGTTGATTTATATCTCTCGTTGGTTTATAGCTAACTATGACTATTAGGGCACCCGCGCACAAACCGTCGACAGTTGGCATGTCCGATCGCTTCAGTCCAATGAAGCGGACCGAATTGCCTTGACCACAAAATCCTGCTCATTTTCAGTCAAGCTCACCGAAGAGGGCAGGCTTACCGCTCTTGAATAAAGCCTCTCTGCTACATCAATCTCATAAGATTGCGCACCCAAATGAGCTAGAGATAGATGGTTTGGTTGCCAGAGGGGTCTGGACTGTATCCTTTTTTGATTCAATTGCTTCCGCAAGGCGCGGCTGTCCAGTCTGCATTGGGATTCGTCGACCAGGATGGTAGATAACCAGTAGCTACTGAAAGCCCAATCGGCTTCACTCATTAGCGTTATGCCATTGACCGCTTCCAGGCCGTTCTTGTAGCTTTTGGCAATTTTGCGCTTGGCTGAAACATAATCATCCAGCACTTCCAGCTGCGCGCAGCCCATAGCTGCCTGGATGTTCGTCAGCCGGTAGTTGTAGCCGATCTCTTTGTGAATGTACTCAACGGGATCGTCTTTGGCTTGAGTGGTGAGGTATTTGGCTCTCTTTGCCAGGGCATCATCATCAGTTACGATCATGCCCCCTCCGCCCGTGGTGATGACCTTATTGCCGTTGAAGCTCAGGCATGAAATATCGCCAAGATGCCCGGCCTTGCGGCCTTTATATTCTGCGCCCAAGGCCTCCGCCGCATCATCGATTACACGTAGATTTAATCTATGGGCGATCTCCAGGATCGGGTCCATATCTGTCGGATGGCCCAGGATATGGACTGGCACTATTGCCCTAATTCTTCTTCCTGTGGCCTTATTTCGCAGTTCGGACCCATCCCACAGGCACTCTTGAAGCAGAAACTTCTCAACCTTTGCGGGGTCCATCTGCCAGAAATCCGGCTCCGCATCCATAAATACCGGCCAGGCTCCCACGTAGCGGATGGCATTAACCGGAGCAATGAAGGTCAACGTCGGGATGAGAACCTCGTCGCCGGGCTTGACGCCTGCCAATAGCAGGGCAATATGCAACGCTGCAGTGCCGTTTACTGCTGCAATTGCATGTTTTGCTCTCAGGTAGTCTGCAACATTCCTTTCGAAGCGATCGACGTACGGTCCCACTGAGGAGACGAAATTCGAGTCAAGGCATTCTTTGATGTACTTCCATTCATTTCCCTGTATCCTGGGAACGCAGAGCGGAATGAAACCCTCAGGAGCCGGTGCGCCGGGCTCAAAGGACGTAGTCATCGGTCTTGTACCTCATTATATTCTGCTTTATCCATTCGATCGTGAGCATGAGCCCTTCTTCAAGGCTTATCGTCGGACTCCAGCCCAATATCTCGTGCGCCAGGCGTCCATCTGCCAGCAAGCGCTCCACCTCGCTGCCTTCTGGCCGCTGGCGTCGGTCTTCGCTCTCGATTTGGATGGGCTCGCCGATCAAGCTGGAGATGAGATTGGCCAGTTCGATTATGCTGATCTCCCGACCTGAGCCCAGATTGATGGTCCGTCCGATAGCAGCATCTTTGGATGCTGCCAAGAGGAAGCCGTCTACAGTATTGGTGATATAATTTAGGTCGCGGGTAGGATGAAGGTTTCCCAGGTGAACCGTCTTGCCGCTGATGCATTGAGTGATGATGGTGGGGATGATGGCCCTGGTGGATTGGCGCGGTCCGAATGTGTTGAAGGGGCGCACGGTTACCACCGGCAGGCCAAAGGAGCAGTAAAAGGACTCGGCGAGCTTGTCCGCGCCGATCTTGCTGGCCGAATAAGGAGATTGGCCTTGTAGGGGATGGGCCTCGTTGATGGGAACGTAGCGAGCTGTGCCATAGACCTCGCTGGTGGATGTCTGCACGATCCTCCCCACGTTCAGCTCGCGGCCCGCCTGTAATATATTCAGTGTTCCTATTATATTTGTATTAATATATGATTCTGGTGCATGATACGAGTAGGGAATGGCGATCAAAGCTGCGAGGTGAAAGACAGTCTCCACATCCCTCATAGCCTCGCGAACGCTATCTCTGTCGCAAACATCACCGGACACGACTTCAATATCATTTTTGACGGATGAATGCTCCAGCCATCCCCAGGAATTCAGCGCATTGTAATGAACCAGCGCACGCACCTCTGCCCCGGATTTAGCCAGCCGCTCTGTCAGATGGCTGCCGATAAAGCCTCCTGCGCCGGTCACCAAGACTCTTTTCTCATTCCAGTCCAATTAATCTCCTCTCCTGGTCTTCATATCCTTTTGCGCCTGCTCATAGTCGGACGGCTGACCTATATCCAGCCAGTATTCGACGATGGGAAAACTGACTACATTGTGGCCTTCTTCGATGAGCTGCTTGACGACATCAGTCATATCCGTGCGCTGGCCGCTCTTTATGTATTTGTGCACCACCGGCTCCAGCAGATAGATCCCGGCATTTACGAAGAAATTGATCAAGGGCTTTTCTTGTAGGCGGCGTATCCTCGGGCCGTCGCACTCGACCACTCCGTAGGGCACCTGCAGGCCGTAATGGCGAACGCCCACCGTCATATCTGCCCCAAGCTCCCGATGGTAATTCAGCATTGACTTAAAATCCACATTCGTGAGAATATCGCCGTTCATGACCAGCATAGTCTCACTGGGTGCTGTCATCAACCCCAGGGCTCCAGCGGTGCCGAGCGGCTTGTCCTCCGGCACATAGCTTATATCTACTCCGAAGGCGTGGCCATCCCCGAAGTACTCCGTGATCTTCTCCGGCTTGTAGTGAGTGGTGATGTTGAGCCTCTTGATGCCGGCCTTGCTGAGCTGGGTCACGATATGCTCCATGAGCGGTCTATTGCCGACCGGAAGCATGGGTTTCGGCGTATTTTCCGTGAGCGGCCTCAGTCGTGTGCCATAACCTCCGGCCATTATCACCGCTTGCAGGGGCATCACCTTTTCCGGCATGAGATCGTCCAATGTGGCCAAATCTACCACATGACCTTCATCATCCAGCAGGGGAAGCTGGCGAATGGCTCGCTCCTGCATCAATTCCAATTGATCGCTCTTCTTGATGCCGACCTTTGCTGTGATGGGCTTCTCGTAAGGAGAATTGCACTTTATCTTCAGCAACTCGGATGCAGGGGCCTCCAGGCTGATGCCAGCCAGAACGCCCCTGCGAACATCGCCGTCGGCTATAGTTCCTATGAGATTCCGATTATTGTCCACAATCAGGGCTATGCCCTTGCCGTTGCGGTCGATGCACTCAATGACTTCCCTGATTGAGCTTTCGGGAGATGCTAAGACGTCTTCAATCTTGGACATTTTTCCCCTTTATCGAATGGATGAATGGTAAGGCAGAGGCTTATAACGGTAGCATAATAACCTTTTCCCATAGGTCGGGACCAGAGACGGATACTCCCTTGCCCAGACCTCTTTCAGCCGGCCATATATCTCAGGATTATGAATCCTCATCCCTATATAAAAAGAATGCATATCCGTGGCCATAGCTCGCTTGAACTTCAACAGGGAATCGGATGGGTCATTGGTTCTTCCGCCACCCAAATGCAGTCTGGAAAATCCGCGGTTCTTTCCCATTTTGGCCGCCTCATGCAGCAGGAGATTCGTAGCTCCCGGCAGCCTTTGCTCTGGGTCTGAGGCGGACAGATGATAGTGAAGCCAAAGAGGTCCTCCAAAGAACAGAGCTGCTGCTGCCCACATTCCATCTTGCTCGGAAACCAGCAGCATCCCGGTGGCGTCCGAAAGCGTTGCCAGGTTTTTGAAATATTGATGGTCGAAGTAGTAATAATCATCCACGCCCAGGCGATCCATGGTTTTGCGGTAAAGCTCTTCAAATTGGCCGATATACTCTCGGGCAGGGTATGCCTTCGCGGAGATCCCCTGGCGCTGGGCTCGCTTTATGATATTGCGTGATTGTTTGTTAAAAGGCGGCTTATCGGCATTAAATCCGCAAATATCTATTGATGCCGTCTCGCGGTCGAAACGGATATTCATCTCGGGCCCATTTGCACCGGATCTGACCCACCGCTGATTTTGGAGAAGGGGGTGAAAGCGGACGAACTCTGCCACAACATTGCGTGAGATGCACCATTCTGAGAATGCATGGTTTGCCTCCGACATAAACTCCTCATCCTCCGAATTTGAAATCGGCCCGCCATATCCGTAAGGCGTCTCGATGTCGAACCATTCGTGATCCATTGTCTGCCCGCCGATGCAGGTAATTTTTTGGAGATTGAATGAGTAGGCCCATATCTTGTCCGACTTCTGATATACGAAAAGCAAAGAGCGGATATCCGTATCGAACAGGTATAGCGCGGAGTATTCCGGCAAAAAGTAAGTATCCTGAAGCTGGGCGGGCAATTGCCTAATTATACCCCGCCACTCTTCCGCGTCCCTTGCGGCATCAAAAAGCCTCATCGTCGTTCTCTTTTATAACAGCTTCTTAATAACATTGGCGACGTGCTGCATATCCTCTTCTCCATAGCGTTGATCGATGGGAATGGTCAGAAATCGCCGGGAATTTTCTGCAGCTTCTGCAAATGATTCTTTGGGAATTTCCAAGGGCAGCGGCCAGTGGACCGGACAGAATATGCGTCTTTTCGCCAGGCTTGCCCGCAGGGAGTCGCGGGTATCTGCTCTCACGACATATCCGAGAGGAACAACATCATTGGGCAGTGTATCATGAACCGCTTCCACGCAGCCGTCCAGCAGATCGTGCAAAGTATGCCAATTTGACCTGCGCCGCTCTGATATTTTCTGCCAGTCTATTCCGGCGATCAGCTCTTTGACGATTTTTGGAAGCAAGAATATGTCTGCGGAGCCGTCCAGGAATGACTCAGTTGCCTGAAAGCCGGAAAGGTAAAACTCCTCTGTAGCCGGATCGATCTCACCTTCGGTATTGGTGAGGTACAGGCCCTTGGCCAAACGTGCGGCAATGGAGCGCCACATGATTGCTTGAGCCTCGATTGAAGGCTCGGTGGCGGATGATTCCACATTGCACCAACCACCCAGAGGAACCGGCCCAAGCTTGCGCATACTGAGCAACACAAGGCGCTCCATGCCCTTGGGCGCACTCCAGTCGCTCAACATCGCTTGGCTGGGGTCCTCAATCAGATAAATGTCATTCCCGGACCGGGTGCGCAGCTCCTTGGTTGCAGGATTAATCCAGCCGAAATAGTGAATCAGCAAGACTGCCGATTCCGGCGGCGGATTGGGGTGAGCCACCAGCTGCTGGTCCACCCTGTAGAATGAATAGTCCATCCCCAGTGCTCGCACAGGCTGCAGCAGGCTCTCGCAAAGATACGCAGGCAGATGAATATGCGCGATTCCCTTTGCCTTGAGGTGACAGAGAATTTGCATAAAAGCCGACCGACCGCTGATGGTCCAATTGCCGGCCAGGCCACGGGTCAAATCATCAAGTCCGGAGGACGGCGCAAAACAGAGTCTATCCAATTCGAATTCTCCACCGATGATCCTCCGGCTTTGCGACGGGACCATTTTTCTTCAAGCCTCTGGGCGGTTCCAGTAGTCTGTATTTTGCACCAGTGAGAAATAGTCGGCAGCCAGAAGCCCGAGAATTATTCGGTTGACTCTTTTGCCTTCCCGGATAGCGTGCTGACGAAGGAGGCCTTCCATCTGAAAACCGCATGACTGATAGGTTTTCAGTGATGCCTGGTTTGTCTCCAGAACGGTGGCATCAAGCCGATAAAGTCCCATCTCCTCAAATGCATATCTGGCGCATGTGAGGATAGCTTCTCTGCCGTATCCTTTGCCCGAACAGGTCCTATCTCCGATGACGATGCCGTGCTCTGCTCGCCGGTCGCGCCAGTGAATGCTCCAAAAGCCGGTATAGCCGATGAGCGGGCCGCCTTTTACCTGTATTGCCAGGCGAACGGTGAGGCTGTCGCTTTGCATGCGCTCGAACCACTGCTCTTGCTGCCGGAATGATGATGGGAAGTTGACGTCTCCCAACCCTTGAGCCACTTTTTGATCGTTCGACCATTCATGCAATAGGGGAAGGTCCTCAGCCTCGATTGCTCGCAGGACGATGCGCTTGCCAAGAATGCTCACAATCAATCGCCTCCAATGTCATATTCGCTTTATTCTCGAATATTGCTTGATCAATGCTCGATCGGATAATTCTGTCATCGCTGACTTTTTAGCATTTTATCATTATCATTTTAATCTTGCCAGGCTATTCTTTTCATTCTTTGTCGGCATCCTGTGTTTGGATGGACGGTTCAGCAGAGGATAAATCGACAAAAGGCTTAGGCTTTTTGGAGACGCTCAAGTCAATGCCACGCAGGAATCTTGCAACCTCTATGGGCGTGTCCCGCTGCTGCATCTTTCGGGCAAAGTCCGCCAATTTGCCCCTGTAATCCGGATCGTGCAGGGCAGACTCGACGGCTTGCAGGATGAGGCTGCGGTCATAGTCCACATTCAGCCAGACAGCCAGATGTTCTCTTCCTCTCTGCCGGTCTCCGATATTGACCACCGGCAGGCCGACGCTCATAGCCTCGACAACTCCAGAGCTGGAGTTGCCGATCAACGCTCCGGCATGAGCCATAATGCTGGCAAAACGCTCTCGACTGCCTGGCGGCGGAAGAATATGCAGATTCGGCCAATTTTTGGCGTATTCTTGCATCTTGGCCAGGATGGCGCGTCCTCCTGCATCGTCGTTTGGATTGGCCAGCAAGGCAGGATAGCCGGACTGGGCGACCGCCTCCAGCGTCTCCACAATCTGTCGTGATGATTCGGGCGCAGAATGGGTCACCGGATGCTGGACGACGAGCAGATAAGGCTTTTCTTGGGAAAGGCCGTATTCTTCGCAAATTTGCCCTCGCGAGAAGGCCACATCCTCTCGCAGATCGCCGCCGGGAAGCCCCACAACCCGAACTCTTGACGGCTCTTCACCCATCTGCATGATGCGCCTGGCATGCTCGTCAAAGGCAGGGAGGTGATAGTGGGCAAACTTGGTTGTGGCATGGCGGATGGAGTCGTCAATGGAGCCTGATTGGCTGCCTCCGCAAAGGTGGACCACAACCACATTGGCGAATGCTGCGGCCATGGCACCCGCCAGCTGCTCGCCGCGATCTCCCAGGACGAGCAGGATATCCGGCTTGTGTCGCGCCATCGCTTGGCTCATGCCGTATAAATAGAGCCCCACAGACGCGGACATCGATGACGAGCTGTCACCGACTATTCTGCCAGGTATTCTGTCCGCAATCTCAAATCCGTCATTTTCGATCTCTCGCCAGGTCTCGCCATGCTGAGGGTCCAGGTGCATCCCCGTCACTAAAATCCCTAACGAAAATTCAGAGTCTCTTTGGATGGCCTGAAGCGTTCTCCTGGCAGGTCCATAATCCGCTCTGGAGCCGCTGACGAACAGCACTTTTCTCATTCGAGCATCTCCCAGGTGACGGGGACGTCTTCTTCAATGTCTGCGTTCGCCTTCCGTCCTCGCACCGCTTTCCACAGGCGAGGATCGATGCCCGATGCAGGCCGCTTTAATGTGACATTGTCTTCATCCAAACGCTCTCCGGCAGAGATTCTTCTGCGAGAGACAAGGCTTCTGCGTGCTACCTTCTGAACTCCCCACTCTCCCGGCTGAACCGCTTTGATGCTGCTTCCCAAAGCAGTCTCGGCAATTCGAATGGCATCGACGAAAGACTGCAGCTCCATCGGATCGAGCGACATTGCATGGTCAGGACCGGGCAAAGTTTTATCGAGGGTGAAATGCTTCTCGATGATGCACGCTCCCAGGGAGACCGCAGCAACGGATACCGCATTCCCCAAAGTGTGATCGCTATATCCTACCGGCACGCCGAAGGCTCCAGCCAGGGTTTGCATGGCGCGAAGGTTAATAGTGTCGGGAGCAGAAGGATAATTGGAGACGCAGTGCATCAGCGCCAGCGGGCTTTTTCCATTTGCCCGGATATGATCAACGGCTCCGGCAACGTCTTGCAGTGTGCACATTCCCGTGCTGAGGATGATCGGCCTTTCCGTAGCTGAGGCATAAGCGAGAAGCGGATAGTTCGTTATCTCGCCGGATGCAATCTTTATCGCCTCTCCGCCTATCTGCAGCAGGAAGTCCACAGCCCGGGGATCGAAACAGGAAGACATGTAGATGATGCCAATCTCACGGCACAGTTTGAATATCTCTTTGTGGGCGTCCCAGGGGAGGTCATAGGACTTGGCCATCTCGATCATGACCTCCGAGCCGGTTTGCTTTTTCTGATACTTGGCCGTCGGCGCGACATGCGATACCTGCTCTTCCGCGCGATAGAGCTGGAACTTGATGGCGTCGGCTCCGGCTCGTTTGGCGGCATCTACCATTTTCCTGGCTCTATCCAGGCTGCCGTTATGATTGATCCCCGCTTCCGCAATTATAAAGCAGGGATTTCCAGGGCCGATGCATTTATTGCCGACTGCAATCGCGTCCATGATTTCACTCCGCTATATTTCATGCTGCATTTTGATTAATTTAGCCTTTTGAAGCCGACCTGAGCTACTGGGCCTTCCAAGAGCTCATAGACATTTCCCTTTTCCGCTGCCTTGCTCATTATGGCAAATACGACATCGGCGGTCTCTATATACGTTTGAACATGCTCCTGTTCATGGCAGTAGCATATGCTCATGCTCTTGGAGGCAAGAAATCCGCGTTTCAGCATCTCCTGAGTGAACAGAGTGCTCATAGCCTGAGCATCGTCTCCATAGTCAAAGCCCAAGGTGGGCAGAGACGGAATGCCGGTGACATTCAACCTCAAGTCGTTGTCCTTTGCACACTTCTCCAGGGACTTGCGGGTCAGATTACCTATCCGAACCAGGTGAGCGGGAACGTCTTTCTTTATCATCTTGTCAATGGTCGCCAGAGAGGCAGCCGGCCCGACTCGATCCGTCCAGTAAGTACTGCTTATGAAGCTCTCCTGCGCCGCATCCATGACCTCGCCTTTTCCCACGACTGCTGCCATGGGAAAGCCGTTGCTCATGGCCTTTCCATAAACGGCAATATCCGGCAGGACGTTGTAGTTCTGATGAATTCCGCCCACACGGACACGCCATCCGGAGGTTACCTCATCGAAGATTAGAGCCGCACCGATCTCATCCGCAAGCTTCCTTATGCCTTCCAGGAATCCTTTTTCGGGCTCATAATGCCTCATGGGCTCGACGACGATGACGCCGATATCCTTCTTAGCGATGATTTCTTCCAGCTCTTGCAGTCGGTTATAGTTGAAGGGAGTCGAGGACCCAATCAGGCATCTCGGAACACCGTTCGGCTTCAGTCCCGGCAACAGATGCCCGTCCAGATTCTTATCGTCGGCCAGGTTGGCAGACAAGTACCAATCATGCCATCCGTGATAGCCGCAAAATGCGATATCATCTTTGCCCGTAGCGGCTCTTGCGATTCTCACGGCAATGGTCAGGGCTTCTCCTGCTGTCCTGGCAAATCTGACCATATCCGCCCAGGGATGGAGGCCAAGGAGAACATCTGCAAGCTCTACCTCTTCAGGACAGTTCAAGGTAGCCATGGATCCGTTATCAACTGCCTCTTTTGCGGCTGCATTGACATCGTCATCTGCATACCCCAGGATGCATGTGCCCACGCCCATGATGGACATGTCTACGTAGTGATTGCCGTCCAGATCCCAGATATCCACGCCTTTGGCTTTTTTATAATACGACGGCCACAGATCCGGCAGGAACATCTCGGACCGCTTGGAGAGAAGCTGGGTCCCGCCGGGCATTACCTTCTTGGCATGACGCCACAATTCGACGCCGCTATTGGTCTTCATTCTCCGCTAACCCCTAATAAATTTATATGATTTCCTGTGTCTGAGCTTTTTTCCGCGCTCTCCAGGATATGCAGGATCTTTGCATCATCTAACAGTGTGTATTGGTTTTTGGTGCCTTTTGCAACCATGTCCACGAACCGTTTCATCTCTTCGATATATGGCTCTTCTTTTATCTTTTGATCATAGTTTTTCATGGTTGTTCCAGTGGCACCGGGATATTCCGGGTATTCCTTCCAAGTTTTGTCCTTGGCGGTATAGACACGAATGCCGTTCCCCCACTCCCAGGTGATCACGCCTTCTTCGCTGATCAATCTTAGCGAACGATAAGGGACTCTGGATATGGCATCCACCAGCATATGTCCGAGGGTTCCCGTCTCGAATTTTATGAGAAGCTGGTAAGCATCATCGATATCCGTCTCAAGGGTCGTCAATTTTCCTCTCATGCAGGACACTTGCGTGACGTCTCCCAGGACCCATGTGATCCAGCCTAGCTCATAGGGAACGATCTCTCGGCAGGCCCCCGTCTCTTTCTTCGAGACGTAAAATGTGCGATAGTCTTCCCAAGGATGCCAATCGGGAAGATACATGCCAACATGATATATAAATGTCAAGACCGGGCCAATGGTTCCTGCGTCCACCAGTTCTTTGATCTTCTTTATCGCCGGATGGAACCTCATGGTGCAGGAGGGAGCGGCGACGATATTTTTGCCCTTGCACAGCTCGATTAAGTCCGCCATTCCGCGGGAGGTTATATTTGCCTCCGTGAAGAAGTGCTTGTGATTCTTTGCCGCCAGCATGGCATACTCATGATGCCTGTCCGGAGGCGTGGAGATGATGATCGCATCAGGATTCTCGGACAATGCCCGATCGATGGCACCGAACGTCTTGATGCCGTATGTCTCCTCCACCTCTTTGCGTCGATCTTCGCGCAGCTCAAATCCAATTATCTCTCCGGCTTGGAGGTGCTGCAGATTGCGTATTCTGCGCTTTCCCATCGAGCCTAGACCAATTATCAGAAATTTCATCGTGATGCCTTCGCATTGGTTGATCTTAAAAGGGGGATGGATATATTTCTATTTGCTGGTTGAATACGTTCTAATGAGAGAATAGGCTCGAACGCATAGATAATTTGACTAATCAGCCAAAATCCTTGCCTAAATTTGTAAATGAAAGCCTTATGGCACGGGGAATGTCCTTATCAAACTGTTCCTGCTGGAAGTGGTCATAATACATCAATTTGGGCAGATCCGCCAGGCCGAAGGGAAGGTCGCCGTGTTCCACCGTGACACCGATGAATGTGGGATTATCTCCCGTATAATTTTCCAGATTATACGCGGAAAACTGCTTGTAGTAGGGGAGCCCCTCAAATGAAAGCCAATCGCAGCCGAGACGTGACTCGTCTCCAAAGGCCTCGCGCATCATGCCTGTGTATTCGTAAAACCTGTAAGACCTGTTATTGGCATTAAAGTCGTATGTATGGTCATCAAACAGGAATGTGTTATTATTTCTCATAATCTCGCTGGCTTTAAAATTCTCTATCAGGGATGTTTGCTTGTACCAATCCCTTTGATAGTCTGCGTACGTCACGATATTTGCGCACAGGAACGTGGCCAGAATCAGCGACAGCAATATTTTCCGATATCCTTGATGCAAATTGGCCTTTTCCGACAGCAAATTTAGGCCGTAATAGAGAATGAATGCCATGCCTAGCGGTACAAGCAGCTGATGCCTGGTGTTCCATTCAATCACCGTGGGGACTTTTCCTACAACCAGATATGGGAATACTCCAACAGCGAAGAGAATAATTCCCAGCTTGAAAAGCTTTGAGTCATATCTATGCTCATCAGCTGTATATCTGGCTCTCATTAATGCGACTGCTGCAAGAAAAAGCAGAGCCCATAGCAGCAAGGACTGCCATGAAATCACCAGCGATTCTATCAGGACATCGATAAGGGTGTTGTAAAAAGAGAACACCAATCTAAAGGGAGAAATAAGCAGATTCCCGACTGTGATGGTGTTGTAACCCTCATAGAGGCCGAAGGGTTTCAGGAAAATGGTCTTCACGGCCCAGAAGACAAGTGGCAGGAGAATGAAGTCGGTATATCTTTTGCTTTGGATGAATAGGTCCGTAATAGGCCGATTAATGGGCGACAAGGATATGCATATCCTGTCGGCATAATAGATGTATCCCAGCACGATCAGATAGAATGGCAGCAGCGAATTCAGTATGGAGAATGACGCGAAGAAGATCATCAGGATCGCGAGCCGAAGGAAGACGCTTCTGTGAGACATGTATTTCGAGACAAGCCACAGTCCAAGGAAAAAGAGGACATATCCAATAGCCATAAATGAACAGCATAGTGCGATTCGGGCATTGTTCACTGGAATAATCATAAATAATAATACAATGAGAAATCTTGAATTACTGTCAATCTCTTTTATTCCTTTGAGCGTTTCAAACAGGAACAACGCGGATAGGAGATAAAATAAAAAAACAAGCAATCGCCCCAGATAATTCGTATCCGGTGACGCGAAGATAAAGCTTGTATAATATCCGAGGTAAATATTGCCCCATTGCTGGGAAAGGTCCAGCAAATAGTCTGGAGATTTGCCGAAAGAGACCCAATCATCCCAAAAAAGTCCGTCATTAAACAGCATGAATCCGTAGGCAAGAGAATAGACTAGCGTTAATAATATCAAATCTCTCAAATCCGGACTTTTAAAATCTGGATTGAGATGATCGGATAAGCCCTCTTTTGATATAAGCATTTAAGAAGCTTTTGAGGTTCTCTTGGGTAAATAAGATTTGTGCAATCTGCTAACCCTGGCTTGCCGGCTCTTCAATTCGATTAGCTGCTACTGGGAATCGACTGGTTCAACATCCTTTTGGAGCAAGCCTTTTATCTTAGAATGAGGATAGCGGGAACGCGGCATTGTCGGAGATGTGTATGCTCGGGTTCGACGCATTTATATCATTTCAGTTGAAGATAATTGGAGCTATCTAATGAAGACCGTAATACTATGTGGCGGAAAAGGCACTCGTTTGCGCGAAGAGACCGAATATCGGCCCAAGCCGATGGTGCATGTGGGAAATAAACCTGTTCTCTGGCACATAATGAAAACATATGCTCATTTTGGATACAACGAGTTCATCATATGTCTGGGCTACAAAGGAACTATGATTAAAGAGTATTTCCTTAATTATGAAGCGATGAATAACGATTTTACAATAGCTCTTGGAAATAAAGATAGTATCCAATTTCATAATAATCATCTGGAAAAGGATTGGGTTGTCACTCTTGCCGATACGGGGGAAAATGCTCAGACAGGTGCAAGAGTTAAGAAAGTTGAGAGATACATCACAGAAGACACATTCATGCTAACTTACGGCGACGGCGTAGGCAATATTGATATAAAAGACCTAGTGGAATATCACAAGTCACACGGCAAGATCGGCACCATGACTGGAGTTCATCCATCATCTCGGTTCGGAGAAGTCTCCATCAAAGACAATCGTGTGATGCAGTTCAACGAAAAACCTCAAACCATCGATGGCTTGATCAATGGCGGCTATTTTGTATTCAACAAGCAGTTCTTCAGATATCTAAATGATGACGATGATTGTATCTTGGAGAAGAGTCCTCTCGAGTCCCTGGCAAGAGACGGAGAATTGATGATGTATCCGCACGAAGGCTTCTGGCAATGCGTGGATACCTATCGAGAATTAGAGCAACTGAATGCTCAATGGAGAACGTCTAGGCCGCCCTGGAAAGTCTGGCAATGAATGTGTTTTGCCCGGTATTTTATGGATGGACGAATATAATGGGTCCCGCGATGAATCTGGTCGACTATTTTGAGGTTCAGCTAAGGGAAAAGGTGTTGAAGGGAAATCCAGCCTTATTCCAGCTATCCAAGTTCGGCTTTGTCGGTGTGCTCAATACGATAATCGGCTACGGTTCATTTGTAATACTATTAAATTACACCAATTATCTGGCCGCGCTTATCATATCTCATTTGATCGGAGTTTCTCACAGCTTCATTTGGAACAAGTATTGGATTTTTAAATCAAGCGGGATCGGGATAAGAGGATGCGTATATGAGTTCGCCAAATTCAACTCCGTGTATGCAGGAGTTTTCCTGGCCAATGCAATTGTTCTGATCATATCTGTAAATATATTACATGTGGATCCTCGAATCAGTCAGCTTGTAGCCCTTCCCATAATAACGATAATCAGCTTCGTTGGCCATAAATATTGGAGCTTTAAAAGGATAAAGCAGGGATTGTGAATTGGCGGAGGAGTATTAAATTGCCGTCCGATAGCTTTTGGAAAGATCGCAACGTCTTCATTACGGGATGCACAGGACTCCTTGGTTCCTGGCTCACCAAATCTCTTTCGGAGAGCGGAGCTAATGTAATCGGCCTCATAAGGGATCAAGTGCCGCAGTCAAATCTGAATTGGTCCGGATTCAATAATAAGATCATCACCGTGAGAGGCGATGTCGAGGACTATTGTCTGCTGGAGAGAACTATAAACGAGTATGAGATAGATGCAGTCTTTCATCTGGCGGCCCAGACCATCGTCACCATAGCCAACCGAAATCCAATTTCCACATTCAAGAGCAACATCGAAGGAACCTGGAACATCCTGGAAGCCTGCCGAAGAGCGCCTCTGGTCAAGAGAGTGGTGGTCGCATCGAGCGATAAAGCCTATGGCGACCAGGAGAAGCTTCCCTATGATGAATGCACGCCCCTGGAAGGAAGACATCCCTACGATGTATCCAAGAGCTGTGCAGATCTGATCTGCAGATCCTATTTCGAGACATATGATCTTCCCGTGTGCGTGACCAGGTGCGGAAACTTCTATGGCGGCGGGGATTTGAACTTCAATCGGATCGTCCCCGGCACTATTCGGTCTTTGATCAATAACGAGCGGCCTGTTATCCGAAGTGATGGAACCTTCTTGCGCGATTACTTCTACATCGAGGACGGCGCAATGTCATATATGCTCCTGGCGGAGAAGATGGAAAATAGGAGAATTCACGGCGAAGCCTTCAACTTCAGCACGGAGCGGCCCCTCACTGTGCTGGAGATAGTAGAAAAAATAATCCAGACTATGGGAAGCGACCTTATGCCGGAGATCCGAAACCAGGCTTCAAATGAGATCCGAGATCAGTATCTTTCTGCCGCGAAAGCGCGAGCTTTGCTAAACTGGATGCCCACATTCACTCTGGATGCGGGTCTGGCGCGAACTGTGGAATGGTATCGTGCATTTTTTGCACGCAAAGGTTCCTGTAATTTCTCTGCAAAAAATTGCATATGAAGAGTTGGATAGGAGAATATCATGAAAAAGCTGATCAGCGTCGTCATTCCTGCATATAATGAGGAGGAGGTCCTGGAGGAGCTCAAGAACCGATTGGAAAAGGTTATGGCGCAAAACAGCAATTATTATTTTGAAATAATAATAGTAGAAAACGGCTCCTGGGACTCTTCCTATAAGATATTAAAAGAAATTAATAAAGAAGATTCTCGATTTAAAGTTGTCAAGCTTTCAAAGAACTTCGGATGCGACGGGGGAATTGTAGCCGGCCTGAAATATGCGAAGGGAGACGCGGCAGTAATTATGAATGCTGATCTGCAAGATCCTCCCGAGATGATCTCGCAATTCATCCGGAAATGGGAAGACGGATATGAGATTATCTATGGAATAATTCAAAAGAGAGAAGGCGTCTCGTATATTCGAAAGGTCCTTTCCTCGCTGGCCTATGTGATAATTTATAATTTAACCCATGAAACCATTCCCAAAAATGCGAGCGATTTTCGCCTGATTGATCGTAAGGTCTATGAAACTGTGAATCGCATGGATGAAAAGAACAAGTTCCTGAGGGGAATCATAGCCTGGACTGGGTTCAAACAGACCGGAATTCCATATGAACGGCCCGCGAGATTTGCCGGAGAGACTAAAGCAGGATTTTTTGCCGCCCTTAACGTGGCAATGAACGGCATATTCTCGTTTTCGTATTTCCCATTGCATATTGCGACAATATTGGGATTTGTGGTCTCAATAGCGACTTTTGTCTTGATTTTTATTGAGCTTGGATTGTTTTTAGTCTATGGCCAGGTTGTTCCGGGATTTACGACTACTATTATATTGATGCTCTTCCTATTTGGCATGCTCTTCTTCTTGATGGGGATAATTGGAATTTACCTTGGCAGAATTTATGATGACGTGAAGGATAGGCCAAATTTCATAGTTGCCGAAAGGATTGGCTTTGATCAATAAGAGGAATGATCATGTTGCCCTCTGAATTAGATGACCTGATTATTACCAATTGGCTCTCGACCATGCCGATTCAGATCACGTTTTCCGATGGTGGGCAGAAATGACGTCGCTGAGTGGAAAAAAAGTCCTTATCACCGGAGCCACGGGCTTTGTTGGGGCCAACCTGGTCAGGATGGTTCTGAAGCAAGGATCTGAAGTTTATATAATTACCCGAAAGGAATCGGATAAATGGCGCATTGATGATGTATTGGGCGAAATTGCCGAATATAATACTGATTTTAATATAGACCTGTTAGATTGCGATAAATTGAAACGCATTATACGCCGGATCAGACCGGATATTATCTATCATACTGCAACTTATGGGGGGAGGCCCGGTCAAAAAGATGCGATTAAAATCGCACAAACGAACCTCATCGGGACGATAAACCTGATCAAAGCTTGCCAGAAATTCGGTTTTGACCTGTTTGTCAATACCGGATCTTCTTCCGAGTACGGCATCAAGGAAAGGGCCATGCAGGAAGGGGACCTCTTGGAGCCGGTAAACGATTATGGCATATCAAAATCAGCGGCAACGCAGTATTGCCGGGCAGTAGCGAGGAATAAGGGGCTGCCGATAGTAACCTTAAGGCTCTTTTCGCCTTATGGAAGCTATGAGCAATCAACCAGATTGATCCCATCGGTGATTCTATCATGCTTGAGGAGGAAGAAGCCGAAAATATCTTCGCCATATTTTGTCAGGGATTTTGTATATATTCAGGATGTGCTTGATGCTTATGCAAAACTGTCTGAGGTCCCTGATTTGGGTGGTGAGGTATTTAATATAGGCAGCGGCAAGCAATGCATGGTTGGCGATGTGGCAAATATGATCATTGAGCTATCGGGCTACTGCACGGAGCTTGAGACGGGAATGCCGCAGGGATGGCCTAATGAACCGAAAAAATGGGAAGCGGACATCTCGAAGGCAAATGATATTTTAGGTTGGATGCCGAAATACAGCATGGAAAAAGGACTTGCCGAAACCATCAGATGGTTTGAAAAAAACATAAATATTTATAGCGGCTGTGGGGAAGTAATATGAAATTATCCGATTACGTTATTGATTTTCTGGTCGCAAAAGGCGTAACACATGTTTTTGAGGTTTGCGGCGGGTCTTTGGCCCATTTGCTCGATTCCCTTTACGGCAGGATGGATATCTCTACAGTATCAATGCATCATGAAACGGCTGCGGCATTTGCGGCAGAAGGGTATTCAAGAGCATGCGGGAATATTGGTGTGGCGATGGCAACGAGTGGCCCGGGTGCCACGAATTTTGTTACCGGCATTGGAAGCTGCTACTTTGATTCCATTCCTTGCCTGTTCATCACTGGTCAGGTCAATACTTACGAATTCAAATTCGACAAACCAACCAGGCAGATCGGTTTTCAAGAAACGGATATTGTAAAGATAGTGAAGCCCATAACTAAGAAAGCTGAGCTTCTGATGGATGAGCATAGAGTAAGATACAGCTTACAAGAGGCCATTTATGAAGCCGAAAATGGCAGACCAGGTCCCGTTCTCTTGGACATCCCCTTGAATATCCAGCGGGCGTCTATCGATGTTGAATCGCTTGTCTCCTTTGATGATGGCGCGAAAGCAAAATGTAAATCCTGCGCGAGAGGCCGCTGGGAAATGGTGGGCTGCACTGAAGGAAAAAGCAATATCGATGATAAGATTATTGAGGATCGAATAATTTTGCAAGTAATCGATCTGATAAAAGCTTCTGCGCGCCCCATCATCCTTGCAGGTGGGGGAGTCAGACTGGCAGGTGCCCGGGAAGAGCTATTGACGTTTGCCCGCCGAACAGGAATCCCGGTTGTCGCTTCTTTGATGGGATTGGATGCTTTCCCTCACGATGATCCACTGTTCTCTGGCATGATCGGGACTTACGGTAACCGATATGCAAATTTGTCCATTGCGAATTCCGATCTGGTTATAGCCCTGGGAACAAGGCTTGACACGAGACAAACCGGTACCCGTCCTGAGACATTCGCTAGGGGTGCCAAAATCATTCATGTAGACATAGATCCTTTCGAACTGGACAATAAGATCAAGGCTTTTATGCCGATCAATTCCGACCTCAGGGATTTCCTGGAGAGGCTAAACGGCTGCGAAGTTGAAGACGTCAAACTGAAGATTGATTCCTGGAAAGAACGGATAAATGGATATAAACGCCGATATCCCGCACATCAAGCTCCTCCTGGTGAATCCATTGACGGGTCCATTGATCCGAACTATTTCATGCATATTCTTTCCAGATATTTGCCGCGTGATGCTATCATATGCGTCGACATAGGCCAGAATCAGATGTGGTCTGCTCAGTCATTGGAGATAAATGGTACGCAAAGGTTCCTCACCCAGGGGGGAATGGCATCTATGGGCTGTGCTTTGCCGATGGCTATTGGTGCATCATTTGCCGAGCCGGGAAAGATGGTAGTTGCAATTGCAGGTGATGGCGGATTCCAGCTCAATATTCAAGAGCTTCAAACGGTTTATCATCATGATCTGCCGATAAAGACAATTCTCCTCAACAATTCCTGCTACGGAATGGTCAGGCAATTCCAGGAACAATATTTTGATGGGCGCTGTCAGTCAACGGTGATTGGCTACAGTTGCCCTGATTTCCAGGATGTTGTCTCCGCGTACAAAATTCCTTCGAGTAGAATCACGCAAAATAGCGAGATTTCGGATGCTTTGGAGATGCTATTCAATAATATGAATCCTGAATTTTTAGAAGTAAAAATTGATGCGGATTTCAAGGTAAATCCAAAGCTATCGGTCAATAGACCTGTAGAGGATCAGGACCCGTTGCTATCCAGGCAAGAATTGGACGCAAATATGCTGATAAGAACTCTGCCGGAGCCTGAGAAGCTATGAGGACTGAGATTGTGATCCGGGAAGAGATCTTTGAGAGGATTTCTGAGATTTATCAATTGCGCAAAGCCGGCGAGAAGTTCATCCCCGGCGAGTCGCATATCAATTACGCGGGCAGGGTTTACGATGAGCAAGAGATGATCAGCCTTGTGGACGCCTCTTTGGACTTCTGGCTTACCACAGGCAGATATGCCAAAATGTTCGAGGAGGAACTGGCAAAATTCATCGGAGTCAAATACTGCCTTCTCACCAACTCCGGCTCTTCCGCCAATTTGCTGGCAGTATCCGCTCTAACCTCGCCAAAGCTCTGCGAAAAGCGGCTTGTTCCGGGCGATGAGGTGATCACCACAGCCTGCGGTTTTCCCACCACATTGAATCCCATAATCCAGAACAACCTGATTCCGGTCTTCATCGATGTAGAAATCGGGACCTGCAACATTCAAGCCGACGGAATCGAAGAGGCAATCACGGACAAGACCAAGGCGATCTTCGTTCCTCACACATTGGGAAATCCAGTTGAACTGGACAGGATTCAAAAGCTGGTGAAGGACTATGGCCTCTGGTTCGTTGAGGATAACTGCGACGCTCTCGGCTCCAAATACAATGGAAAATATACGGGTTCCTTCGGCCGCATCTCCACCTGTAGCTTTTATCCCGCGCACCACATCACGATGGGCGAAGGGGGGGCAGTCTTGACGGATGATCCCGTCTTAAGGAATATAATCGTCTCGTTTCGGGATTGGGGGCGGGACTGCTGGTGCGATCCCGGCTGCGACGACACCTGCAAAAGGCGATTCGACTGGAAGCTTGGATCTCTGCCTGAAGGCTACGATCACAAGTATATTTACTCGCACATCGGCTACAACCTCAAGGTGACGGATATGCAGGCGGCCATTGGTGTCGAGCAGCTCAAGAAGCTGCCCAATTTCATTGAAATGAGGAAGGCAAACTTCAGGGCCCTTTATGATGGTCTCAAATCGTTCGAGAATTATTTTATCCTTCCGGCAATGGCAATGGGATCTGATCCGAGCTGGTTTGGCTTTCCTATCCTGGTGCGCAATGATGCCCCATTTTCTCGATCTGAGATTGTGGCATATCTGGAAGGCAACAAAATTGCCACACGAATGCTCTTTGGGGGCAATCTGACCAAACAGCCTGCTTACGATCACATCAAGTACAGGATTCCGTGTGCATTGGACAATACCGATCTAATTATGAATGATCTCTTCTGGATCGGGGTATACCCCGGATTAGATCGCTCCAGGATCGAATATATCCTTTCAAACTTTTATGCATTTCTGAATAAATATCGAGAATAGTGGCATCAGGTCATGTGAATATTAATTTGTCTTGTGAGATGAGCCTTGTAAATGAGGTGTATTAACATAATCAGACGGCTGGTAATTACCGCACTGTTGATGGCAATTGGGCAAATTAAATTAAAAAATTAATTGGTGATTATAATAAGCAACAACTCTCGAAAGAGTGCCCTAGCCATATCAATAAATATTCGAGCGATTGCCGCATATTTAACGGCAATTACGCTATGCATAGTGATATTGATCTGGATAATGCAGCTATGGAAAGCTGACATAGGGATACCATTCACTTATTATGGGGATGCCCTGCTCTGCGAGTCATTGATCAAGGGATTGGTTGACAACGGATGGTATCTTCACAATAGCTTTCTTGGAGCACCAGACGGCCAGCACCTCTATGATTTTCCTGTAAATGCAAACTTGGATATCGCGATAATGAAGATCATCTCGGTATTCATTCCAAATTCTGTGGCCATTATAAACATTTATTTTCTATTGACATTTATACTAACTACCATTTTGACTATGCTGGTGTTAAGGCATTTTAATGTCTCCTATTCCGTATCGATTCTCGGCAGCTTGCTGTATTCGTTTGTTCCGTATCATTTTCTAAGGGGGATTGGTCATCTTACATTAGCAGCATATTATATGATTCCTGCCATAGTTATGGTAATCCTCTGGGCATCAATGAGTTCCGACCGACTGATATCATTGGTTGAAACTCGATCCGGAACGAAGAGACTTAACCGCAAATCATTAATGATGATTATTATTTGTTTACTAATATCGTCTTCATTCATATATTATCCATTCTTTTCTTGCTTCTTTCTGCTTATCGCCGGCATAATCAATTCTATTTCCACGCATAATAAATATTCGTTATTAACTTCATTTATATTAATTTCCCTAATCATTTTGGGCGTATTGGCAAATGCATCTCCAAGCATCATTTATATGCTCGAAAACGGGAAAAATCAGGAAGTTGCAATGCGAAGTCCTATTGAATCTGAAATATACGGCTTAAAAATCGCTCAACTCCTCATGCCGATAAACGGACACCGGATACCTTGGGTGGCAATAATTCCAAATTATTACAACAATGCTGCGCCTCTGGTAAATGAAAATCAAGTTGCTTCGCTGGGACTCATCGGAAGCATGGGTTTTTTAATTTTGATCATTTGGATTTTATATCTTATCTGCAGTGGCACCAATTTTAAAAAATATTATATGCTAAATAATTTAAGCGTGTTTAATCTATATGGATTATTGTTGGCAACTATTGGGGGATTCGGCACGGTCTTTGCAGGTTTGGCACTTCCTGAAATCAGATGCTACAACCGAATAAGCATCTTTATAGCTTTCTTCTCCTTATTCGCTATCGTTCTGATACTGGATGAGTTCTCAAAGAGATATGTCCGGAGTAATACGTCACGACTGCTGTTTAGCGCATTTATCTGTCTCGCACTTGCTGCCGGAGTATTCGATCAGACATCCGAATCATTTGTTCCGCCCTATGATTCGATTAGATCGGAATATTTAAATGATGAATATTTTATTAAAAATATCGAAGCCGTTATGCCGGAAAACGCTATGATATTTCAGTTGCCTTATGTGCCGTTTCCGGAATCTCCTCCCGTCTATAAAATGGATGATTATTCTCATTTCAGAGCGTACTTGCACTCGAAGGATCTGCGCTGGAGCTACGGAACCATCAAGGGAAGACAGGGCGACAGATGGCAAAGAATGGTGGCAAATATGCCTGTGGACGATATGCTCAAGGCTCTATCGCAAGCAGGATTTGAAGGCATCTACATAGATACTTACGGCTTCGAGGACGGCGGCACAAAGCTGATATCCGAGATCAAAGAGGTTCTGGCAACAGAGCCATTGGTTAGCGATAACCAGCGATTCTGCTTCTTTGAAATGACTGTGTAAAGCCGGAAGTGAATGCGAAATAAATTAGAAGCATTTGCCTCTGGTTATATTGTTCCGACTATACATAAGTGGGGGCCAGATGGAGCATTCGACCTTACGGCCCCGGATATATAACATCTACGTTGTCCATGTTAAGAATCAGTTTGCGCAGCTCCTCGCATTCGATGGGGTGCTTGAACTCGCTGCACAGCTTGACCCTCTCGGATAGATCGCCCAGCTCCTTGTCCTTCAGGTGGTAGCCCATGCGCTGGGTGATGTACTTCAACGCCTTCGCGCCGGTGTGCTTGCCGATGATGATGTGCCGGGCGGCGCCCACCAGCTCGGGTGAGTAAAGCTCATAGGTCCTCGGCTCCTCCAGGACGGCGGCCACATGGATTCCCGATTCGTGGGCAAAGGCATTCGCGCCCACCACTGCCTTGTTCTTGGCCACGGGAACGCCTGAGTAGGTCTCCACCAGCTTGGAGAGGTCTTTTAATTTTGTGAGGTCATAGCGATCGATGTCGTGGTGCAGCCGGAGGGCGACCAGCAACTCTTCCAGAGGCGTATTCCCGCTGCGCTCGCCAATGCCGTTTACGGTGGTGTGAAGCTGCTTTGCCCCGGCTTCGGCACCGGCCAGGGTATTGGCCAGAGCCTGTCCCAGATCGTCATGGCAGTGCATGCAGATGGGAATCTTCACGACTTTTCGAATCTCGCTGATCATGTAATAAGTCGTCCGCGGATTCATGATGCCGACCGTATCCGCCACGCTGACATAATCGGCATGGTAGTCTTCCGCCTTCTTGTAGAGCTTCTTTAGCGTCTCCAAATCCGTGCGCGTGGCATCCTCGGCGGAGAAGCGCACGATCAAGCCGTGATCCTTGGCATATTCAACGGCATCCAGGGCGCAGCGTATCGCTTCCGGGCAGCTCATGTGCAGCTTATACTTGAGGTGAAGATCGGATGTGGCGATAAAAATGCTGATCATGTCCACGCCGCAGTCGATGGCCGCGTCCACATCGCCTTTAACTGATCGGGAGAGTGCCGAGATCTTGGCATTCAATCCCAGGTTGCAGACCTCTCTTACGGCATTCATCTCGGCAGCGGAGACGACGGGAAAACCTGCCTCAATGACCTCGACGCCGATCTCATCCAGCCGCATCGCGACATCAAGCTTCTCATCAGCGCGAAAGACTACTCCCGGCATCTGCTCTCCATCTCGGAGGGTGACATCGCAGACTTCAATATCCAGTGGAGGCGTCCCGGCCAGGGCCAGGAACTGATTTAGGGAATAGTCTTGCATAGCGTATGTGACGTGAGGATTCATTACATAAATTGGTTTCGAAGGAACAGATGTTCCGGCTGCCCCATGATAGAAAATCCAAATTGCAGCGAAGTGACGGCGGCTCTCTGATCAGAACGGCAATCCGGCAAACCGCTCAATTATCCAGCGATTTCGAACTTCCGGATGAAACACTATGCCGAAAATGGGGCGCGCCGGATGGCAGAACGCCTCCACTTCGCCCGGCTTCCCGGCCAGGAGCAGGAAGCCTTCCGGTAAAGTCACGCCATAGTTATGAAGGTGATAGCCCTCTATCTCTCGCGGCTCGCCCAGAAGCGCCGATTCGCGGATGATGCTTATCGCCTCAAGGCCGATAGCCGGTTGCGGAACGATCTGGCCGCCGAATACTGCACTGATGACCTGCATTCCTGCGCAAATTCCCAATATCGGCTTTCTGCATTCCGCCAGCCAGGAGAACAGATCTATCCTCTCGGCAAAATCGTTGTCTTTAAGCGCCGTACCAGTGAGAACTATTCGATCGAACCGTTCCCGCTCGCGTCTCTCCAATTCCGTGAAGTGGCGAATTTCCGAGGAAAAGCCTGAGCGCTTGAGGGTGTCGAAGATGGGGTGCACGAACTCGTACTGTGAGAGCGAATCCTTTTCGTAGCAAAGGTCCACCAGAAGGATCATTTGTCCACCAACTGCAACCCGTTGATGGTAAAAAAGCCCCTGAAGTTCGCGTAGGTCTTCGAGGAACTCAAGATATTCAGACGCTTTAGGAAGATGGGTCCGTCGAGGACAAATGTCTCCAGCTCGCCGCCCTCACCGGAGGGATTGATCTGGTATCTCTTCTGCAGCCCTTCCAAAATCCTGATGCGCTCTTCTGTCAGGGCGCATCCCAGCCAGGACTCGTCAAACGGATAAGCGAAGACGCCGCTGATGATGACCCAAAAGCCTTCCGAGACAAGTTGTCGAAGATAGTCCACCTGATTTATCTGCCAGAGGGGATTGAAGCACCACAGGTCCTGGGCGCGGCAGATCCTCTGCACCCTGGTCGCCTGATAGACGGACTCGATCGCTCCGGTGACGATGCCTTGCAGGCCGAATCTTTCTTTGGCCTCCGATATGGCCGCTTCCAGATCCGCAAGCTCCGCCTCCTTTTCGCCGCGGGTAGGCCGGGCGAGCTGGGGGATGCCCAGGGCTTCGGCCTGCATTTTTGCATGTCGGATGTTGGGGGTGTGGAACATGTAGCTGTCCAAATTCTCGGAGACAAGGGTGATGAGACAGGCTACCTCGTTCTTTTCCATGGCGCGGCGGCAGGCATAGACCGAGTCCTTGCCGCCGGAGAAGAGAACGCCCAGCTTCATTATTGCGGTCCTATTTCGAGCATCTTCCAGATCTTTTGCGTATCCAAATTATTTTCGATACACTCCGCCAAGACTGTGTAGCCGTCGCTTTGAGCGGAAGCTGCCGGATCTCTCAATAAATTCTTGCGGCGGTAAAGGAAATCAAGGAACGCATTGCGGAAATTCTCGTTCTCAAAGATGCCGTGCAGGTATGTGCCGATGACAAGGCCGCTCTTTGCCACTGCGCCGTCATCCCCGAAGGCTGCGTCGCCCTCCGGCTTTGTCACGCCCATGTGAATCTCATAGCCGGTGACCTCCTGGCCCCGGATGGAATCCAGGATCGGCCCTCCGCCCGTAACCGTCTTTTTCACCTGCACGGTTCGCTTCTCATAAAGGTCAAAGCGCGTCACCGCATCCAATAAGCCGAGGCCGGGCACGGTTCCCACTGTATCCTCGATGCCGCAGTCGATGATCTCTCGGCCCAGCATCTGGTAGCCTCCGCAGATGCCGAGAACCGGCGTATCCTTCAAGGACTGGATCTGCCGGTCCATGCCCTTTTCCTTCAGCTCCCGCAGGTCGGAGACTGTGTTCTTGGTGCCGGGAATGATCACCGCGTCCGGGCGGCCCAGCGGCTCGCCCAAAGCCACATACCTGACGCGAGCGAAGCGCTCCAGCGGCTCGAAGTCGGTGAAGTTGCTGATGCGCGGCAGCCTGATCACGGCGATTTCAACCTCACCTCCGGCAGGGCCGGTCTTCTTGTCGCCCAGCGAGACCGAATCCTCGGACGGGATATCCAGATCAAGGTAAGGCAGAACGCCTAAAACCGGAACGCCTGTGAGCTTTTCTAATGACTGCATCCCCGATCCGAGGATGGCGGGGTCTCCCCGGAATTTGTTGATCACCATGCCTGCCACCAGCGGGCGAATATCCTCGGGCAGAAGCTTGACTGTGCCGAAAAGGCTGGCGAAGACGCCGCCGCGCTCGATATCCCCTACAAGGATAATTGGAGCGCCAAGATGGCGGGCCACGTAGATATTGGCGATGTCCCGGTCGAACAGATTGATCTCCGCCGCACCGCCCGCGCCTTCCACCACGATATAGTCGTAATCCTTCTCCAGCTCGCAAATGGACCGGTCCACCACACTTTTTAGGCTATCGATGTCCCGGTAGTACTCCTCAGCCGATTTGTCGGCCAGCGGCTTGCCGAGGACGATGACCTGGCTGGTCCGGTCGCCCTTGGGCTTGAGGAGGATGGGATTCATGAACTCGGTGGGCTCCGTGCGCGCGGCCCAGGCCTGCACCGCCTGGGCGATGCCGATCTCCGAACCGTTCTGGGTTACCCAGGAGTTCAGGCTCATGTTCTGGGACTTGAAAGGCGCGACTCGCAGGCCGCGATTGCTGAGCAGGCGGCATATAGCGGCGACAAGGGTGCTCTTGCCGGAGTGAGATGTGGTGCCGAGGACCACGAGAAAGCGGGACATATGCTGCCTGCCAGGACGTGCAAGCTTATTTGCCTTTTGGAAGATAGGGTTTTGTACGACCGCAATAGAAAAGGTCGGACGGACTCGTTTTGGAAAAGTGGTCTATCATCAGTTTTGCATTTATTCGGGCGGCGTGTGAACGCGAAAAAAAAATAAAATTAGCCGAAAATGGCACCCATTCCGGCTTCAGCCGCCTCGGACTCATCCCGGAAGGCCTTGAGCAGTGCCTCGCCTTCGCCGCCGGTCAGCTCTTTGGCCTGGGTTTCCGCGAGAAGCTTCTTGGCCTCCAGCGCCAATTCATCCCTGGCCTTGATGTAGATGCACATGCCGGACTTTTCCAGCCCCATCGCCTTGCACTCGCGCACGGTGGGCCCGAGGCGCTTCCAGAACTCCTCGTCCAGCATCTTCTTCATGGCTTTATCGCTTTCCATTTCGTAAGTAAAAACCAGTTCCATTTTCGTATTCCTCAGTCCAAATCATAACTCTTAAAGGTCCTGCACGGCCTTCTTCAGCATCTGTGTGCACTTGTCCATCAGATCTGCGGCATCGTTAATGTCCTGAGCCGCCTTCTCGCTTATGGCCCGCACTTGCCCGGCTCGCTCGCGAAAAGATTTGCTGTGGCTTTCGTTGTGCTCGATCCAGTGGTGAAGCATGGTTTTAGCCGAATTTTCGTCCATCTTCTTTAAGTCTTCTGACATCGATTTCATAATATGGTGAGAAAGAAAATATAGATTCCGCCCGGTTGGTTTGCGGCCCGGACAAACAGCTTGCCTCGATTCCTGCTGCATCCACCGACGCGATAGTTCTGGAGCTTTTCCCCGTTTGATGCTGGCCGGAGCGTTGTTACTTGCGGCATCGGGTCGAGCGTGGCCTGACGGTCGCCGGGCAGGCTGACCGGGCCACGCTCATCGGCAGTTCCTGGCGGACTCTTTGTCGATATCTTTTTCCATCATTTGTCTCCTTCAGAAGTCTTCCGGATACTTAAGGCAAAATAGCTTTCTAAGCTGATGCTTCTATGGCAATGCACCATAGCATACCTGCAGCACCTGGGTGAGGCGGCGTGGCAATAAGTTAGACTATGAGCGACAAAACCGTGCGCTGATCATTCATCCTTATCGTCCCCATCCGACAAATTAATCCGTGCATAATTGCCATAAACTTTGTTGTCCTATTCGTCCATACAATCGGATGGAAGGAGAGAAGGGCCTGAGGCGGTAAAAGGTAAAGGTAGGGAGATTGTATTAAAAAACCGCCCCAGGCCACAAACCAGCCAGAAATCAATTACCCCTTATTAACGATGTCGGTCGAAGCTGCCTTACCGATTGCATTGCTTGCCGGGGACAACGCTTGCCCGGCATTATCGGCATGATGCCTGCCGGATCACGTGAGACCGACAATCCTAAAGCTATTCTCAACCACCCACATTTCCATGAAACGCATTGGCATTGCCGACACCACCTTCGCCCGCGTAGATATGGCTCGCGCGGCAATTCATGCCATCAAAAAAGAAGCATCCGTGGAGATCGTCCGCTACACAGTGCCCGGCATCAAGGATCTGCCTGTGGCCGCGAAGAAGCTGCTGGAAGAGGAGAAGTGTGAGATCGTCATGGCCCTGGGAATGCCCGGCGGCGCGGAGAAGGACAAGATGTGCGCCCATGAGGCATCGTCCGGCCTTATCATGGCCCAGCTTATGACCAACAGGCACATCATCGAGGTCTTTGTGCACGAGGACGAGGCTGCGGATGAGGAGACCCTCGCCTGGCTGGCGGAACAGCGGACGGCGGAGCATGCCCTGAATGCCGTGCGATTACTGTTTTATCCGGAGAAGCTGTTGCGCATGGCGGGCAGCGGTCAGCGGCAGGGATACGAGGATGCCGGGCCGATTGATGCAACTTCCGGCGGCCATCTGGGGCATTGACTCTCTCACAGGCTGGTTGTCCAATGTTAGTTTCCGACTGTTAGTTTCCAACTGTTAAATTAGTGGTTGTGATAAGTGATGAACAAGAAGGCAATCTTTGCATTTGCAGTACTTCTAATCGCGATATTATTGGTCGGTGCCGCGGTCGTGGATGCCAAATCCAAGGGCGGCGGAGGCAGCAGGTCAAGCGGCAGCAAGAGCTTTTCGTCCGCGCTATCCTCGTCTTCCGCAAAAGACACTGCCGTCAAGGTAGTTGGTGTTTCAGGTCTGACGGCTCTTGGCAAGAGCACCAAGAAGAAGGTCCACCATGACGATGATCTCTTTGAAAACGAGACGGAGGACGACATGGCGGAACAGGCTTCGAATACCGGCGTCTTGCCCGCGTTTCTTGCCGTGGGTATGCTCTTCATGGCCAGGCGTTGCAGGGGATCTTGAATCCTGTGTGTTTTTCCAGAATAAAATCAATGATACCTGTCCAAAAATTAAAAATTTGATGCAAAAACATTTAGATGCAAAAAAGGGGGTTTCAGGCTCGGGACGCTTTGGCCTGAAAACCCTATTTTGCCAAACCCTATTTTGCCGTTATTGTTGCATTTGTGGTGTCATTTGAAGAGGCATTTACAGAAACATTCTCCGTGGCATCAGTCGCCGTGGCGTTGACGAAATTTCCCGCCAGATCAAATGCAGTCTTATTGGAAGGAATCAGGCTCTGGAAAAAGGTTTGAGCATTCTTGGCTTCATTTGGCAGAATCACAATCACGCTTTTATTGATTCCCTCAAAGGTCATGATTATGCTTGTGTCCACGCTCATCTCCATCCTTCCCGTCTCGTTGGTGGGCAGGCCCAAGGACTGCGGATCCAAGACAAAGCTCTCCTGCACCTCGCTCTTCTTGAGCTGATGCGTGTCAATGGCGATCCAGTAGTATGCATCCATTGTCATATTGCTGAAGAGCTTGGACAGATTCAGGGACACTTCCGGCAGGATTGATCCTGTCTCATTGGAGATCTGGTCGGCGACCACAGTGCTGTTAATCTCAGCCAGCAGCTTGTAGCATTCCTGGCCGTCCACCATCTCGTATCCGATCAGAGTGATATTGGATTGATTGAGCAGGTCTATTTGTTGGCCCATTGTATTGCGCTGGGACCAGGTTTCCGAGACTCCGGGAATGGTCATCGTCGTCCAGTTTCCATCCATCTTGAAGTAGATGGTGTCGTTGATCAGGTACTCCTCCATCGCGGATGCCGTGGAGTTCTCCTCGTCTCCCTCGGGGACTGTGAGTGTGGCCATGATCATCTTGAGGGCTTTGGCGCTCATGTTCATGGAGCCGACGCTGAGCGTGCGGGTGTTAAGCTCCTGCTTCTCATTGGTTGTGAGATTGGTGATCTGCGTATTCTGTTCCATCTCCATCAAGAAGCGATAGGTGTCTGACTGGATGGATGCGTCCTGCACTAATGCGCGAAGGGCGGAAGCATTCAGTTCTTCGGATGAGCTGTTATTTAACTGGCAGAGAACGCCGGGGCTGCATAGAAGTGCAGCCAACGCTATTAAAATCAGAGATTTCATGAATGCGAGTATGACCGTCTCAGGTAAATCTTTTTTGCTCTCTGAATTATCTTATTATTTTTTAGTAGTGTACTTGCCGGAATTCTAATATGAATTCAAATGATTTTGGTGCAACTTTATTTCTTTTTTGTGTGAATTCAATAGCATTTTATGAGAATTTAATTGAATTTAATGCGAATTTAATAGTAGCTAATGTGAACAAAATGGCAAGTTGATCGATCTCTTCCAAAGCCCGGCAATCGAGAAAAAACGAAATATTTCGGTCCGCCTCAAACCGTTCAAGAAAAAAGGCGGGAATGATTTATTCGATCTTCTTGAACATGCTCCCTTTCACGCCGCACACGGGGCATTTCTCCGGGGCCTCGCGCTCCACGGTCATGCCGCAGACCGGGCAGACGAAGTAGGGATATGACTCCTTTTTTGCATCCAGGCCCTCCAGCATCTCATGGTATAGCTTGGCGTGGTACTCTTCCACGGCGTTGGCGTAGTTGAAGCTCCTTTCCGCATCCTTCACGCCTTCTGCCTTGGCCGCGGCAATCATCTCCGGGTACATCTCCTTGAACTCATGCGTCTCTCCCGTGATGGCCTCGCGCAGGTTCTCCTTGGTGCTTTTGACGGCATTCAAAGCGCGCAGGTGATTGGCGGCATGAATGGCCTCCGCCTCGGCTGCGGCGCGAAAGAGGCGGGCCGCCTGGGAATAGCCTTCTTTATCCGCCTGGGCTGCGAAGTTCGTGTACTTCCTGTTGGCCTGCGATTCCCCGGCAAAGGCCGCCGCCAGAGCATCTTCGGTTTTGGTCATGTTTCATCTCCTCATGCTTTTCATGATCGCCTTTCTCCATAAATCTTTGCAGAGGCTGAGCTATAAATCCGATAACGAACCATTTATGCTTCAGAGATGTCCGAAAACATCATCGAGGTCAATGGCCTGGAATACAGCTACGGCAACTTCTGGGCAGTGGACAGTGTTAGCTTCTTCGTCCGAAAGGGCGAGATCTTCTCCTTCCTCGGGCCCAATGGAGCCGGCAAGAGCACGGTCATCAATATTCTCACCACCCTGCTTCCCCTTCAGAAGGGCACCGTTCGCATCGCAGGATACGATCTGGCCAGGGAGCCGGAGCAGGTGCGGCGGAGCATCGGCATCGTCTTTCAGGATGAGACATTGGATCGCGATCTCACTGTCTGGGAGTCTCTGGAGCTGCACGGGCGAATCTATTCCATGCCAAAAAATGAGCGGCTGGAGCGGATCGACGAGATCATCAAACTGGTAGAGCTGCAAGAGAAGCGGGACGTGCGCACCCGCAACCTCTCCGGCGGCATGAAGCGCAGGCTTGAGATCGGTCGGGGACTGATGACCCGTCCCCAAGTCCTGTTCCTGGATGAGCCTACCATCGGCCTGGACACCCAAACCCGGCGGAGGCTATGGGACTACATAAAAATGGTCAACGATTCGGGAACCACCATATTTCTCACCACTCACTACATGGACGAGGCGGACCTGGTCAGCAACTGGATCGATATCGTGGACCACGGCAAGATCATCGCCTCCGGCACTCCCATCAAGCTCAAGGATACCCTCGGCAGGGATGTTATCTACCTGCAAACCGATAATGACGAAGCTGCGACCGGCATTCTCAAGGGCCTCAAGGCGGTCCAGAACATCAAGGCCGCTTCACAAGGGCTGGTGGTCACCATCAACACCGACGGCACGCGCTGCTTACCAATCATCATGAGTCGCCTTCGTGAGAAGGGTATCGAGATAAAAAGCGTGAACCTGAAGAAGCCGACGCTCGACGACGTTTTTGTGCACTACACGGGCCGCGACATCCGAAATGCCGGAGCGGAGAAGCTTCATCGCATCCAGCCCAGAGGAGGGCGCTAAAATCATGTCCTATGAGTTTGCGACCATCTACTGGCGCGACATGCTCCGCTTCGTTCGGTTCAGGATTGCCCTGGTGGCATCCCTCATCCAGCCGGCGCTGTGGATGGCTCTTTACGGTGCGGCCATGTCCAGCAACTTCTCGCGCCTCAGCACAGGCATGACGGTGCCGGACGGCGGCGTTGCCGTCTCCTACCTGACCTTCATGGGCGCGGGAGTGATCGCTCTCACCACGCTCTTCACCAGCCTCTTTGGCGGCATCACTCTCTTATTCGATAAGAACTGGGGACTGATGAGGGAGCTATTAGCCAGTCCCATGCCCAGGAACCACATCATCATCGGCATTGGGCTTTCCGGCGTGACCAAGTCCTTCATTCAGTCCATGGTCATCATGGCCTTCGGCCTCGTCATCGGTGTTCGATTCTTCCCCGGCTACAGCTTGCTTCAGACCGCGGGTGCCGTCTTCGGGATACTGCTCTTTGTGGGAATCTTTTCGCTGGGATTTCTCTTCCTCTCCTCGGCCATTTCCATGACCATGGAGACGCCGGAGGGATTGCAGGCAGTGATAACGCTCCTGACCTTGCCGCTCTTCTTCGCCAGCAATGCGCTCTATCCCATCGATGCCTTCCCGGGGTTCGTGAGAATAATATCGCAGTTCAATCCCCTGACTCACCTGGTCAACGGCGTTCGCTACTTTGCCATCGGCAGCGACTTTTACGCCATCGGCATACATTATGTCTATGGCATGAATGACGTTCTAATATCATTGCTGGCCCTGGTTATCTTTGCACTGGCCATGTTCCTGGTGGCCTGGCGAGTCTTCAAGAAAGCCGTGGTGACTTGAATCCAGGCATGGGGATTGATGCGACAATGGCAATGGAATTCAGATTGACGGCACGCAAGTCTTGACGGCACGCGATGCCAATATTGAATAGTCAAGAAACTCATTATAGATTATGAGGAGGATGCAATAGATGAAGATCTTAGGAATCTGTGCCAGCCCCAGAGGCTCGAAGAGCATGACTTTGAAGCTTGTCGAGAAGGTTTTGGAGGGCGCGAAGGCCGCCGGAGCCGAGGTTGAGCTGGTGGATGTCTGCAAGCTGAATATCGAGTACTGTAACGCCTGTCAGGCCTGTTTCAAGACGGGAACGTGCGTGCACGAAGACGACTTCCAGGGGCTTTATGACAAGATCCTGGCCGCGGACGGAACGGTCTGGGGATCGCCCAACTACTTCCACTCGGTCACGGCGCAGATGAAGACCCTGATCGACCGCATGGCAGATGCCGTTCACTGTCAGCTCTTTGTCGGCAAATACTGCTGCTCTGTCGCCACGGGCGGAAACAACTTCGACCAGGTTACGACTTACCTGGGTGCCTTGCTGCTGAACTACGGTGCCTTCGTCTCAGGGAGCGCGGGCGCTCGGATGGCTGGGGGGCCGGATGCGTTGCCGGATGCCGAGAAGAAAGCCTTTGAGCTGGGCAAAGCCTTAGCCGGTGACATATTGAGCAAGCGCGACTACATCGAGCAGCGGGAGATGCACGAAGAGAACCGCAAGTACTTCCAGAACCTGGTAAAGATGAACAAGGATAGCTGGGTGCATGAGTACGAATTCTGGAACAGCTTAAACTGGAATTGATTGATAGAAGAATGGAATGATTTATGAATTGATGAATGGAATTGATTGATCAATGAATGGAATTGATTGATCAATGAATGGAATTGATTGATCGAAGAATGAAATTGATTGATGAATTGACGGATAAAATGTGATGCAGCAGGAAGAAGTGGCCGGGTGGTCTTCGGCCTTTCTTCCTGCTTTCTTCCCGTGATCTTTTTCTACTTTCTTCCTACCGGGATGACTGCAATCGGATCTTCTCCTCTAGCCAGTCCCAGGTATTCTCTGGTTTTGTTCTCATCGAATCCGGCGGTGTAGGTTGCGCCCAGGCCCAAAGACACGACCTCCAGGAGCAGGTTCTCGGATGCAGTTCCTGCCTCGACGTGAACAAACCGGCTCAAATCCTCGCCGGGAACTTTATTGATGCGCTCGAACACGCCCGTCACGATGAAGATTGCCGGGGCACTGGCTCTCCAATCCTCCCTGCCGTTTCCGGATGAGTTGAACAGCTCCGCGATCTTATTTCCGAGCGCAACCGTGCTCAGGTTGTGCCCCTGCGGCGAATAGTGATAGACGCCGGCGGGCAGATCGGTAACATTTCCTGCCAGCAGGTAAACCTCCAGCGGATACGATGCCATCGCGGAGGGCGAGGTGCGGTGGCCTTTGTCGTCCGTCACACCCTGCGCCGCCCAGAGGAGTTGGGAGACATCATCTATCGTCAAAGATTCATTCTTGAAGCTTCTTATCGATCGCCGCTCCGACAGAGCCTTCTCCACGGAGATACCGCCATCGGTGCGCGGCGCGGGCAGTTTTACGACGCCGGAGCCTTCTGAATTGGAGCTGTCGGACAAGGCCAGGGCGGCCATGGCGAGGACGATCAATCCCACGAGAGCGATGAATCCTATTTTTTCATTTTTTCACCTTGTCAGGATAATATCTGTCAATTTTTATGCACTGAAGTATTTCCTGCAATATTTAAGTTGATGGTACACAGGCAAGCCCTTATCATGCAAAGGGCGCAGGGCGGTTGGCACGTCCATTGTTTGCCCGAAAAAATTTTAATTTTGAATTGAAGTGATATTTGAATAGCTCTATTTGAATGTCTCAGTTTGAATAGCTCTATTTGAATAGCTCCGTTTGAATCTGGCTATTTGAATTATGCGGTTTGAATCACGCAAAAATATATTAAAATATAAAAAATGTATGCTCAGAAGGCTTTTCCCGCCGCCTTTGCTCTCTCCAGCAGATCCGGCCTGTCATTGATGGCATGGGGCGCATGTGCATTGCCCAGGCTTATGGTCTCAGTTAGCTCGAATCCGAGCAACTTGAGCACTCCGGCAAATTCCTGCACAGCCTTCTCGTAAGCGGACAGATCCGGATTTCCCTGGCTGGTTACGATTACAGCCTTCTTCCCGGCCTTCAGCCGCGAATTGAATCCTGAATCGATCAGTGAGTACATCCGATCTTCCATCAGCCGGAACTGGCCGGTAAATTGGTAGAAATATATCGGAGATCCGAATACCACGGCATCCGCACCGGCAATCTCTTTAAGCAGCGCCGAGACGTCGTCATCCAGCCGGCAATGGTCATTCTTCTTGCAGTATTCACATGCCTGGCAGCCTCTGTACTTCATCTCGTTCAGGTTGTACTTGGCAGTCTCATAGCCGGCCTCTTTGGCTCCCTGTAGCACGGTTTGCACCAATGTGTCGACGTTGCCGTTCTTTCTTGGGCTTCCCACAATTCCGATGGCTTTCATGCTCATAGATTCCTCACGGATGGGAATGGCATCAATGCTATTTTAACACCATACAGTTCTCGATTACAGTTGCTTACTCTTCGGTTAGTTGCTTTCTGTCGGCCCGGCAATGAATGATTCTCTGGAAATGATGAAATGACGAAATGTTAAAAATACCGGATTTCAGGACTGTTGCAGCAAACCCATTCGCACAACTGTTTAATAGCTTTGGCATCCATTATTAAAATCATGCTGACTATGCAGGAAGGCCGCCTTGCCGTCAGGCTGGCCAGAGATGCCCTCACCAATTACATCGAGAAGAAAAAGATCATCGAGCTGAAGGATTTGCCGCCCGTCTTTAATGAGCTGCGGGGTGTATTCGTGACACTGCACCTGGAAGGCGACCTGCGCGGCTGCATCGGCTATCCGCAGCCCGTCATGCCGCTGGAGAGAGCGATCGTGGACTCGGCCATCAATGCCTGCTCCCGCGATCCGCGTTTTCCGTGCGTTCGACCCGGCGAGCTGAAGCGAATCGAGCTGGAGGTCACCATCCTCACCAAGCCGGAACTCTACGACGCGCCCAAGAAGAAGCTGCCCGAGCTGGTGCGGGTCGGCAAGGACGGCCTGATAGTATCCAGGGGGCCATACTCAGGTCTGCTGCTGCCCCAGGTGGCCCCGGAGTGGGGCTTTGATTCCCTGGAGTTCCTGAGCCAGACATGCGTGAAAGCCGGGCTCTCACCGGATGCGTGGCTGGATGAGGATACCGAGGTGCAGCACTTCGAGGCCCAGATCTTCGCCGAGGTCGCGCCGGAGCGGGAGGTCATCGAGAAGAGCTACGCGGATACCACCTGCGGAACTTGACGAGAAATATATTTTTTAACGTGTACCGGCGGATTTGAACTCGAAGGCACATCAAGCGTATTTACTGATGCGGACCAAAAATTTAATTATTACAAAAGTTGATATTATCCTATCCGCGGGATGGGATGAAATTTGTTGGTCAAACGCATAATAACTTTTTTAATTGTTTTGTTGACTGCTTGCGCATTCAGCATAGCATGCATTCAAGCTCAATCCACATCATCCGACAGTACACCAACTGCGATAAATGGGACGGATGATGTTGCACTGAATAACACCGTAAAAATCATAGGAGTCGATCCTGCCGCATTTCCAAAAATCAGGATCAACGTGTTTATCGATAAAGACTGTGCTCTGGAAGGGAAATTAAAAAAAGAGGACTTTCATGTAACGGATGAACATATTGACGTCAATGCACAGAATTTTTATTTCAGCGGCAAAGCTCCCGGACGGAAGCTTGACCTTGCATTCGTCATCGATGATACGAAGCACATGTCGGGTCAAATAAATGCGCTGCATTTTGAGGTCAAAGATCTGACGGAGAAGATCGGTTCGAGCAAACTCGATACCAGATATTCTCTGATTACCTTCAAGGGTGCTGCAACAACCAGGTCCAACTGGACCAGCGATGCCGAATCCTTCAAAAAGGCGGTGAGCAGGGTCTATGCCGTCCAGGGAAGAGACAACTTGCCGGACAACTCACTTGCCGGAATAAAAAGAGCGTTATCCCTCGGATTCAGACCGGATGCTCAGAAGATCATCGTCGTGGTGACGAATGAGCCGTCATGCCAGAAAGGCGACGGCACTTCTGGGGACTTGCCGTCCGGCTCAACCTATGTCCTGGGAGACGTAAAAGATGAATTGAGGAGCTTGGGTGCGATATTGATTGCGGTATCCCCGGATCTCGGCGATCCGAAAATAAATCCATATGTTCCGCGCTCGGATCTGCTAAAGTATGCGGATATGAGGGAGCTGGCAAACGAAGCAGGCGGCTTATGGATCGATATAAATTCTAAGAAATTCTCGACTATTTTGGAGCAGCTCAGAGGGATAATAACCGGGACGTATGCAATCGAGTATACCTCGCAGACGTCGCAGGGAACGGTGCCATCCGGGATGAGGAATGTTTCAGTTGTTGTAAATGCACCGGGGTGCGTTACAGGCAGTGATCTAAGTTCTTACACCGTGCCTGAGAACGCCACAAAATCTGCAAAGTCAAATAAAATGCCGGTCATAAATGACCAGGACTACAGCTCGGACCGGAAGAGCCACTTAATCGCGGCATTGGGCTATCTTTGCCATCCCAAGTACTGTGTTGCTTTCAGCCCCGACGGGCTCATCATTGCCGCAGGTGGTGAGAATGGAATGATCGTTCTGTGGAATGCAGACAGTGCCGGCCTGTTCAGAACAATCCGGGGCCACTTTGGCTACATAAATAGCGTGGCTTTCAGCCCCCTCGGACGAACTCTTGCTTCGGCGAGCGACGACTGCACGGTAAAGCTCTGGAATGCCTCCAACGGATCTTTGATCAGAACGCTGAAGGGCCACTCCGGTTACGTAAAAAGCGTGGCCTTCAGTCCCGATGGTCGCACACTCGCATCTGCAAGCGACGACTGCATGGTAATGCTCTGGAATGCGACCGACGGATCTTTGATCAGAACGCTAAAAGGCCACACCGGCTATGTAAAAAGCGCGGCCTTCAGTCCCGATGGTCGCACACTTGCGTCAGCAAGCGATGATCGCACGGTACGGCTATGGAATGTCTCTAACGGCATATTGATCCGGACTCTGGTGGGCCATACTAACCATGTAGTGTGCGCGGCCTTCAGTCCGGACGGTCGCACTCTCGCTTCCGCAAGCCTTGATCGCACAGTGAGGCTATGGGATGCATTCAACGGCACATTGACAAGAGTGCTACAGGAAAACTATTCCTTAAACGACATAGCCTTCAGCCCCGACGGCTGCCTTCTCGCAGCGGTGAGCGATGATCGCACATTCAGATTATGGTATCCGTCTAACGGCACGGTGTTCGAAACGCTGGCGGGCGTCCCGTTTGATGATGGGGACGGCCACTTCAATTATGTGAAGTGCGTGGCCTTCAGCCCCGATGGCAGTTCGTTTGCAACGGGAAGCGATGACCGCACTGTGCGGTTATGGAATATATCCAACGGAAAAATAGAACTGGATGAAACACTTGAGGGCGAGCCGAATGACGTAGAGGGTGTAGCCTTCAGCCCGGATGGACGAACGATAGCTACTGCAAGCGACGACGGCACAGCCAGGCTATGGGATTCGTCCGACGGTTCATTGATCAGGATGCTGGTGAGCGACCCTGTATATGTAAAAGAATTCGACGGGCTTAACATCAACGGGAGCCATTCCAATTTTGTTGAGAGCGCATCATTCAGCCCGGATGGACTTACTCTTGCTACGGCAAGCGATGACGGCACAATACGGCTATGGAATGCATCAAACGGCAAATTGATGAGAACGATAGAAGCCCACGCGGATGATGCCGAGTGCGCGGTATTCAGTCCTGATGGTCGCACACTCGTTTCTGCGAGCGATGACGGCACATTAAAGCTATGGGACGCATCCAGCGGCAAATTGATGAGAACGCTAATTGACAACTCATCCAATGCGACGAGACCACAGCCCCGTCCCGAAGGTCGCGCCATTACATCAGGCCGCGACGACAGTACGATAGCCTTTGCGAATGCATCAAATGGATCGGTTATGGGGCTTGAAGATGATGATTTAAAACATATCGAGTTCGCAGCATTCAGCCCCGATGGACGCACAATCGCTTCCGTGAGTGCCGGCGGCACAGTACTGCTATGGGATGCGGCCAATGGATCCTTGATTAAAACTCTGGGGGGAAATTGTCAGATAAATATCGTCGCCTTCAGTCCCGACGGTCGCACTATTGCTTCGGGGAGCGATGACGGCACGGTAAAACTGTGGAACGTATCCTGCGGATCATTGATCGGGGACCTTGCAGCCGGCTCTGCTGATGTGGAGAGCGTAGCCTTCAGTCCCGACGGTCGCACTCTGGCGGCAGGAGCCGACGACGGCAATGTAACGCAGTGGGATTTATCAACCGGATCTGTGATCAGAACCGTCGGCGGTCACACCAATGATATCGAGAACATAGCATTCAGTCCTGACGGTCGCACTCTCGTTTCAGGGAGCGATGACGGGACTATTCGTTTGTGGAGTTTGGAGTAGATCCAACCACCCATTTTTCGTTGAACCTGGCGGTATCGTTCCGGAACCGAGGGCTCGCCTATCAGGATTGTCCAGGACTGCAAAAGATCAGACCATTGCTCCTGGACATCCTGAGAGATACTCAATCTTTTTTTCGTTCATTTCCCCAAGGCGGCCATCCACGGGAGGACTCCGGCATTCGTTTAAACCTGAGCCAGCCGGCGTGATGGAAATTCAGAATGCCTAAATCCTACTCTCCAATCTTACTGGGATTGATCAAGGACAAAATGTTCCGGTCCGAGTCGTATCTCCAACTGAAGCCGAAGAGCGTTCTCATATCATCGGCAGAGATGAGGAAATTCCTGTCGCTATCGACCACGACGCTATCGGGCAGAGAGATAGTGACGTTATCCTGGGTTGCTTTTGTGCTGCCGTTGGTTAAGACGACGGTATGGACCTCTTCGTCTGACCAGATTATGTTATCTTCATAATTTTCCACAATGAGGGAAAGAGTTTCATCATTGCTGGATACTGATTCTGAACCCCCGAGGAACTCGACCACCGGTTTGATAGGCAAGTACCACGTGTTGTTGATCCGGCATGGAGATGTCGGCATCAAAGGCCGATTGAGCAAAATGCCATTGACGGCCAGCCAGGGCTTGTTGTACCTGGAAGGCACGACCGTGCGCGGCGTATCTCCGTTGGTCCTGTCTATTGTGTAATCGTCGATCTGCGTCCCATCCATCTTGTAGGTCTTTAAATTCATTCTGGACCCGTTGACGTCCACAACGATGTAATTGGGCATGTCCTGCGGGTCAAGGAAATCGGAATTCCAGATCTTTTGCTCATTGTCTTTGAGGCATTTGGCACCGCTCCTTCCCGCTATCACATAAACTGTGCCCAGTGCCGGAGAGCTGACTATCTGATCATCGTTGATGGGATAGCTCCGGGAATATGCATGGTCATGTCCGTTGAACACCATATCCACATGATGCTTGTCGATTATCGGAGTGAATGCGGTCTTGGTTAAGTTGTTTGTTCTGTATGCCCTGGAGAAATAGGGCGGCTTGTGCCAGAATGCAACCTTCCACTCCTTCTCGGTCCGGCTCAGGTCCTTTTCCAGCCAGGCTTTTTCATCATTCAGCAGTTCGGGATGAATTTTCTCTTCCTCACGTAGCTGGCTGTCCAGCACCACGAAATGCACATTTCCATAGTCGTATGAATATGCTTCACAATTTTTGTAAGGACCATTGGGCGGCACTTTGAACTGGCCGATGTATATGGTCGGCTCTCCATGCGTCTTGTTCATATCACGGCACTCGGTATTTCCCTCGACCGGCATATAGGAGATGGAATCGATAACTCCTTTGCACGCGGCAAACCAGTAGTTCCAGTGGACATTGGATCGTCCCGCCTGCGCCTCATCCCCCACTACCGTAAAGAACCTGGCATCCGGGTTGGCCTGGTACGCGTTCTGAACGGTGGACTGCCAGAGGCTGTAATCCGGATCTTTGTCGTTTCCGCTCTGGGTGTCCCCGAAGACCAGAAACTTGAACTGATTGGTGCTACTGTTCTCGGTTGCAAAAGATGATACGTGGCTGCAGTTTTTTGTCCCGTCGCCAACCCTGTAGTAGTATCGGGTTCCCGGTATCAATCCGGTGAGCGTGGCCGTGTGGATTAACTCGTCGCCAAGATCGGTTTTCAGTCTGTTTGCCTGAGCTGTGACCGAGAGCTTATTCTTATCATCAAGACCTCGCTTCGTGCCGTATTGGACAACACCCGTCTTGACCGTGGTATCGGTTCTCCATGTCACGGTCTGGGTCGTTTTGGGATCGCTCGTCCAAGACAATGTGATATGATCCGGAGCCGCTGTTGCATTAACATTAATCGGCTCGGAACCCGGCTTAGCTATATCCATGCTGTTCTGCCCTTGGGCTCCCGATAAACCGGCAAAAAGAACCAGAGCCAACAGAATCTGAAAAGATCTATGCGCGGCCATATTTGAAACTCCACAATATATTTGATGCGTCATTGGGTATAACTATATATAAAAATTTTGTTTTACGCAGTGTGATGAATCTCCATATATTATCCGTTTCCTGGTTGGGGGAGCCGACAATATCTGCAGATTCCGCCGATCGATCCAGAGCCTGCTCCGTCTATATATTCTTTGTCTATATATTCTTCGTTTATTCAAATCTTCATCTATCTAAATTTTCGTCCACTAAATCTTTATTTATCTGTTCAAATCTTCTAAATGAGAGATTGTCCTTCTCACATCTAGCGTTCGAAGGTCTGATTTGATATTGCCGGTCCAGTGCGACCAGTGCAAATCGAGTATATACGAACCGAATCCTGAAGTTGATTAGGGATCGGGGATGATATGCTGCACGGGATTTTTTGTTGAAACCGCAAAAGCGGTGAGTGCACGGGCCGGCCCGTCAGTTTGCTTCCTGTATCTCTTCTATCGCCCTGATCACACTTGGCCACTGCGGACAGAAATATACCTGATCCGAGTAGCTCTCGATGTCTGCGCCGTTCCTGCTCCAGGGGTGCACAAACAGTATTCCTCTTCGGTTCGGATCGCTTTTCACGAATTCGACGATGTTCAGATCAAAGTCGTCCACCAGAACATCGGATGGAATGGTCTGCTTGGAGCCCGTTCTCGCATAGAAATATTTGGTGAGGCCGGGAAAGTGGTGGCCGAGCCACTCGCGCGTGGCCTTCTCAGCGTTCGGCCTTCTGGCAGTCACCACGAAGACGTCGTGGCAATCCTGGCCGGAGAGATGCCGGATGGCGTCCACAGAACCGTCGATGGGTGCAATGCCCAAAACATATTCGTGGTCGTCCAGCAGCCTGCTGATCTCCTGCCAGATGTCCCTGCCGTTGAAGCTCCAGTGGGCGCGGTCTACATCGCTCTTTGAATACCTCAAGCCGTATTCCTGCTCGATCACATTCAGGACGGCCCCAACCTGGTCCGCTAAAACGCCGTCGACGTCAATGGCGATCTTCATAATGCCGTGCTCCTTCTCGACTCCTTCTCTAAATGCTGGCCATTCTCTTGTTTTCTTTGCAGTTGTGCCGTTTTTCGATTTTCACGGCTTTTTCGGCTTCATGCCCAGGTGACTGCAACATCGTCCGTTCTGTATCCGGGCCGCACCTTCGACTCCGCCAGCGGCGTGGATGTGCCGCTCTTGAGCATGATAAGTCCCGTGTAGGCTATCATGGAGCCGTTGTCGCCCATGAACTTTCGCGGCGGCAGGAAGAACTTCGCGCCCCTCTCCTCGCACATAGTGTTGAGCATCTCGCCGAGCCGCCTGTTCGCGCCCACGCCCCCAACGAGCATGGCTTCCTTCTTCTCGGCATGGGCCATAGCCCGCTCCGTGACCTCCACCAGCATGGCGAAGGCCGTCTCTTGCAGGCTGTAGCAGACATCGGCCAGGTCGTGCTTCTTGGCGGCCTCGGTCGCTGCCGTGGATAGGCCCGAGAATGAGAGGTCCATTCCCTTCACTGTGTAGGGAAGGGGAATGTAGTTCTTAGCCTGGCGGGCCAGCTCCTCGACCTTGGGGCCGCCGGGATGGGGAAGGCCGATGTTGCGGGCGAACTTGTCGATGGCATTTCCCACGCTGATGTCCAGCGTCTCGCCGAAGATGCGGTAGTGGCCCTGCCGCAGGGCGAGAACCTGGGAGTTGGCCCCGCTGACGTAGATGACTGCCGGATCGCGGGCTCCGGACTGCCACTTTCCCACCTCGATGTGGGCCACGCAGTGATTGACCCCGATCAGGGGGATTTTATAGCGCAGGGAGAGCACGCGCGCCGCCGTGGCCACAGTGCGAAGGCACGGCCCAAGACCCGGACCCTGAGAGAAGGCGATGCCGTCCATCTTCAAGTCCTGCTCGCGAGCTTTTCCCAAAACATCGCCCACCACCTTTGCCATGTGCTCGGCATGATGCTGCGATGCCTCGCGGGGGTGAATGCCGCCTTTGGCTGGGACGTAGGTGGCGCTCTTCTCGTAGATCACGCCCGATTCGTCCACCAGGGCTGCGCTGAGGTTCCAGGCCGTTCCTTCCAAGCCGAATATGATCATTGCTTCTATTGCTCCTGTATTATCTCAAACATATCCGAGGCCGATGTCTTTTCTGTAGCGCATTCCGTTGAAGCGGATTTTCTTGATGTTGTCGTAAGCCCGGCTCCTGGCCTCGGCAAGGGTCGCGGCGTGAGCCACCAGGGTCAGCACCCGCCCGCCGGTGGTGAACAGGCGGCTCTTGTCTGCGCCCGAGCCAAAGGCGGTGCCGTTGTGGTAGACCAGGATTCCAGGGTCCACCCTATCCAGGCCGTTGATGGGCATGTTGGTGTAGTGCTCTCCCGGATAGCCGGGACGCTCTCCGCCTCCGCCAGACGATAGCGGCTTGATGGCTCTGCCGGAGATGGCGCAGATGCCCAGATAATATTCGGGCGACCACTCGAGCTGCAGCGAGCCAAGCTTCCGGTCGAGCATGGCTTCGGAGATCCGGTAGAAGTCGGTCCTCAGCCGGGGCAATATCACCTCCGCCTCAGGATCGCCCAGGCGCACATTGATCTCCAGAACGGACGGCTCCTTCTCTTCAGAGATCATGAGCCCGAAGTAGATCACGCCCACATAGTCGTGCCCGGTAGCCTCCTTGAAGCCGCGCACGGTGGGAACGGCAATCCTCTTCATGATCTTCTCCGTCAGCTCCTCGTCCAGCCAGGGGTGGGGTGAGAATCCGCCCATGCCGCCTGTGTTGGGATTGTTGTCGAGGCACGGATTTTTGGAGAGCTTGTTGAAGAGCCGGACGGCCACGCCCTCGTCTGCGGCAAAGGCCTGCTTGTAGTCCAGGGCCGACTGCAGCGGCAGGACCGTCTCGCCGTCGCTCAGGGCGAAGAACATCAGCTCGCGCCCTTCCAGCTTCTCCTCGATCTCGATTCTCTTTCCCGCCGCCCCAAAGAGCCTGGGCTCGACCATGATGCGGTCAATGGTGGACAGTGCCTCATCCGGCGAGCCGCAGACCACGGAACCTTTTCCGGCGGCCAGGCCGTCCGCCTTGATCACCAATCTCTTCCCGGGGTTCTCGGTGCAGTACTGGCGCGCATACTCGCGGGCCCCGGCAGGATCTTCGAAGTTCCGGCAGGGCGGCACGGGAACCCTCAGGCTCTTGAGCAGGTCTTTGGTGTAGCATTTGCTGCCCTCCAGGATCGCGGCTTCCCTCTTCGGGCCGAGGATGCGTTGCCCCTCCTCCGAGAAGACGTTGACCATGCCGTCGGACAGATAGCCCTCCGGACCCACGAAGGTCAGGTCGATCTTTTCCCGCTTTACAAAATTTAGCAGTTCGGGGATGGACTTCAGCGGCTTGCCGTTCTCTGCAGCGATGCGGCATTTGTCCATCATCTCGCTGCCTGCGTTGCCGGGAGCGACGAAAACGGACAATACGCTCTCGCTCCGGGCAAAGGCATGAGCTATGGCATTTCCTCTGCCTCCCGAATCTACCACCAGTACTCTCTTGCCGGACATTAAATTCCCTTAAAGACAACAGCCCTACATAAGCATATTTCCGCAAGGCGGGCGAAATTCGTCCTCGCAGATTCTGCCGCTTGCCGGAGCTTGCATTCCGATAGGTTAGTTATATAAAACTCTAGGTCGAGGCTTGTTCATAAAACTTCATAATCACTCGCTCCGACGGACCGGACGTGCGCATTTTGTGCCTATAGATCACGATTCCATGTTGGTCCAAGGAAAGTTGTAGTGCTAGAGAATTAGTGCAGGAGAATGATGTATCAATGTACTCCCAAGAGCAGATGCTGCAGACCATCCAGGAGAAGAACGTAGAGTTCCTCCGGCTTCAATTCACGGATATTTCAGGCATAGTCAAGAATGTGGCCATTCCCGCCAGCCAGATGGGAAAGGCCCTGAAGAGCGGCATATCCTTCGACGGCTCATCCATCGAGGGCTTTGCCCGGATTCAGGAGTCGGACATGGTCCTGCGCCCGGACCTCTCCACCTTCTGCATCCTGCCCTGGCGGAGCAAGGACGGCTCCAACGAGGCGCGGCTCATCTGCGATGTTCATTTGCCTAACGGCTCGCCCTTCGAGGGCGATCCGCGCCATGTGCTACGCCGCCAGTTGGCAGCCGCCAAGGAGATGGGCTACAAGATGAATGTGGGCCCGGAGCTGGAGTTCTTCCTATTCGAGAAGCAGAACGGAGGCTCGGCCACCACGCCCCACGACTTCGGTGGCTACTTCGATCTGGGTCCGGTGGATCTGGCAGAGGATGTGCGTCGCGAGATCGTCCGCGCCCTGACTCAGATGGACTTTACCATCGAGGCATCGCACCACGAGGTAGCGCGCGGCCAGCATGAGATCGACTTCGTTTATGACGACGCGCTCAAGAACGCCGACAAGGTTGTCACCTTCAAGTACGTCACCAAGACCATCGCCATGCGCGAGGGCCTGCGCGCCACTTTCATGCCCAAGCCTATCTACGGCGCGGCAGGAACGGGCATGCACGCCAACATCTCCCTCTTCCGGGGCGAGGAGAATGCCTTTTACGATCCCGGCGGGGCCAACAACATCAGCGACCTGGCCCGGTTCTTCGTGGGCGGCCTGATCGAGCACGCCTGCGCCATAACCGCCATCGCCAATCCGCTCATCAACTCCTACAAGCGGCTGGTCTCGGGCTTCGAGGCTCCTGTTTACATCACCTGGTCCGGGCCGAACCGCTCCTCGCTGATTCGCATTCCTGCGGGCCGCGGCCTATCCACGCGCCTGGAGTTCCGCTCGCCCGACCCCACCTGTAACCCCTACCTGACATTCGCCGTCATCCTGGCCGCAGGCCTGGACGGCATCAAGAGGGGCATCGATCCGGGAGAGGCAGTGGACCTCAATGTCTACCATCTCTCTCCTGCCGAGCGCAAGGCCATGGGAATTCGGACACTGCCTGCCAACCTGAAGGAGGCGCTGGACTACCTGGAGCAGGACAAGGTGATACGCGGGGCACTGGGCGAGCATGTCTTCGAGAACATCATGCGCCTGGGACTGTCCGAGTGGGATGCGTACAATACCTTTGTCCACTCGTGGGAAGTGGAGAGGTACATCAACATATTCTGAGGCGGTCATTAATCTCTTCGCCGCTCATTTTTCCTATTTTTTTCGTGTCTTTTCGGATTCTATTCTTCTGTGGACTTCCATGTTGGCTGGTTTTTCTCTTGCCGCCTGCCACATTATAAAGAATGGGCGCTTTGGTCATCCCGAAATGTATTTATACAGCATCAACGTTGGGAGTGTCCGGGCCGGTAGCTTAGTCAGGTAGAGCGAAAGGCTCTTAACCTTTAGGTCGGGGGTTCAAATCCCTCCCGGCCCGCTTTAAGAACGGGGCTGTGGCCCAGCCAGGTAGGGCGACGGGCTCCAGCGGTATAATTTAATGATGAGCAACGGGTCTACTGAGGTCTCTCGACGGGGAGGCTGTTGATGATCCGTTGGAGCACTGAAATGGGTTGTTCTCAGCCACCGTTTCTTCGGCTGAACACTTCGGTATCGGAGAGACCCGTCGATCGTGAGTTCGAATCTCACCAGCCCCACATTTTTCTCCACGGTGTCTATCTCCACAGCTTTTAAATAGACTGCAAGCGATCTTCTGCCGGGTGCCGAAAGAATGTACAGCGATATTCTCACTTTATGCTGGTCTATCAAAGAGGTCAACAAGAACCTCGCTGATAGGAAGCCTACCACTGACTACTCGATAACTTATCTCAAGAATGCCTGCTCCAAGCTGGCGGGCCTGGTTCGCGAGGCGGGCAAATCCAAGCCCGGAGCGGTCATTGAGGTTGTCGATAAATCCGGTCAGAAAAAGAGCATTGCCCTGAATGATGTGGCGGAGATGCTCTACGATGCCAGAAAGATCATGGAGCTGAACCTGATCGACAACATCAGCCGATGGGCCAAATCCGGCGCGTCCTCCGGGGGAAAATAGACAATCGCATCGCTGCTGAAAATCAGCCATAATATGTAGCTGTAAAAAGTATCCACAAACCTTTTTTCTTGCTTCTAATTTTAAAATCGCGTGCCTCAGAACTCATAGGGCTCATCATGAACTCAGAGCAATTTTATCATCATCGGCTCCGCACCAATTTCTCTGTTGGTTATCGATTATCTAATTTCTCTTTCCGGGCTTGTCTCTCTAATAGGTCCTGATCAAAACCGATCACCAAGGTAGTTGCCAAGACCTAAATCACCAAAACCTGTCATCAAGATCTGTCTTGGGGCTAAGGTTGATTTGGATGTGCCGCTTTTTAGCTCTCATGGTGCGAATGGGTGTGCACGTCTCCATTGCCGGGGGCATGGAAAAATCGGTTGCCAGGGCGAAGGAAAAGGGCTGCGATGTATTTCAAATATTTTCCTCCAATCCGCGGGGCTGGAAGACCAGGCCGCTATCCGAGGAGGACGCGCATAATTTCTCGGCACAATTCAAAAGCTCCGGCCTCGACCTGGCCGTGGACCACATGCCCTACCTGCCCAATCTCGCTTCTCCCAAGGAGGATGTCTATGCCAAGTCGGTGGATGCCCTCGCGACGGAGCTTGTCAGATGCAAGATGCTCGGCATTCCGTTTCTCGTCACTCACCTGGGAAGCCATCTCGGCTCCGGTTGGGAAGCGGGCTTGCAGAGGATTGTGGGCGCAGTGGATGAGGCATTTTCCAGAGCCGATAACGATGTGATCCTTCTTTTGGAGAACACGGCCAAAACGAAGAACAGCATGGGCGGTTCATTCCAGGAGATCGCTGCCATCATCGATTCCCTGAAAGCCGGACAATCGCGTCTTGGCGTGTGCCTGGATACCTGTCACCTCTTCGCCGCAGGCTATGAGCTGCGGACGCCGGAAGGGCTCGCACAAACGCTGGACCAATTCACGGGCAGCATTAGCATCGAGAAACTGATGCTTATTCACCTCAACGACTGCCGCGGGGAGCTGGGCTCGCACCTGGACCGGCATGAGCATATCGGCCTTGGCAGGATCGGCGAGCAGGGATTCAAAACAATTCTGGGGCACAAAGCCATTCGCAGCCTGCCCATGATATTGGAGACTCCGGTCGATTCCCGGCGCGATGATCTGGGCAACCTGATGGTGGCAAAAGAGCTTGCTTTTGGCTAAAACAGCCTCTCGATGACCTGCATCAGGGCGCTGTTGGAGATGGGCTTGACCAGATAGCTTCCGGCACCGAGGTCGTAGCTCTTCTGAATATCCTCATCTTCATTGGACCCGGTGAGAATGACTACGGGAATCTTGGAAAAACGCGCATCTTTTTTTATCTGTTTAAGGAGATCCATGCCGCTGATATCCGGCAGATTGATGTCCAGCAATATGAGATTTGGATGGCTCTGATCCCTGTCGCATTTCTCCAAAGCCTGCAGGGCATCCTGCCCGTTGGCGGCCAGGACCAGATCCTTTTGCAGCTTATTGAACTTCAGGACATGCTCTGTGAAAGTGGCATCTTCGATGCTGTCTTCCACCAGCATAATCTTGATCTCTCTTCTCATAAATTCACCTGAACTTCGTGCCATCTTTTGCCCAATGTATTCACCAGATCAGAACCTATTTAGACCTACCCGCAAAAATAGTTTTCCCACTGGAGGATTTTGTGCATCTCATCTCATCGCAGTCCCTCAACTTTAAACAGGTGTGGACTGCCCTATCCGGGGCAAGACTCATTTTTCATAAATTATAAATTAATTATATCTTGTTATGCTCCTTATTTCAAATATCTACATTTCAAATATCTACATTTCAAATATCTACACGCCTTCTCTCGCCGCAAAATTGCAATCAATATGCTCTGCTGCGGCTATCAGCATTTGCCGGTCACTGCAGGCCGAGGCTT
>Ga0310040_1000298_pt1 | contig 49925 bp, 38 predicted proteins | sample EPASupsiteHSE623_FD_200237 | JGI IMG/M metagenome (GOLD analysis project Ga0310040, IMG submission 200237) | Bioremediated contaminated groundwater from EPA Superfund site, New Mexico - Sample HSE6-23 (v2) (version 2) | ecosystem: Environmental > Aquatic > Deep subsurface > Groundwater >...
GCTGGTACTCGAAGTGATCCATGAACTGGTTGATGTTTGGGGTTCGGGTAAAGTCGGAATCCGCTTGTCTCCGTTTACCCAGGCAGGTGACCTTTTTGATTTGGCATCTCTTCCGGTTTATCCGTATTTATTGAACAAACTGGCTGAATACAATCTGGCCTATATCCATATGGTGCGGGCCAGACCTTCGGAAATAGAAGATCCTGCTTTTTTAGTGAAGGAAAAGGAATTATGGGAACAATATCCGGGAGCTATAATTGCCGCAGATGGATTTACACCCGAAACCGCTCAGGAATACATCAGTAACAAATGGGCTGAAGCCATCGCATTTGGCCGGAATTTTCTGGCTAATCCCGATTTTCCCCAACGTATTGCAGCCGGTGCAGGCTTAAATCCTTATGACCGGAATACGTTCTATGGAGGAGGGGAAAAAGGATATACTGATTATCCGTTCCTGAAAACAGAAACCGCAGGATGAGAAAGTAATTTCTGCAAAGTTGGACCCGGCACAGCGTACTTAAAGTTACGTAGTTTCCGGGTTTTTATTTTTACCTCGTTCGCTTCATAAAGCGAGCGTTTTTTTGTACTTTGCCCTACCTTAAACAACAAACCATGACTATTCAATCTCAACTCGGCCGTCTCTTATTTATCTTTTTGATTTTCTTCTCTTTTTGTACAATCGAAAAAGTTCATGCCGCTAAGGTGCAAATCTATATTTCCGTTTCAGGAAATGACAAAAACCCGGGTACCGGCGATTTACCGTTGGCCAGTCTGCAGGGAGCCGTGGATCGGTTGCGAACATTACGGAAAACGAAGGTATTCAATGAACCCGTTGAGATTATTCTTGGTGATGGCGAATATTTTATTACTGAACCGATTGTTCTGGGGCCTGAAGATTCAGGTACTGAAGATGCACCTGTTATTTTCATGGCGCAGACAGGAGAGCACCCGGTGATTTGCGGAGGGAAGAGAATTAGTGGTTTTGAGAAGGTCTCGAAGGCGCTTTGGCGGACAAAGATACCTGAAGCTGCAGAATTTGGCTGGAGATTTGAGCAGTTATATGTGAATGGCAAACGGGCGGTTCGAGCCAAATCGCCCAACAATGGATTTTACTATCTAAAAGGAGTTTCTGAAACGGTTCTGTATGATGGAAAGGGCAGGGCTCCGGAACTGGCGGTACAAAAACTGACGCTCTTCCCTGATGCTGCCAAAGAAATAGCTTTCTTTTCAAAGGATGATTATCCGGATGCGGTCATGACCTTTTATCATAAATGGGATAATACCCGGAAGCGGATCGATGGTTTTGTTCCCGATTCATCGGCAGTTTATATCCTTGGACAGGGGATGAAACCATGGAACCGGATGGATCAAAAGACTTTTTATACACTTGAAAATTACCGGGCGGCATTGGATACCTGCGGAGAATGGTACCTGAACCGGGAGGGGTATTTGGATTATATTCCTCTGCCGGGCGAAACGCTTGCCGGTCTTGATGTACTGGCTCCGGTGACGACTCTGTTTATTATTATAAAAGGTGACCGGGATAAAAAGGTGGAAAACATCCGTTTTGAAGGAATTTCATTTCAGATTGCAGGATATCAAATGCCAGCCAACGGCGTTGAACCCGCACAGGCTGCCAGTCCGATAGAAGCAGTCATCATGGTTGATTTTGCACGGAACATTCAATTCGTCAATTGTGAAATTGCCCACACCGGAACCAATGCTGTCTGGTTCAGGAAGGGTTGCAGTGATTGTCTGATCGAACAAAGTTACTTCCATGACCTGGGTGCCGGAGGAGTTAAGATTGGCGATTTCAGGATGCCTGAAAACCAGGAGGATTTGACTCATCACATTCAGATCGATAATAACATTATCCGTTCAGGCGGCTATGTTTATCCCTGTGCCGTGGGAGTGACTCTTTTTCACGCCAGTGATTGCCACGTAACGCATAACGAGATTGCCGATTTCCGCTATTCAGGTGTATCGGTGGGATGGGTCTGGGGCTATTCCGATAGTCCTTCAAAAAGGAATAAAATAGAGTTCAACCATATTCATCACTTAGGATGGGGTGAATTAAGTGATATGGGTGGTGTATATTGTTTGGGAGAATCGGAAGGAACCACCGTGAGCAATAATGTAGTGCATCATGTCTACGCGTTCGATTACGGCGGCTGGGGGCTTTATACAGACGAAGGATCCACAGGCATTGTCATGGAAAACAACCTGGTTTATAATTGTAAAAGTTCAGGTTTTCACCAGCATTACGGAAAAGAGAACATCATCCGGAACAACATTTTTGCCAATAACCTGAAAGCGCAGCTTCAGGCTACCCGGGTGGAGGAACATCTTTCTTTTTCATTCACCAACAATATTGTCTGGTTTGCCAGTGGCGACCTTTTCTCAAGTAATTGGGAAAAGGTTAAGATACAGTCCGACAATAATTGTTATTGGAATCCGGATAAAAAGGACTTTGCCTTTGGTAAATCGTCGTTCCCGGAGTGGCAAAAATCAGGAAAAGACCAACACTCGGTCATTGCAGATCCCGGATTTGCTGATCCTTTGGCATTTGACTTCAGCATCAAAAATAAGAAAGTTGCAAAGAAGATTGGATTCCGGGAATTTGACTGTTCACAGGCAGGCGTGTTTGGTTCTGAAGAGTGGAAAAAACTTGCAGCTTTTGATCCGGAAATTGCCCGACTGTTCAATGAAGCACTTCAAAAAAACGAGAAAAATCAAATGCTAAGACGCTAAAATGCAATTTTTTATTATTTTTCGCTTTTGAGTGAAATAATCAATCATAAATCCTATGACACAATACGCTGTTGGTATAGACCTTGGAGGTACCTTCGTTAAGTTTGCGCTGATTTCAGACAGCGGGAAAATAGCTTTTTCTGACAAGTTACCAATCGGCTTTGAATCGGGCAGGGACGATATCCTCAATACCCTGCATAAAGCGATTAAACTGACACTGGATTATGCCCTCGAAATGAATGTTTCTGTTTCAGGTATAGGAATCGGAACACCCGGTGTCTGTGATAATGGGGTCGTTCTGGGTGGAGCCGAAAACCTGAACGGATGGATCAACGTGGATCTGGGAGGTATTTTTTCTGAGGCATTTCACTTGCCTGTTTTAGTTGATAATGATGCCAATGTGATGGGGTTGGGAGAAGCCATTTACGGTGCCGCCCGGGACTGTTCGGATGTGATCTTTATCACGGTGGGGACAGGTATTGGCGGAGCAATCATTGCCAATGGAAAATTATACGGAGGATATCGTAACCGGGGCGGAGAACTGGGACATATCACGATCAGTCACGACGGAATTGACTGTAACTGCGGCGGTCGCGGATGCCTGGAAGCCTATGCTTCCACTTCTGCTTTAATCAGACAGTATGCAGAAAGGACAGGCATGGATGAAAAGAATATCGATGGACATTTTATTGTTGAAAAATTTAATCAGGGTGAAAATGAGGCTGTTCAATGCATGGAAGAACATACCGGTTATCTGGGGCATGGTATTGCTTCGTTCGTGAATGTATTTGCTCCGCAAAAAGTGGTCATCGGCGGAGGTATCTCAGAAGCCGGCCAATTCTACATCGATATGATCAAATCAGCCACTTTTAAATACGCCATGCCCGATTGTGCCGTTCACACCGATGTGGTGGCCGCCGTGCTTGGTAACCGCGCCGGATGCCTGGGTGCCGCTTCACTCATATTTAAGAAATAGACAGCTTATGTTTAGGGCATGAATGGTTTAAAACCTTTTTCCGGTTATTGCTGAATGAGTATGCTGTGATTTGATTATATTCGTTTGTATCGATCATTCCAGATCGTTTGATTTTATTAAATTGGTGACGCAGGCCTGCCTGTTGGATATTCGGCTCCCGCCGGATAGTATAAAATTATCTGTTTAATTCCTTGTAATCCTTGTCCTTTCCTGGTTTTTAAGCAGGGAAAGGGAGAATATTTCTGTTTATGATCACATAGATCGCATTTGATTGGTAATCTATCATTTTACTCAATTTTATTTAAATTACTCATTTTTAATATTTTAATATTTATAAAAATTATCATTGCCTGATTTTGTCGATTTTTATTTGATTTTTTTTGATTGAATTGTTGTTTATAATGATCTTATTTGTTTATATTTGTTCTATTCGATCGCAAAAAAGTTTAAAAAAATCAACTAGCAATGAAGATGTTTAAAGATTGGTGGAAAGAAAACGCGTTAGGCGTTCCAAAACTTATCACAGAAACCCCTGGTCCAAAATCGAAGGTGATGCATGCCAATACAACAAGATATATGAAAGGCCTTAGTTCCCAGGTAAAATTATTTCCTGTTTGTTTTGATCAGGGATTTGGTATCACCCTTACCGACGTAGACGGCAATAAATATCTTGATTTTTCCTCTGGAATTTATGTTACTTCTTTAGGACATTGCCATCCTAAGATTTCTGAAGCTGTTTCCTTTTGGGCTAAACGATTAATGAATGCACATGATTTTACAACCCCTGTGAAAGAAAAGCTGATGGAAAAGATGGCTTCCATATTACCGGGGAAGCTCAATGCCATTCAATTATATTCAGACGGAACTACAGCAGTGGAAGCAGCCATTCGTGCAGCAAGGGCTATATCAAACAAACATGAATTCATATCGGGGTATCGTGATTTCCACGGCAAGACCATGGCCGCGGTTAGTTGTGCACAGATGTACCGCGGGGAAACCCATAGTTATGGAGCCACACGCGCACCTGGTTTTTATATGGTTCCCAAACCCGATCCTTATCGTCCTGTTTGGACAAAAGCCGATGGTACTATTCATACCGATGCGTATATTTCATTTTACGAGAATTTCATTCAGGAAGGTACCGTTGGGAATGTTGCTGCTTTTATAATGGAACCTGCCCAGGGATGGGGAGGAAGTATCTTTCCTCCGGATGACTTCTTTCCGAAACTGAAGAAGTTGTGTGACAAATACAAGATACTGCTTTATGACGACGAAGTTCTTGCAGGTATGGGACGAACAGGAGAATGGCTTACTTTATCCCATTGGGGTGTAGTGCCCGATATCGTCACATTCGGGAAATCATTCGGAAACGGATTTCCGGTTACCGCTATGGTTGTGAGTGAAGAAAACGGAGACGCTCTTGAAAAAATTTCAGCATCCTCCAGTTATGGAGGAAACCCGATGGCCTGTGCAGCAGCATTGGCTTCAATAGAAGTGATCGAAGAAGAAGACATTTTGCAAAATGTCCGTACTGTGGGTGAGTTTTTTAAAAGACGCATGCAAAATCTGAAAGAGTCGCATCCGATTGTTGGAGATGTTAAGGGTAAAGGTTTTTTGCTTGGCATTGAACTCGTAAAAGACAAAAATACCAAAGAGCCATTTGAAGAAGCGGGAAAGCTTGTTTATCAGAAAGCATTTAGAAAAGGTTTGGCCTGGGTTCCGGCCGGTCATATCCTTCGGATGTCACCCCCGCTGATTATGGATGAGAAATATGCTGCTTTAGGTATGGATATTATTGAGGAAGCGATTAGTGAAGTAGAAAGGGAGTTTGGATATTAATTAATCATGGGTATGCCACGAAAAAAGATTCGGTTTGGAATAATTGGTCTGGGACTAATGGGAAAGGAATTCGGCAGTTCGATTGCCAGATGGTGTCATTTGCTTGATGACGGTCCTGTTCCTGTTCTTACCGCAATCTGTGATAAAAACAGGGATACATGGAAATGGTACGAAGAAAATTTCCCGGGATTGATTATGAAAACGGAGGATTACAAAGAATTGCTTCAGTCGAAAAAAATCGATGCGATCTATTGTGCGATCCCCCATCATCTGCATGAACAATTTTATATCGACATTATACATGCAGGGAAGCATTTATTAGGAGAAAAACCTTTTGGAATTGATAAAAAAGCAAATGAAAATATATTAAAGGCGATAGAGAATAATCCTGGGGTCGTTGTTCTCTGCAGCTCTGAATTTCCGTATTTTCCGGCTTGCCAGCAATTGATCAAATGGTTGAAGGCAGGAAAATATGGAAGGCTGATGGAGGTCAGGAGCGGTTTTCATCATTCCAGTGATATGGATTTGACCAAACCGATGAACTGGAAGCGGAGGATTGAAATCAATGGAGAATACGGTTGTATGGGTGATTTGGGAATTCATGCCTTGCACATTCCTTACCACATGGGGTGGAGACCGCTCAGTGTATATGCCGATCTTCAAAAAATAGCTGAAACCCGTCCGGATCCTGATGCCGGGGGAGAGCTTCGTCCTTGTAAAACCTGGGATAACGCCGTTCTTACATGTAAATGTACAGACCCGAGAACAAAAAAAGAATTTTCGATGGTGATCGAAACCAAAAGAATGGCTCCCGGTGCTACCAATAACTGGTTTATTGAAGTGTATGGTACTGAAGGTTCTGCAAGATTTTCAACCCATAACCCCAGGGCATTCGATTACTTGGTGACCAGCGGAAAAGAACAGGGCTGGACCAGGATTGATGTTGGTTCGCAATCAGCGATCCCTTCCATCACAGGGGGAATTTTTGAATTTGGTTTCTCTGATGCATTTCAGCAAATGATCGGTGCTTTTGTTCAGGAGCTTTCGGAGAATCATCGCGTGCACCCGTTCGGAAATGTATTGTCTGAAGAGACTGCCTGGAGTCATCAGCTTTTTACTGCTGCTCTTGAATCAAATCAAACAGGTAAAAGGATTGAATTAAGTCATGCTTCGGAACGTTTTATTTAAGCGAGGGCAGAGGCCAAACGGAGTTTGAGACTATGCCGGGCGTATAAAACGACTAATGTAATTGAATAATTATTTTTTAATGCTTACAATAAATTAATTTAAAATGAGACCTATCTAATGGAAAAATTTATCTATGAAAAACCATTCCGTAAGTTTGTGCATATTCGATTGTGCATGTTACTTTGTGTTGGTGCATTTTTATTTTTCTGTGAAAATAATGCATCTGCCAAAACAGGGCAATCTGTTTTTTTGTCAGCAATGAACCAATCCTCGAATAAATCGGTAAAAGGAACGGTTAGGGACGAATCCGGGTCTCTTTTGCCCGGGGTTTCAGTACTTATAAAAGGGACCAATATCGGAGTTGTTACCGACAGTGAGGGAAACTGGTCCTTTTCCAATATCCCTACCAATGTTACGCTGGTGTTCTCGTTTGTAGGTATGGAAAGCAAAGAGGTCCTGACCGGGAATAGTGAAATTTACAACGTCATTCTTTCCGAAAGCTTAGTGGGACTTGACGAAGTAGTCGTAACAGGCTATTCCGAACAGCGGAAGAAAGATATTACCGGTTCGGTCGCAGTTGTCGATGTAAAACAGATGAAATCAATTCCTTCAGGTTCTGCCCTCCAGTCTCTTCAAGGGCAGGCGTCAGGCGTTAATGTGATCAGTTCCGGCGTTCCGGGCGGAGGCAGCAATATTTTTATTCGGGGCATAACTTCATTCGGGGATACCCAACCTTTGGTCTTGATCGATGGCGTAGAAGGTAACCTGGATGATGTCAGTGCAAATGATGTTGAATCCATTCAGGTTTTGAAAGATGCAGGTGCTGCCGCCATTTATGGTGTAAGGGGTTCCAATGGTGTTATTTTGGTTACGACCAAAAAGGGTAAATCAGGGCTTCCGGTGGTTACCTACGAAGGGTATATCGGGATACAGAGCCCGCTTAGGGGTAATCCCTTTAACCTTTTAGATTCGGAAGATTTTATGAAATTATTCAGCATTGCATTTCCCGCAAACCAACTATTTGTCAATGGTATGCCCGATTATCTATACACCGGGCCAGGCGTTTCCGGAACCGGAATGGCCGGAGACCCTCAGGTAGATCCGTCGAAATACAATTTTGACCCCAACGACCCAAGCAGGAATTACCTGATCCAGGCTGTAAATAAAAAAGGGACAAACTGGTTTGACGAGGTGTTTGACCCTGCACCCATGCAACAGCACAACCTGTCTGTAAGCGGAGGGACGGATAATGCTAAATATATGCTTTCCCTGAACTATTTAAATCAGCAAGGAACGCTGATGGAAACATATCATAAAAGGTATTCTGCCCGTATAAACACGTCGTTTAAAATTAAGAAGGGAATCAGTATTGGCGAAAACCTGTACATTTATGCTAACGATACCCCCGGCTTTCTTAACCAAAGCGAAGGGAGTCCTGTATCTCATATTTATAGGCAAATGCCTATTATCCCGGTTTACGATATCATGGGAAATTTTGGTGGTATGTTTGCAGGTCCTGATTTGGGAAACGCCTGGAATCCTGTCGCCGTACAAAAGCGGACGGTCAACAACAGGAGCAACAGTTTTACTGTGACGGGCAATGTATTTGCAGAAGCGGAGATAGTAAAAGGATTAACCTTACGGACGAGCTTCGGCGGCAGCAGTACCAGTTTTTATAACATTAACTTTGCCTTCAACCGATACAATGACAGGGAGGGAAGCACCGGCTTAAACAGTTTGACGGAAGGATCAGGCTATAACCGTAACCTGATATGGACAAATACATTAATTTACAAGAAGGACTTTGGTAACCATCGGCTAAAGCTGTTGGCCGGATCAGAAATGAATAAATACTGGAGCAGAAGTCTTGAAGGTGGCAGTACAGGCTTCTTTTCCACCGATTTTGAGTATCTGATATTAAGCAACGGAACAGGAGACAGTTACAACTACAGCTCAGCTTATGCGAACAACCTGCTTTCTTTCTTCGGCAGATTAGATTATTCTTATACCGACAAATATTTGCTGTCCGCAACTATCCGCAGGGACGGTTCTTCAAGATTTGGGCCGAATAGCCGGTATGGGACATTCCCTTCCGTCTCATTGGGATGGCGCGTTTCCGGTGAAGATTTCATGCAGAACATTCAGTTTATAGATGATTTAAAGCTCAAGGCCAGTTATGGGGTTTTAGGTTCACAGAATAATGTGAGTGCCGAAAACGCTTTTAGCTTATATGGATCCCTGCCCAGGTCGTCTTATTACGATATTGCGGGGACCAACACAAGCGCAGTACAGGGTTTTTACCAAACCCGGATAGGAAACGAAAATACCGGGTGGGAGGAAAATATCGTTCAGAATATCGGATTTGATGCTACGATGCTTGACCGTAAATTGGACGTTTCCTTTGAGTACTACAAAAAGTCAATCAACGGTTTATTGTTCACATTACCGTTACCTGCAACGGTTGGAGGCGCAACCGCTCCTGTTGTGAATATCGGTGACATTCAGAACAAAGGAGTTGACATTTCTGTCACCTATCGCGGCAGTATCACAACGGACCTGGATTACAGTATCGGGACGAACATTACAACTTATAAAAACGAGGTTGTGAGTATCCCTGATCCCGGATATTTTGATGTGATCAGTTCGCGTAACGGGTACCTGGTCCGCAACCAGGAAGGTCATCCGGTCAGCTCGTTTTTTGGATACGATGTTATCGGGTTATTCAACGATACTGATGAAGTAAGCGAATCGCCGACCCAGTCCGGAGCAGCCCCGGGAACTTTTAAGTACCGGAATGTGGTCCCCGATGACGCTATTACCCCCGATGACCGGACTTTCATCGGCGATCCCAATCCTGATTTTACATATGGGTTAAACCTTGGGCTGAATTATAAAAATGTCGATTTTTCGGCTGTATTTTATGGTTCGCAGGGGAACGATGTACTGAACGAGGTAAAATGGTACACCCATTTCTTCTCAGGGTTTAGGGGAGGGAAAAGCAACGACCTGCTAAATGCATGGACTCCTGAAAACAAGAATACGAATATCCCGAAAATTGACGCAGCAGGTTCTTTCAGTACTTCCGGCGTACCCAACTCCTTTTATGTGGAAGACGGTTCATTTCTGAAGCTGAAATCACTTATTCTGGGTTATACCGTAAAACCTGCCTCTTTGCAGCGGTTCGGCATTAATAAATTACGACTGTACCTTCAGGGAGCTAATCTCTTCACCATTACCAAATATTCGGGATTGGATCCTGAATTAGTAGGCAGCAGTGCGAGTTTTGGCATCGACCTTGGAAATTACCCGAATACGCAGAAAAGTTTCATTCTCGGGGTTAACGTTTCATTTTGACAAAAACTTTGAAAATAACAGAACATGAAACATATGAAAAGATTATTCAGACCTCTGGCAGTTATATGTAGTGTAATCTATATCATGTCGGTATTTTCCTGTAAAGATTTTCTGGAAATTAATCCTACAGGAACAACGAATCAGAGTACATTAGCTACCCAAACGGGTGTAAATGGGGCATTAATAGGCGCATACTCCCTTCTTGACGGTTGGGATGGTTTCGGTCTCGTGAAAGGTGTGGCCAATTCATTCTATACCGGGGTGAGTAATTGGCTTTATGGCGGGGTTACGGCAGATGATGCACATTTCGGGACTTTCGGCAATTTACCAGACGGTGAAATATTTGAAACCTACCGATACGATGGTACCAGTGGCCTTTTAACCGCCAAATGGGGCATGCTGTACGCGGGCGTTCAGCGGTCCAATGATGTATTGCGTGTTTTGGCAATGATGTCTGAAGGTTCTTTGACAGAAGAAGAAGAGACACAAATAGTAGCCGAAGCCCGTTTTTTGAGAGGCATTTACCATTTTGAAGCTGCAAAGCTATGGAAAAATGTTCCTTATCTTGATGAGTCAGTCAGTTTTTCAGCAGGAAATTACCAGGTAAGCAATACTATCCCGGTTTGGCCGATGATCGAAGAGGATTTTAAGTTTGCGGCAGATAACCTGAGCAGTACAAAAGCTGAAGTTGGCCGGGCCAACAGTTGGGCGGCAAAGGCATTTCTTGCAAAAGTATATATGTTCCAGCAAAAGTATAACGAGGCAAAACCCTTACTGGAGGATATTATCGCCAACGGCATAACTCCTCTTGGTGTAAAGTATGACCTGGTAAATTATGCTGATAATTTCAATCCGACCAAACAGAATAATGCAGAGTCAGTATTCTCGGTTCAAAGTTCTGTTGACAATAATTCAGCAGGGCAAAACGGGAATCCCGGCGACATCCTGAACATGCCGCTGATTGGCCTGGCTGCATCAGGTGGCACATACATGCCCTCTTTCAGCCTTGTTAATTCGTTCAAGACGGACCCGGAAACCGGTTTGCCTTTGATCGACACCTACAATGATTCGGATATGAAAAATGACATGAATCTTCTGTCGACCGACCCGTTCTTACCATATGAAGGGACAATTGACCCCCGTTTGGACTGGACTGTCGCACGAAGAGGGATACCCCTTATGGACTGGGGTCTTTTTGGCCGTTACTGGATTTTGTTTCAGCATATTGGTGGACCGTATGTCAACAAGAAATGCTTCATTTACGCAGCAGATGCTGAAACTACAGCGGCCTCAAATGAGGGTTGGGCGTTGGCTACGGCCAATAACTATAACATGATCCGTTTTGCAGATGTCTTGCTTTGGGCAGCGGAAGTTGAAGTAGAAATCGGCAGTTTAGACAAAGCGGAAGAATATGTGAACAGGGTACGTGCACGTGCCGCAAACCCGGCCGGATGGGTAAAAACGTATATTAACGATGCTGACCCCGGTGCAGGAAATACCGATACACCGGCAGCTAATTACAACGTCGGACTTTATAACGGACAGTTTAAAGCATTGGGAAAAGATGCCGCCCGTGAGAGGGTTCGTTTTGAACGAAAAATTGAACTGGCTATGGAAGGACACCGTTTCTTCGACTTACAGCGCTATGATAATGGATCCGGCTATATGGCTACTACTCTCAATAATTATATTAATCACGAAACACATGTCGCTGGATTCACTTACTCTAACAGACTGGGCGTAACATTTGCCAAGGGGAAAAATGAGATATATCCTATACCGCAGGTAGAAATCGACCTGAGCATAAGCAACGGGGAAGAACAATTAAAACAGAATCCTAATTATTAAAGTATCCTGATAAATCTTAAAGAATGAATACGAAGAAGCGTATTATTTATATTGTTCTCAGTCTGTCTGTTGCCGGTATCTTCGTTAGTTGCCAAAACAGACAGACTGAGGCTGGAACTGAGGCTAAGACTGAAATCTCCATAGACTTTTCAAGTTCCAACGGAAAAGTCAAGCCATTGCATGGTGTAAACAACGGGCCCCTCGTTCTGGGTGTAAATGCCGATTTGAACGTTTACCACTCGGAAGCGGGGTTTCCCTATACCCGGCTCCATGATCCCCGGTGGCCCAGTCCTGATGTGGTTGATATCCCTGTTATATTTCCTGATTTCGATGCTGATCCGGACGACAGTTCAAATTATCATTTCAAAAAGACTGATGATTACATTGCGCCCATTATCGCAAACAAATCGGCAATCATTTATCGGCTGGGAACCAGTATAGAACATCATACTCAATATTATATTCATCCACCTGCCAATTTTGATAAATGGACAAAGATTTGCATCAACATTATCCGCCATTACAATGAAGGTTGGGCAGACGGATTTCACTACAATATCAAATATTGGGAAATATGGAATGAGCCTGATTTGAATGCACGGATGTGGCTGGGCACAAAGGAAGACTATTTTCGGCTGTATGAAACGGCGGCCAAAGCAATTAAAAAACATGATCCCACTCTGAAAGTAGGCGGTCCGGCAACGACAGGCGTAAAAAGTCCCATTGTAGAACCTTTTCTTGCATATTGCAGGGATCATTCAGCGCCGCTCGATTTTTTCTCCTGGCACTCCTATGGTACGATTCCGCACCAAATCGCACTGGATAGCCGGTATATCCGTTCACTTTTAGACGAATTTGGTTTTACTAAAACCGAGAATCATCTGAATGAATGGCATTACCTGACATCCTGGGAAGAAGTGGGACCGCCGAAAGAGGAAGTGGAAAAATACAAGGATATGCGTGAAAAATTTGCAAAAACGGTAGGTCCGGTTGGTGCAGCTTACACGGCCGCCGTATTAATGCATTTACAAGACTATCCTTTAGATGTTGCCAATTACTATTCTGCGGATACAAATCCTTACGGTATGTTCGATGTATTTGGTGCGCCGAGCAAAACCTATTATGTCTTTAAGGCATTTAATCAGTTGGCAAAAATGGATATCCGGGTCGATTGTACAGTAAGTCCTGCGAACGACTCTGTCATCTGTTGCGCAGGCGTTTCAGAGTCAGACAAAAAAGGGGTCTTCCTGGTGTCCAATTATTCGCCCGATGGCAAAAGTTATCTTTTATCTTTTAAGAACCTTCCGGCTACGGTCAGCACAGTTCAATATGAAATTTACCGGATAGACGACACGAAAGATCTCGAACTCATAGAAAACAAGCAAATTAAGCCGGATAATTCAATCAACCTAAACCTACCTCCATATTCTGTAAGTATGGTGGTATTAAAAGAAATATGAGCGGGTTTGGCAATACAATTCCATCCCGGATGCAATATATCAGACTAAATTAAACCGGAATAGACGACATAGTCGTTTATAATCCGGTGACAGTGGGCACTTGGTATGAAAAAACACGCAGGAAACATCCATGAGAGCTTCAATTAAAACAGGATCAGTCGTACTGCTGTTGCCTTTCATATTTTTTCTGACTACAGGCATGGTACAATCGAAAGCGGTTAAATCAACTTCAGTGAAGTCGGTAAGGATTACGTTGCCGGAAAATTCAACAGAAGTCATGAGCAACATTGCCTCCGTTTTTGCAAGTCGTATCGAACAACGCTCCGGCGCCAAGGTTTGCATAACCGATGACACCTCGTTAACGGTTGAGCTTAAAATAAAACCGGGAATGGGGAAAGAAGCCTTCAAAATTACGGATGGCAAAAATGGCCGTATCCAGATCATCGGAAACGACCCGCGTGGAGTGCTTTATGGCGCAGGGAAATTTCTGCGTACTTCAGCCTACAGCAAGGATGGGTTCACCGCCGGGGAATGGCGCGGTACCTCCGTTCCTGAAAAAGCCGTACGCGGGATCTATTTTGCAACTCACTTTTACAATTATTATCAAAACGCCCCTGTAAAGGAGGTGGAACATTATATTGAAGACCTTGCCTTGTGGGGGATTAACAGTATCATGTTCTGGTACGACATGCACCATTTTAACGGAATCAACGATCCTGATGCAGAAGGATTAAACGCACGGTTGAAGCATTTCGCAGCCTGTGCAAAACGTATTGGGTTGGAAACCGGATTCATCATGATCGGCAACGAAGGCTATGCCAATAGTCCTGTCGAATTACGGGCAGTTCCCGGCGGTTCGAGGGGAGGCAATTATCCGGAAGTGATCTGTCCCGGCAAACCGGGCGGAATGGATTATATCCTGCAGGTAAGAAACGATTTTTTTGAATGGGCGCAGGAAATTCAACCCGATTATATTTGTATCTGGCCGTATGATCAGGGTGGATGTGGTTGCGATTATTGCCGGCCTTGGGGGTCGAACGGTTTTATAAAATGTGCCAAAGCGGTATCTGAATTGGCAAAGAAGAAACTTCCGGAAACAAAAGTGATGCTTTCTACCTGGTACTTCGACAGTACGGAATGGGCAGGGCTAAGTGAACAACTTGCCACAGATCACACTTGGGTGGATGTTATCATGGCGGAGGATATTGATATTCCGGGTTACAAATTAAGCTATTTGCCACCGCTTGCCGGGAACCTGCCTACTGTCGGATTTCCGGAGATCAGCATGTGCAATACTTTCCCATGGGGTGGGTTCGGGGCAACCCCACTGCCCAATCATCTGGCAGGGCAATGGGAAAGGATTCGAGACCGACTATCCGGAGGATTCCCTTATTCTGAAGGCATTTTCGACGACATCAGCAAGGTGGTTTACGCACAATGGTACTGGAATCCGAATTTGCGTGGCGATGATATATTACGGGAGTATATTGCCTATGAATACTCGCCTGACGTAGTTGATCAGGTTCTGAAAGTGATCAGTACCTTAGAGCAAAATCACCACATGCGGTGGTGGCCGGGTGAGCTTGAAGGGGTCAGTCTCATGTTAGACTGGTTCCCTTCCAAAGGGGTTAAGCCACAGGATGATCATGGAGCAGAAGAAGCATATGCCACCATTAAACAGGTCGATCTTAAACTTCCGGAATGGGTGCAAAAGTCCTGGCGCTGGCGTGTTCTGTTTATCCGCGCCATGCTCGATGCCGAACTTAAGGCAAACGGGGGAACACCCAATGAAGCTTGTATGAACGGGTTTCAGGAATTAATGAAGATTTACCATACATCCGAAAAAACAGATCCGGTGGTAAAACCTCCTGTCCCATTGAATGCCAAACCTGTAGCGGATGCAACCATTGATTTTGCTAAGCCTGTCGGAAAAATCAAGCCTTTGCATGGTGTTAACGGAGGTCCTTTAAAATATGGCGATCATCAGGCCCCCCTTGACCGGGACCATGCTGAAGCCGGATTTCCGTATACCCGCCTGCATGATGCCAATTGGCCGCATCCTGATGCGGTGGATATCCATACTATTTTTCCAATCTTCTCCCTAAATCCTGACGACCCGAAAAATTATTATTTTGAAAAAACTGATGATTATATTGCCCCGATTATCAAAAATAAATCGGAGATCATATTCCGGCTCGGCGTAAGCATTGAACACGTAACCCATTATCACAATCATCCGCCGAAAGACTATGACAAATGGGCGAAAATTTGCACCAACATCATTCGCCATTACAATGACGGCTGGGCTAATGGCTTCCATTACAACATCATATACTGGGAGATATGGAACGAGAATAGCCTCGAACGGATGTGGTCGGGTACTGCTGACGATTACTTCAAACTTTACGAAACAACCGCCAAAACCATTAAAAAATATAATCCTGTGCTTAAAGTTGGAGGGCCGGCTGCTGCAGGAGTCCAACCGGAACACAATATCCAGATAAAACCATTTCTGGAATACTGCCGTGACTATTCGGTTCCGCTCGACTTCTTCTCGTGGCACCGGTACAGCAGCGTTCCTGAAGATTTAATAACAGACGCCAAGCTGGCTCGTACACTTCTTGACAGCTATGGATTCAAGAGTACTGAGAACCATTTAAACGAATGGCACTACATACACTCATGGTCGGTGCTTGGAACCACTTTGGGTACCAGGGATACAGTGGATTACGCGACAGTGGAAGCGGCATTTGCAAAGACTGTCGGACCGGAGGGGGCGGTATTTTCAGCTTCGGCGCTTATGCTTTTCCAGGATGCTCCGGTTGATGTTGCTAACTTTTATTGCGCTGATTACTCGCCTTGGAGCATGTTTGATGAATTTGGTGTCAGAAGTAAAGTATTTTATGTATTCAAGGCTTTTAACCAAATCGCAAAAATGACCGACAGGGTTGCTGAACGGCATTTACCAAATGACTCCATTACCCTTCTTTCGGCAGTAACACCAAGCAATGCCGAAGGAGCATTTCTGTTAAGCAGTTCAGCAAAGCAAAAGAAAGCATACCAGATAGATATTCGAAACTTTCCGAGTAAGGGTAAAATTCATATTCAAATTTATCAGATTGACAAAGATAAAGATTTGGAAATGATAAAAGCATACAACTCGGAGTCGGTAAACCCTATTCTAAATCTGAATTTACCTCCTCTTTCGGTAAGTCTGGTGAAGCTGTGCAGGGTTCCGTGATAAAACGCTTTCCGGAAAATACCAATTCCTTTTATTCTGCTTTATTTCCCGGCGCTTTTTAAATACTTTTTGGCATAAACCATTGCACTGGTCCCCGTAAAGAGCTTGAATTGACGATTAAAGTGAGAAATATTATTGTAACCGACTTCATAGCAAACCTGTGATGCATTCATATTCGAATCAATGAGCAATTTACAGGCATGGGCAATTCGAATCTCATTAAGAAATTGGGTGAAGGTTTTATTTGTGTGAGCCTTGAAATAGCGACAAAAAGAGGCTTTATTCATATTTATAAGACCGGCCGTTTCAACAACGCGGATATCGTTTGAGTAATTGTCAAGTATATAATCGACAATCTTATTAATTCTCTGTGTATCAATAGTATTTATAGACTTCGCATACCCTGGGCTAGATAAAAGATCGTACTCTTGGTTATTTGAAATTGCTTCCAGAATTTCTAAAAATAATATAAAGCGGTTAATGCCTGATGCGGCGTAAACTTTCTTGATTAATCCTGATATTTTTTTGTGGTTTTTCCCTTTAATTAATATTCCTTGTTGTCCCAATGAAAACAGCTTATGCAGGCTCGCAAATTCCGGGAGGCTGAAAAAGTTTTCGCCAAATACACCTTCTCTAAAGTGGATCACATATACGACCACTTTCTTATTCTTATTATTCTGGTAAAAGTCAGTATCATTTCTCCATACATGTGGCAAGTTAGGGCTGATAAACATTAAATCACCGTCTCTAAAATTACCGATATGACTACCCATTAAGCGGATACCATAACTCCTTTCAACATAAATAATTTCAAATTCAGGATGATAATGCCAGGGATAATCCATATAAGGAGTAACTTCCTTCTTTACGGCGATAGAAGACATGGTTTGAAATGGTATCTTTTCTAATTTTGGGATCATACTGTCACACATTGGTTATTATAAAAGTACACAATTTTAAAATAAGTCATGCAAATATAGTGTCATATTTAGAAAACCATGTCGTTTCTTTCAATTGCTCATCCACAGTACCTTTACGACATAAACGAAATAATGGAGCAATGCAACATTCTATTGAAAATAAAAGGCAAAAATTTTATATCTATAAGATTGCACTGGTTGCGTCTTTAGGAGGTTTCCTGTTTGGTTTTGACCTTGTCGTAATTGCAGGAGCACTGCCATTCTTAGTCGATTATTTTCACCTTACACCGGCCATGAAAGGGTTTGCTGTGAGCAGTGCCATACTAGGGGCCATTACCGGTCCTCTAATCGGTCTTTGGTTTACAGATCGTCTTGGACGCCGCCGTACAATGATGCTGGCTGCTGCCTGTTTCATGATTTCAACTGTTGGTACGGCATTTACCGGGACAATCGGTTATTTTGCATTCTGGCGCTTTCTGGGCGGTATCGGCATTGGCCTGGCGATGATCTCTTCGCCTATTTATATTGCGGAATTATCTCCACCTCATATCAGGGGCAGCCTTGTCAATGTCAATCAGTTATCAAATGTTATTGGTATAAATCTGGCTGTCATCGTTAGTTATTTCTTTTCATTCGGGGACTTTGGGTGGCGATGGATGTTTGGTTCGCAGGCAGTTCCTGTTTTTTTTCTGATGTTGGGCCTTTTTCTTATTCCTGAAAGTCCGAGGTGGCTGGCAATGAAGAACAAAAGAGACGAAGCATTAAAAGTGCTTACCAGAATTAATGGAAAAACAAAAGCCGAAACTGAACTAAAAGAAATCGAAAAAGAACTTGGGAAAGAAGAAGGTTCGTTTAAGGAGTTGCTTCGTCCGGGAACAAGATTAGCCTTGTTCATCGGTATTGTGCTGATGATATTTTCCCAGATCAACGGGGTGAATATGATGTTGATGTATGGTCCGACCATACTTGCAGAAGCCGGGATTAATGTTAGCTCGAGCGCCATATTAAGTTCCATTCCGGTTTATATTTTCATTTTTATCTGTACCCTTGCTGCATTTGGGCTGATCAAACGGTTTAGTCGCCGGGGACTTTTGATTACCAGTGTTTTACTGATGGCGCTTGGTCATATTGTAATGGCCATTCATTTACAGCGATCCGGTCCTCCCCTGTTTACATTGGTCCCCATGCTGATCGGCACCGGTGCATTTACACTCGGACTTGCGCCATTGAGCTGGATCATTGTGTCTGAAATCTTCCCAAACCGGATCAGGGGAAAAGCATTGGCAATAGTCTGTTTCTTCCTTTATACCGCGTCATTCATTACCGCCCAGGTATTCCCAATGCTGACCAATTGGTTTGACGTCCATTATAACAGTTCGTCAGGAGCTTACTGGATATTTGCCGGTATATGCCTCGCATGCGCTCTGTTTGCATGGAAGCTCGTTCCCGAGACAAAGGGTCTGAGTTTGGAAAAGATAAGCGATTTCTGGAAAAACAGAAACAAGGATTACGGTAGAAACATATAACCTAAGTTTATAAATTAAGACTCATTTTTCATTAAAAATCATAAAAATGTTTACTAATACAATTAAAGCTGCCTTTGTGGGCTTTGGGGAAGTTAACTCACCCCAGCAATTAATCAAAGAAAAATGTTTGACAGCAAGGGATGAAATAAAATCCCTGGGAATCGAGATACTGACAACGGAGCATGTTACAGACGATGCTAAAGGCGCCGATGTTAAAAGAGCGATATCAGACTTAAAGAAAGGCGATTTTGACCTGCTGATCATTTGTATTGCCGGCTGGATCCCATCTCATGCGATTATTTCCGTCACCAGTGAATTTAAGGATAAGCCTATGATTCTATGGGGTCTTGCAGGGGACATTGGGAACGGACATGTTGTAACTGCGGCGCCACAGGCCGGGACTACCGCTCTTCGGAAAGTATTCGATGACTTGGGCTACAGGTTTAAATATGTATATAACATTATAGGGAAGCCCTCTCCCTTAGATAAAATTAAAAGTTTCGCCATTGCTGCTTCTGCGGCAAAGTCGTTGGAAAAAACGAAAGTTGGGATGATGGGTTTTCGGGACATGAAGCTATACAATACGCTTTATGAAGGTCTGTCACTGAAAAGCAAAATAGGCACTGAAATAGATTTTTTTGAGATACTTGAATTGGTTCGGACAAGCGAATGCATTGAGAAAACAATGGTGAATGAAGTATTGGCCAAAATTATGCGTGCCTGGGATTTTGAAAAGCCGGTAGATGAAGGTTTTCTCAAACAAGGGATAACTTATTACTTGTCCATTAAAAAAATTATTGAGGAGAAGGGGTTTGATGCGATATCCCTGAAAGATGTGGATGGAATGAAAAGTTTATTGAATTTCCCCCCCGCGATGATCTTCATGCTGTTGTCTGATGAGTCAGATGTATGTACCATTCCCGAAAATGACGCAATGGGGGCTGTAACCCAACTTGTAGTGAAACACCTGACCGGACAGAGTGCTGCCTATTTGGAGTTTTATGAGTTCTTCGATAAAAGTGTTCTTTTAGGTGTACCTGATTTTATTCCTGCCGAAGTAGTTGATGGAAAGGTAAAAGTTACTTCAGCGGCATTTGGAAATATCAGTGGCGGTCTTTTGAATATTTCGACGATGAAAACGGGAAAATTAACGATGGCCCGCTTGTCAAACAGCGGAGACCGGTACACGATGCACATCTGCACCGGAGAAGGCAAACTAAAATCATGGGAGGAAGCAGGATGGACCTACCCGGCTCCTCAATTGCCCAGCCTTGATATCTATCTGGATACACCTGTGGAAGAGTTTGCCCAGAAAATATCAGGTCAGCATTACATTATTGCTTATGGCGACCATACGCAGACTTTGCGCGATTTCTGCTATTTGAAAGGCATAAAAACAGTTTGAGAGATATGAAAAAGTATGATGCCGTAATTGCCGGTTATTTCTGCCTGGATATGGTTCCCGTATTTCAGAAAAGCCAAAAGGAGATCAGTACCTCAGGTATTTTGAAACCCGGGAGCCTGATTGAAATTGACGGGCTTGGTTTTTCTGCGGGAGGAGTAGTGGCGAATACGGGAGCAGCTATGAAAAAGTTCGGCAGGAAGGTCTTTCTTAACGGAATAATCGGTGAAGACCTGCTGGGAAAAATAGCCCGCGATTGGTTTGAGAAGCTTAATCTTTCAGAAGGCATACAAGTCACAAACAGGGCAGGTACCGCTTTCAGTATTGTTCTGGCCCCTCCTGGGATTGACCGGATTTTCCTCGAATCGCCAGGATGTAATAAAATATTCGACATCCGGTTCATCGATTTTGAGGCAGCTTCCCAAAGCCGGTTATTCCATTTCGGATACCCTCCCCTGTTGAGGCAGTTTTATTTGCATAATGGTGACGAATTACAGTCCACGTTTTCCGGAATACAACAAATGGGCGTGGTAACTTCTATGGATTTTAGCCTGCCCGACAGGCAAAGCGAATCCGGGAAACAAAACTGGCTGCATATCATGGAAAGGGTTTTGCCTTATACCGACATTTTTGTTCCGAGCCTGGAAGAAGCGCTGCAAATAATGGTACCTGACCAGTATGAAAAGATTTTGTCGGTCGCCGGCAATTCCGATGTTGTCGATCAGGTACCGATTAGTCTTATACGGGAAATCGGGAAAAAAATAATTGACTGCGGGGTAAAGATACTGGTCATAAAAGCCGCCCATCGTGGCATCTATCTGCTTACCGGTGATATCTCCCCCTTAAATAAAGAAAGGGGATTGGATTTATCTGGGAGCGATTGGAGCTACCGTGAACTATGGTGCAATGCCTATCCTGCCGATCCTGCAAAAGTAAAAAATGCCACAGGTGCGGGCGATACGGCCATCGCTGCTTTTCTTACTGCCATTCTCGATGGCAATACTGCGGAGCATGCATTAAAATACGCGGCTATTGCAGGAAGGAATAATCTTTATTGCCATGACATCTATGACGAACTTGACGACTGGCAGAGTATGGAGAAGGAGGTAAAAATATTGTCCGGCGGAATCTGTCATTTCAAGTAAACATTCTCAAGTTAAGATCATGGGTCTGCTATTATTTTCGTAAAGTACAAGGGATTAAACATTGCTGTTAATCCCCGAAAGACAGTAACGGGTATGCTAACAGGTCCGCAAAATAATTTAAAAATAAAAGTGATGAAAAGAAAAGCATTGGAATTGGCAAGAGAGTCATTAAAGATTGAAAATAAAGCAATCGCTGATCTTACGGATTACTTAGATATTAAAAATTTTGAAAAAGCAGTTGACGTTTTAAGTACGTGTCCAAAAACCATTACGTGTGCCAGTGGCTCATCCGGTATCGCAGCCAAAAAATTTTCTCACTCGCTGTGCTGCATCGAACGGAATGCCCAATTCCTTTCCCCTGCCGAAGCGTTACATGGCGGGATGGGTTGCATAAAAAAAGGAGACGCGGTTGTCATGGTTTCCAGAGGGGGTAAAACGGTTGAACTGTTGCCGATTATGGATGTATGTCATAAAAAGGAAGCTATCCTGATCGGCATAACCGAAAATTTAAGTTCCCCTTTGGCAAAGAAGTCACAAATTGTCATTCCACTGAAGGTTGAAAAAGAAAGTGACCCGTACAATGTGATGGCGACAGCAAGCTTTATCGCAACAATTGCAATTTTTGATGCGATGTTAGTGGCAATCATGGAAGAAACAGGTTATCAACTGGAGCAGTTTTCCCTGATCCACCCGGGAGGCGCCGTTGGCGAACGACTAAACAATTAAAAATTAAAATGAAAAATAGTTATGTATAAGGGTATTACAATTGAGCCTCCTTTTTTTGAAATCGGACCTAAAGCCTATCTCTTTGGTGAAGAGATATTAAAATTGGCAAAAACTGCAGATAAACTATCAAAGGAATATGATGTGCGTATTATCCTGACACCGCAATACACGGATATTAATCTGTTGGCAAGGGAGACCAGGCGTTTACTTATTTTTGCCCAACACATGGACCCTTTGCACGTAGGAAAAGGGAACGGTTCAGTACTTCCGGAAGCCGTAAAAGCGGCAGGAGCAGTTGGCGTATTGCTTAACCATGCTGAAAAACAGATGAGTATTTCGGATTTACGGCAGGCGATTAGACGTGCTGATAATGTGGGACTACTTTCAATGGTCTGTGCTGATTCAGTTGAGGAGGCTGTTGCGATAGCTCATTTTTCGCCCAATATTATAGTAGCTGAACCAACTGCGCTTATAGGAACAGGCCAAACCAGCAATAAAGGATATATCGTCGAAACGACTTCAGCAATCAAAAAGATAAATCCCGAAATACAGGTATTACAAGCTGCAGGAATAAAAAACGCACAGGATGTATACAAGGTAATCAGGGAAGGTGCCGATGCAACAGGTACTACAAGCGGTATCATGAGGGCAGACGACCCTGAAGCCATGATGGAGGAAATGATATGTGCAGTTCGTTCCGCCTGGGATGAGGTGCATAAACAATAATAATCTATTAAAGTAGAAAAAATGAAAGTGTACAGAAAAACAATTGATCTTCAATCAAAAGATCACAGGCCTGATTTTCATAATGTAACAGAGGGTGTTAAGAAAATCGTGGAGGAATCGGGAATCAAAAACGGGATATGTGTGGTCTATTCCCATCATACAACCTGTTCTGTCATCACACAAGAGTGTTCGCATGACCTGAACTTTTTCGGCAGGGAGTATTTGCAACAGGATTTGAATAACATCATGGAAAAATTAGTTCCGACCTGCAGAAATGAGGGACAGTATTTACACCCGGGACCAAAGCATATTGAATTTGCGCTTACATTCCCTGATGAGGAACCCAAGGGAAGTCTTAATACCGATGCACATTTGCGGTCGGTGTTTTTCGGCCGTTCCGAAACGATTGTAATTGTCGACGGGAAACTTGATTTAGGTGATTTCGGTTATATCTATTTTATCGACTGGGATCAAATCCGTGAACGGAAAAGAGTATGCCAGGTTCAAATTCTGGGTGAATAAGTCAAAGGTTTTCACCCGGACCTGTCATCTTTGATGTATTATCCGAACAGATCAATAATCTTAATTCAGAAAAATAAAAATGAAACAAAAAGAATTAGCAACGAATGGTCTGCGTATTGGCTGGGGCATAAGCGATATTACACCGGCAGGATCGGTTTCACTGTGGGGGCAATATTACGAACGCATATCAGAATATATACAAAGTCCATTGAAAGCCACTGCATTTGCTATTGAGTCAACCAACACTAGTGGCACCCATGAACAGGCTATAATGATTTCCATGGATTTGTTGTATATAGACAGGAAACTGCTGGATTCACTTCGGGATGTCATTAAGGATCAGATACCTGATTTTGATGTAAGCAAACTCATCCTGAACGTAACCCATACCCATTCAGCACCCGAACCCGACTCCACCGAAGAATATCGTAATCTGCTCGTGGAGCGGGGAGGCGAAGCCATTGTCAAGGCCTGGAAAAACCGGGAACCGTCTGGAATCAGCCGGGCTTTAGGGTATGCTGTCGTTGGGCACAACCGAAGGGTACAATATGCAGACGGAACAACGGAAATGTATGGATCGACGGATCGCGAAGACTTTATCGGGATGGAAGGGGCAAGCAATCCCGGTGTTGACATGCTTTTTTGCTGGGATTTGAATCAAAAACTAACGGGTATTGTCATGAATGTATCCTGCCCGGCACAGGTAACAGAAGCCAAATACTACGTTTCGTCCGATTATTGGGGCGAGGTAAGGAAACAGTTGCAGGAAAAGTTCTCCGATGACATCTTTGTTTTGCCGCAATGCGGCGCTGCGGGTGATCTTTCTCCACGCGACCTGCCCCGTGGGTACAAGTCGGGCGAACCCAACATGTGGGACCTGCCCGGCATTATTGAAATAGGAGAAAGGCTTATCCGTGTCATCAACCTGGTCTATCCGTCTGCCTTGGAAAATATTCAGTATGAAGTTGTTTTTAAGCATTTAGTAAAAGACATTGACCTTCCAACCCGGAAGTTTACTAAAGCGGAATATGAGGCAGCCTTGGAAATTGTCAATGAAATACATTCCCGGGAACCTGATGATGTCAACTCCCCGGACACCGCATGGAACCGGTTTCTTCAGGAGATCGGGGAAAACGAAAAAATAAAGGAATTCGGTCCGTGGGACAACAAGAATACTGATTTCGGGATCGTGAAGAAAAAAGAGGAGTTGGTTGAACAATACAGGAATCAGGATAATGATCCATTTTACAGGATGGAGCTTCATGTTATCAGGTTAGGTGACGTGGCATTTGCCACGAACCCATTCGAGCTTTTCGCCGATTTTGGTTTTAGGATATTAGGTAGGAGCAGGGCAAGGCAGACTTTCCTGGTTCAGCTTAGCTGTGATAGTTGCGGTTACCTGCCTACGGAGAGGGCGATCAAAGGAGGTGGTTACAGCGCCATTGTTAACCGTGTAGGCCCTGAAGGAGGGCAGATATTGGTTAATGAGACTATTAAATGTATAAATGAATTATGGGACAATCCCTTGCCGGTGTAATGGGAAAGGAATAAAGATCACGACGATCAATTCGTTACCAACATTAGTTCTTTGGCCCTTCTATCAGGCCAAAGGACTAATATGGCGGTAAGAGGAAGAGATACTCAACTCAATATTATCAGATAATAGCAAGGTATTGGTACTGGTATTTAAGAGTTAAGAATGAAGTTGAATGATTATCTAAGATTTATTGATTTTAAATGATTAAATTTGTTACTTTTGATCATTTTTAAAACAATAAACAGAAAAAAATGAGTCCTGAATTACGGAAGAAGATCATACTGAAAACACTCAATGAGCAGGGAATATTGTCTACCCAGGAAGTAATGAAAGAATGCGGAGTTTCTGAGATTACGATTAGAAGGGATTTGATCGAATTGGAGTCGAGAGGATTGCTTATCCGTACACATGGGGGAGCAGTAACATCAAAAGTAGGTGACCAGCTTTTTACCTATGATCTAAAGATCAATCAAAACAGGCAGAATAAGGAAGAAATATGTAAAATTGCTGCACGCTTTATTGAGAATAATGATATCATTTTCATTGATTGCGGAACAACACTTTCTTATCTCACAAAACAGATTAACAAATTTGAATCGCTGATCGTAATAACAAATTCATTGCCAATTGTCTCGGAACTAATAAACTTTTCGAATATCAAGGTTATCCTGATTGGAGGGGAAGTAACCAGTGAGCGTAAAGCAATTTACGGTCCAGTAGCCGGGAATAATATCAGGCAGTATCATGCCAATAAAGCTTTTATAGGAGTAGACGGTGTTTCACTTCAGAATGGATTAAGTTCATTTGATGAAAAGGAAGCTGCCATAACCCTGAAAATGGCTGAGAATTCCGATAAGGTTTTTTTGTTGTGTGATTCATCAAAAATCGAAAAAAATTCTTTTGTAAAATTCGCGCCGTTCTCAATAATCGATTACTTAATTACAGATAAGGACCTGGATCGAAACTATCTGGAAAAATATAAGAAGGCCGGTATCGACATTGTAATAGAATGAAAAAGTGGTGCAGAATAATTCCATTAAAAAAACACTTGTCATCTTTGGGGCCGGAAAAATTGGAAGGTCATTTATCGGCCAGCTTTTTGGGTGCGGCGGTTATCAGGTCGTTTTCATTGATGTTGATCAGAACATGATTGACAGGTTAAATGCCTTTGGGAGTTATCGTGTTATTGTAAAAGGGGAATTCGAAACTGAAATTCTTGTTCCTCATGTCCGGGCTATCTCCGCTTTGTATCGGGAACAGCTCGCTTCAGCTATAGCTGAAGCAAGCTTATTGGCCGTTTCAGTCGGAAAAAATGTCCTCGAAAAAGTCATCCCCTCTATTGCCGAAGGGCTGCTTTTAAGGTATAAAAAGTATCCTGATCTTCCTCTTGACCTGATTATAGCAGAAAACATGCGTATGGCGGGTAATTTTATCAGGGAAAAACTGGAAGAACACCTGCCTGCTAATTATCCGCTGGATCGATTGGTCGGTTTAGTATAAACGAGCATAGGAAAGATGGTTCCCATTATGACATCATCTGATCTGGAAGAAGATCCGTTGATGGTCTTTGCAGAACCTTATAATACCCTTATTGTCGATGCAAAACCGTTCAAGTCGGGAATTCCTGATGTTAAAGGACTGGCGCCAAAACAAAATATAAAAGCATGGGTTGACTGGAAAGCTTTTATTCACAATCTGGGACATGCCACCGCTGCCTATTTTGGATCATTCAGGCATCCCGAAGTGACCTATTTGTATGAGGTTTTGAAAGACGAAGACGTGCTTCGTTTCACAAAGGAAACAATGAAACAAGCTGCTGCAAGCCTGCAGGTCGCTTATCCCGAGGACTTCAAAAATGGAGATCTTGATGATCATATCCATGATTTACTGCGTCGTTTTCAAAACAAAGCATTGAAAGATACGATATTCCGCGTTGGTCATGATTTAGTGAGAAAGTTAGGCGCCGATGACCGTTTTATTGGAGCAGTTCATTTTGCTGTGGAAAACGCAATGCCATACAATATAATTCTTGAAGCAGCTTCGTCTGCATTTTCCTTTAGTGCTAAGGATGAGAATGGTCATTATTTCCAGCCCGATGTCGGGTTTAAAAAATCGCTTGCTGCTGATTTCGAACGAACCGTGACCGAAAAATTAGGACTGGGTCGTACGTCCGATTCCTCCAATATTTCTGACTTGGAACTTTTATATGCGGCACGGTGCGGACAGGTTAATTTTTCATTGGAAAATACCAAAATATTGGATGTTTTTTCTTTGTAAATTAATTTCCTTTGTAAAAGGCTGAGCTCTTTTTGACGCTGATGTGATTTATAATCTATCAGCCGTGGTGCTTAGTGAAGTATCCCGTTAATACTGTTTTTTAGTTAACTACCTGTTAAAACCACACTCATGAAAAAAAACATGTTCAGGTTACTGATTCTTCAGTTAGTTATTTTTTTGCTTGCAGGAATCAGTTACGCTCAGACGATCATCCCCGAAACAGCTCTTCAGTCTTACATTAACAATGGTGACAGCACCTTTCATTGGAAAATGGTGGATAAGCTTAAAGCGCATGGTGTTAAGGCGTACCGGCTTGTTTTCACCTCCCAGGAATGGCAGAATATCGAGTGGAAACATGAATTGGTTGTTATTGTTCCCGGAAGGTTGAAGTATAAGGATGCTTTACTTTTCATTACAGGAGGAAGCATGAATAAGAACGGAAAACCAAATCTTCACGGATGGGATGAGGGTATGACAAAAGCCCTTGCCGAAATCGCAAAGCATAATCGTGCGGTGACCGCTATCCTTTGGCAGGTTCCGAATCAGCCGCTCTATGATAATTTGACCGAAGATGCGTTGATATCTTATACTCTTCACAATTACCGGAATGACGGCGACTACAACTGGCCATTGCTATTCCCGATGACCAAGAGCGCAGTCAGGGCGATGGATGTGGTACAGGAACTGACCGAAAAGAAATGCAAAAGACCGGTTTCTGATTTTCTGGTTGCAGGTGCGTCAAAACGCGGATGGACCACCTGGCTGACAGGTGCTGCTGATTCACGTGTGAAGGCAATAGCGCCCATGGTGATCGATATGCTGAATATGCCGGTAAGTATGGCCTATCAAAAGGAAGTATGGGGTGATTACAGTGTGCAAATCGAAGATTATATCAAGCTTGGAATTGTCCAGAACCTGGAAGATCCAAAAGGAATGGAACTCGTGAAGATGATCGATCCCTATTCATACAGAGACAAACTTACGATGCCCAAGATGCTTTTTATGGGAACCAATGATGAATATTGGCCTGTCGATGCCGTGAAAAACTATATTGACGATATTCCCGGCGATAACCGGATCCATTATGTTGCGAACGCCGGGCATGATCTGGGTAATAAAAAACAGGCGCTGGAAGCTTTGAATGCCTTTTTTAGTACAACGCTAACCGGAGAAGCATTGCCTCCCTGTGAATATAAGCTCACCGAAGATGAAGGGAAAATAGAGCTGAACGTTACTGCTGCACCCGAACTCCTGAAAGACATTATTTTATGGACTTCAGTGTCTGAAGACCGGGATTTTAGGGATGAAAAGTGGAAATCAGAGAAAGTTGAAATTGGAAATCAGGTTGAAATCAGGATTGATATCGAATATCCCTTGAGCGGGTTCAAAGCATTTTACATTGATTTGGAATACAAGGCTCCGTTTGGTAGTGATTATACCCAAAGCACCAGAATGTTCGTGGCCGATACAAATCGCTATTTGAAATAGCCTGTCCAATTTGAGATCATTCAGGGCTGTACCAAAAAGCTTCCTGATACAGCCCTGTCGATCTGCTGAGATTAGTCTTTCAGCAAATACGTATTGATGTTTTCTATAAACATGCTCTTTGTCTGTTCTTTTGAACGACCTACACCTGCCATCATCACCGGTTTACCTTTAACAGGAATATATAAAAAGGAAGGAATACTTTGAATGCCAAAAACGCTTGCCAATTCCCGTTCCTGATCAGTATCAATTTTATACACCTCTATTTTTCCTTTATATTCCTGAGCCACTTCTTCCAGAATGGGAGAAGCAATCTTGCAGGGACCACACCAGTCGGCATAAAAGTCAATGATTACCGGCTTGCTGCCGAGAAATTTCCATTCATCCGGTGAATCTTTGTAATTCCATATTTCTTTTAAAAACCGGTCTTTTGTGATCAATGCGGTTGCCCCGTCACTGACTGACGTTTGTTCAGCAGCAGGCTCTTTCATGGTGCCTTTGCCACCGTCACCTGCACAACCTGGAAAACTGATTGCGGCGAACGCTAAAATGAATAATAATCGAACCATGTTGAAAATATTAAATTGTAAAAAATAGTCGCCCGCACTCACGACACATTATTTTATCTTCTTAAACATCTAAATATATGAATATGTTTTTATTTTATTGGATTTTGTACCAAATTTTTTTTTATCACGCAACCTTTTGGATTCAATCAGTATCTAACAGGTAAACTTACAAAATGGATGAAAGTTAATAGGCTGGCCTGGTTGGAGTGTTTTCAGCGTATTTGCAATTTGGAATAGAGATAAAATGTGACAATTAAATTTTGGAAGAAACTATGAAACGAGCAAGGAAACAATGGTTTACGCCCAAGGTAATGTTTATCGGCGAGTTCCATACGTCGATGTTCACTAAAAAAGTGATGAAGTATAGTACGAGAATTATACACAGTTAATTTGAAATGAAAAACATATGAAACGTCTGTTGAAAATTGGATTAATCGTACTGATGGCTTTTGGAATAAGCAGTTGTGACGATTTTTTTGATGATGATGATGGTTATTCGCTCGATGATTTCTGGGTAGGTTTTGGAATCATTCATTTCAATGGTGACTCGGATACCAGTTTCACGGTGGAAATGGATAATGGAGCGGTACTCATTCCTGTTACTCATTATCGTGCCTGGGATCTGGACAATAATGACCGGGTCCTGATCAATTATACCATCCTGGGTGATAAGGAAGTAACAGGCGAGGAGGAAGAGTATTATGTCGACGTGAACTCAATCAAAGAGGTCCTGTATAAAGGTATTTTCGATATTACTCCCGCAAAGGAGGATAGTATTGGCAATGACCCGATTTATGTGGACGATGTCTGGAAAACCCGGAATATGCTTACTTTCCAGCTTGGATATTACGGCAATGTAAAGACCCATTTCATTAATCTGGTCAAGCAGCCTGGTGAAATAACCGCCGATGATCAACCTGTTCAATTGGAGCTGCGGCATAATGAGAACGATGACGAGCGGGTATACAGTATGACGGCGTTTGTGACATTCGACTTGTCTGCGATCAAGATTGCCGGTCAGGATTCGGTTTCATACGTGGTTAAGGGAAAAAAATACAGTGGAGAGAGCTTTTCATTCAATGGGGTATACCGCTATTGATTATGTTCGGAACTTCATCATTTGGTTAATGCAACACCTGTCCCTTAAGGATGGGTGTTTTTTTGAGTCTGGCAGCGAACCGCGAATTGCTAACCGCTTCTTGTCTCATTCATTTTGCCTTTTGCTTTGGAATTCGTTATTTTGTATAGGTACAAAAATCCTTGAAAACATGGCAGTTTTATGAAGAAAACAATTGTTGCACTTGTTACGGCATTGGCACTCGGTGCCTGTACAAATCCAGAGACTATGACAGAAGAAAAGAAAACCTATGTGCCGGAGATCCCGGCGCTTGCCTCCGATGTATTGACACCTGAAGTGCTTTGGTCGTTTGGCCGGGTTGGGAATATCGAAGTTTCGCCCGACGGGAAGACCGTGCTTTTTGCTGTTACCTATTATCATATAGCGGAGAATAAATCGTACCGCGAGCTTTACACAGTCCCCGCTGCAGGCGGAGAGCTAAAGCGGCTGACGAACACGGCTGTCAATGAATCGGAGGCTCAATGGAGCCCGGATGGTAAGAAGATCGGGTTTCTGTCGTCCGAATCAGGAAGCGCCCAGTTATGGGAAATGAATGCAGACGGAACCAATCTGAAACAAATAACGGACATAAAAGACGGCATTAACGGCTTTAAGTATTCTCCCGACCTTAAGCGGTTGCTTTATCTGAAAGCGGTGAAGCTCGACCAGGATGTCCATGATCTTTTCCCGGATCTCCCCAAGGCTAATGCCCGTCTTGAAAATGATCTGATGTACCGGCACTGGGACAGTTGGCATGATTATACCTATAACCATCTTTTTATAGCGGAACTTAGTGCTGAAAAAATTACTTCCGGAAAGGATATCCTCGAAGGAGAAAAATTTGATAGTCCGGATAAACCAAACGACGGGGCAGAGCAGATCGTCTGGAGTCCCGACGGTAAATCGGTTGTTTATTCCTGCAAGAAGCTGCGGGGAAAGGCTTATGCTTTCTCGACCAATACTGACTTGTACCAGTACGATCTCGCCAGCGGAGAAACCCGGAATCTGACCGGACAGCACAAGGGATATGACAAAAATCCGGCTTTTTCGCCTGATGGCAAATTCCTGGCCTGGACCAGTATGGCCCGCGACGGCTATGAAGCTGACAAGACCAGGCTGATGGTCATGGACCTTGCCACGGGAAAACAAACCGACTATACGGAAGGATGGGATCAGCTGGCGGGCAGTCTGAACTGGAGCAGGGACAGTAAATCGGTTTTCTTTATCAGCGATATCCATGCCACAGAAGAAATTCATCGCTTTGATTTGGCTGACGGAAAAATCACCCGGCTAACCGACGGTGTTCATGATTACCTCACCGTAGCCCAGGCGGCAGACGGACAGTTGATTGCCGGCAAAACATCGATGTCGCAGCCTGAAGAAATTTACCGGGTTGATCCTGCTACAGGAAAAGATGAGCCCATAACGGCCGTTACAAAAGGGATTACTGATCAGCTCGAAATGGGCAAAGTGGAAGAACGCTGGATGAAGACAGTCGATAATAAGGACATGCTGGTCTGGGTTATATATCCGCCCCATTTTGATCCTAATATGAAATATCCGGCCATTCTCTATTGCCAGGGCGGGCCTCAGGGAACGGTCAGCCAGTTCTGGTCGTACCGCTGGAATTTCCAGATGATGGCGGCCAATGGCTATATCGTGGTGGCGCCCAACCGTCGCGGCTTGCCGGGATTCGGAATGGAATGGCTGGAACAGATCAGCAAGGACTACGGGGGTATGAACATTCAGGACTATCTTTCAGCCATCGATGAGGTGTCGAAGGAGCCGTTTGTTGACAAAGACAAACTCGGCGCAGTCGGGGCCAGCTACGGCGGCTTTTCGGTGAATTACCTGGCTGGTCACCACGAAGGCCGTTTTAAGACTTTTATTTCGCACGCAGGCATCTTTAACTTCGAACAAATGTATGTGACCACCGAGGAGATGTGGTTTGAGGATTGGGATATCGGCGGGCCGTACTGGGACAAGAGCAATGAAGCCGCCCAGCGGTCGTATTCTTTTTCTCCGCACCTGTTTGTCGAAAAATGGGATACGCCGATCCTGGTGATCACGGGTGAAAATGATTTCCGGATTCCCTATACACAGGGAATGGGAGCTTATAATGCAGCCGTCATGCGCGGTATTCCGGCTGAGCTGCTGCATTTTCCGGATGAAAACCATTGGGTGACCAAGCCACAGAACGGGATTTTATGGCAACGGGTATTCAAAAACTGGCTGGATAAGTGGTTGAAATAAAAATTTATTCTTTTCTTTGCAGTAATGAAAAACATTCAAATCCATATTATTTCCGTGGCAGCGCTAGCGGTCTCCGTTAAGAGCCAGGGAAGGATTATGGATCGGTAAAAATATTTTTAAATTCAATTGAGGCCATTTTCTTCCGGGAAAATGGCCTTTTTTATTATAGGCGTAATGAGTAAACATTTTAGCTATAAGCTAGCAGCAGTCGCAGCGATTATCCTGGTGGAAGCGGCCACATAGGAGCGGGGCTGTATGGTGTATTCAAAAGCCCTTTCCTGTGTGGTCAAGCCGGGAAAGGGCTTTTTTGATGCCGGTTCCTGAGCAAAACACAGGCTTTGTTCCGATCTAAACATTTTTTTAACTATAAAAATTAAGATCTATGGAAAATCAGTTTCTTGAAGAAAAGTTATCAGGGCAATACCGGAATATCCCGGTTTCATTTGTCCGGAATATTCTGAATGTAGCCGGGAACCGGGAGTTTATTTCGTTTGCAGGGGGATTGCCCAACCCGGAATTTTTCCCGGTCGACGATCTGGCCGAATCGGCCCGGGTTGTTCTGGAACAAAGCAGCCGGAGCATTCTTCAGTATGCCGGTTCATTGGGCTATTACCCCCTTCGCGAATGGATTGCCACCCGCTATAGTAAAAAGTACAGCATGGATATCACCCCCGAACAGGTGGTAATCACGAATGGTTCGCAGCAAGCCATCGATATTATGGCCAAGTTGTTCATCAACAGAGGCGACGGGGTCATTCTTGAGAAGCCGAGTTATCTGGGGGCCATTCAGGCCTTGTCGGCCTACCAGCCTTCATTCCGGGAAGTTGAACTGGAAGCCGATGGAGCCAACCTGGCCGAAGTGGAATCGCTTTTCCTGAACGAAGATATTAAGCTGATGTATGCCGTTCCGAATGCACAAAATCCCTCCGGCATCAGTTATTCGGATGAAAAAAGAAAGGATCTGGCTTTGCTGCTCCGCAAATACAACCAGTTTTTTCTGGAAGACGACCCCTATAATGAAATTTGTTTTGATGGTGAATTCCCTGATCCGGTTAAAAAATATGCGCCTGACCACGTGGCCTGGACCGGTTCGTTTTCCAAGATGGTCGCTCCCGGCCTCCGGAACGGGTGGGTGGTGCTGCCGCAGGAACTGGTTTCCCATTTCGATAAAGCCAAGCAATCGACCGACCTGAATCCCAACAACCTGACCCAGTATATCCTGCATCACTACCTGACCCACTATAACCTGGACGAGCATTTGCGGCAAATCAGGAAAGCTTATTCTGCGCAATGCCGGATTATGGTGGAAGTGATCAGACGGTACCTGCCTGAAGAGGTCAGCGCCACTTCGCCCTCGGGAGGCATGTTTATCTGGCTTACGCTTCCTGATTCGGTCTCATCCGACCGGCTGATCGGCAGGGTGATGGAAAAGGGCGTCATTTTTGTGCCCGGCGCTTCCTTTTATGTTTCCGGGCAGGGCGGGCGCCATGTTCGGATGAACTTTACAAATTGCGGATTTCCGGACATTGAAAAGGGGGTCCGGATCATGGGTGAAGAAATGCGGAAAATCATGGCGGAAAAAAATGTTCCCGTTACCAGTTGAACTTAAATGGGCATTGACCCCGCCCGTCTTGTAACGCAAAATTTCAGTAAGCGTTCAGATTTCAAACGGAACGCGGAAATCGCAGCCATTCCGGAAGTTGGAGCATCCCCAGGCTGTTTTGCCTTTCAGGATTTTTCCGGATCCGCATTTCGGGCAAACGGCTTCGGGGCTGAGCTCCGTCAGGAGCCGGACGGCCTGTGCGTCGTCGAGGATCAGCCGCCCGTCTGTTTTCAGGTTCTCAAATAAAAAACCTTTGATCAGCGGGCTTTTCTTTTTTAATGCCAGTGTACCGATTTGCTTTTCAGTTAATTTTTTCCCGTGTACCACAAAAGGGATGGTGAAGCGGCATCCGTTTTTCCATTCAGAACATCCCCAGGCCGATTTTCCTTTGAGAAGGTTCCCTGTCTTGCAACGCGGGCAGCTTATTTCTTCGGTTACGGCAGGTGCAGTTTCCTTTTCCTTTTTCTTCGGCTTTTCCTGAGCCTTTGGTTCCGGCTTCGCATCTTCGGCGATGCTGATTTCTTTCCGTGGAGCGCTTTTAACCTGGGTCACCACTTCGGTGACCATGGCCTTTAATTCTTCCATGAACCGGCCGATCTCCAGATCTCCTGATTCGATCTTCCGGAGTTTGCGCTCCCATTGTCCGGTCAGTTCAGCCGATTTCAACAGGTCGTTTTCAATGCTGTTGATCAGATCTACTCCGGTCGGGGTGGCAACCAACCGCTTGCGCTCCTTGCGGATGTACCTTCGTCTGAACAGGGTTTCAATGATGTTGGCCCGGGTCGAAGGCCGGCCAATGCCGTTTTCCTTCATCAATATCCGCAGTTCCTCGTCGTCCATGTTTTTACCGGCAGTTTCCATCGCCCTTAACAAAGTGGCCTCGGTGTAATAAGCCGGAGGCTGGGTCTGCTTTTCCTGCAGGTCAGGCTCGTGAGGCCCGTGTTCTCCGGTCTTGAATTCCGGCAGGAGCTTTTCTTCGTCTGCTTCTTCTTTTTCTTCTTTTTGCTCATTTTGGAAAACGACCCGCCACCCCGGCTTCAGGATCTGCTTGCCGGTAGCTTTGAATTTGTGCTTCCCGATCTGTGCTTCAACAGTGGTGTTCGCCGCTTCACAGTCCGGGTAAAAAACAGCAATGAACCGTTTCGAAACAAGTTCGAATATTTTTTTCTCGGTTTCTGTCAGGTCAATCCGGTTTACGCCGGTCGGAATAATGGCATGGTGATCGGTAATTTTTTGATTGTCAAAGACCTTTTTTGATTTCCGGAGCTTGCTTTCTTTCAATAGCGGTTCTGTCAGGATTTCATATCCTTTCATATTTTTCAGGATTGCGGGAACCTTTTTGTAAATGTCGTCCGAAAGAAAAGTAGTATCGACACGGGGATAGGTTGTTACCTTCTTTTCATAGAGCGACTGGATGTTTTTCAGTGTTTCGTCGGCGCTCAGACTGAACTTTTTGTTGCATTCCACCTGCAGTGAAGTAAGATCGAAAAGCCGTGGCGGATGCTCATTGCTGTTTTTGGTTTCAATTTTTCCGACAGACAGATCGATGCCACTGATCTCCGACAAGACAACGGAAGCTTCCTCAACGCTTTTATAGCGTCCGCTGACCGTTGAAAAAACAGCACCCCGGTAGTTTGTCTTGAGCTCCCAGAAGGGTTCGGGCTTAAAATTTTCAATTTCCTTTTGGCGTTCAACGATCAGCGCAAGGGTAGGGGTCTGCACTCTTCCGATCGACAAGACCTGTTTATTTTGTCCGTATTTGAGCGTATACAGCCGGGTAGCATTCATGCCCAAAAGCCAGTCGCCGATAGCTCTGGCGCTGCCTGCTTCATAGAGTTTATCGAACTCGTCGCTTTTCATTAGCTTGTTAAATCCTTCGCGCAGAGCCTCTTCTGTGAGCGACGAGATCCACAGGCGTTTTACCGGAGCCTTGTTGTTTGCCTTGGCCAGCACCCAGCGCTGAATCAGTTCTCCTTCCTGTCCGGCATCCCCGCAATTGATAATCTCATCGGCCTCGCCGATCAGTTTCTCAAGAATTCCAAACTGTTTTTTGATGCCTTCATCTTCGATCAGTTTGATGCCGAAGCGAACGGGGATCATCGGAAGTGTCCTTAAGTCCCAGTATTTCCATTTTTCGGTATAATCGTTGGGCTCCTTGAGGGTACACAGGTGTCCGAAAGTCCAGCTTACCTGATAGCCATTTCCTTCAAAATAGCCGTCTCTGCGGCTCTTTGCTCCGACTATTGTGGCAATCTCCCGGGCAACACTTGGTTTTTCTGCAATACAAAGCTTCATGTAAGTAGCTATTAGCTGTTAGCCGTTAGTTTTCAATCTTTTATGGTTAATCTTAAATCTTCATTTGCATTAGTCGTTTTATACGCTCGGCATAGTCTCAAACTCCGTTTAGCCTTTGCCCTCGCTTAAATAAAACGTTCCTTTTTTTTAACGTTACACCAGCCTGATGCCATTTTCTTCGATTGTAATGAGGTGCTGTTTATAAAGGGATCCCAAGGCTTTTTTGAAGTTCTTCTTGCTTGTTTTGAATGTTTTTACAATAAGTTCAGGATCACTTTTGTCGTTAAAGGGGAGGAAGCCGCCGGCAACTTTCATCTGGTCCAGTATACCCTGCGAAATACTGTCAATCTTTTCATAGCCGGGCTTATCCAGACGAAGGTCTATTTTTTCATCGGGACGGACCTGCTTAATAAATCCCTTCAGCTTTTCTCCCGGATGGAGTGGCTGAAATACTTCGTTGTGGTAAATCACACCCCAATGGCTGTTATCGATAATTGCTTTATATCCCAATTCGGTTTTTCCGGCAATGATCAGGTCAACTTCCTCGCCGGCTTCATAATCGACCGGAATGTTTCCCAGGCATTTATCCAGGCGGGAGGTAGCAACGATGCGTTGACTCTCATTATCCAGGTAGACATAGACCAGATAAGACTTTCCTTTCTCCATTTTTTCCTGCTGCTCCCGGAAAGGAACAAGAAGGTCCTTCATGAGGCCCCAGTCCAGAAAAGCCCCAAAATTTGTGATTTCAACGACTTTCAACATGGCAAACTCGCCGACCATCGCCAGTGGTTTCTGCGTTGTGGCAACCAGCCGGTCTTCCGAATCGAGATAAATAAAAACGTCCAGACAGTCGCCAACCTGGCAATTTTCAGGGATATAGCGTTTGGGAAGAAGGATTTCTCCGTGCATTCCCCCGTCCAGATAGACCCCGAAATCGACTGTTTTTACAACTTCCAGTTCATTGAGCATGCCAATAGTTGCCATAGTTTTTGATCGTTTTGTGCGTGCAAAGGTACGGCTTAACACGGAATTTGAAAGCCTTAAATTTTTTATTTCTTTTCAGGATGAACCTTGCCGGGACGAAAAAGCCTTATTTTTGTCTGATTGAGTATCAAGACACAAGATATAAGATAAAAAGAAAAAATAGTAACAAGATGATAAGGATGGAAGACATAAAAGCAGGTTTTATAGGAGCGGGGGGTATTGCCCGCTCACATGCGTTTGCATTGCAGGCAATGAAGTTTTACTACGATCAGGCGCCTGAGGTCAATTTTGAGACAGTTTGTTCGGCAACGCCGGGAAAAAGAGAAAAGTTCGCCAAGCAATTTGGCTTTGCGAGGGCGGAGGCCGAAGATCAGTTTTTCAAAAATGAAGAGGTGAACGCAGTTTTTATCCTTGGTCCGAATCAGGTTCACTTTCCGCATTTGGAGCGGGCAATGAAAATGCCTGCAGTAAAATATATTTATATTGAAAAGCCCGTTTGTGCTTCCTTCGCAGAAGAACAAGCCATGTGGGATCTTTTGGAAACTGTTCGTCCGGATGTGAAAATCCAGGTAGGCTTTCAGTTTTTACAATCGGCGGCGATACGGGAAGCACTGTATTTCTGGAAATCGGGTATGCTGGGAGAGCCGATCCATTTTGACCTGAAGTATTATCATGGCGATTATCTTCAGACTTCCTACAGGGAAAAGCGTAAAACCAGACTGGCGCCTGCCCCGGAGGGAGGAGCGATGGCTGATCTGGGTTCGCATGGGATCAGTTTGCTGCTGGCGTTTTTTGGATCACAGCTTCAGATCGTTCATGCCATGCAGAGCGGGCATTTTGACGATGTACCCCCGGGTTCAGATCTTTTTAGTTCAATCTCCCTGATCGATCCGGTTAACCGTTCTTCCGGACACCTTTCTGCCAGCCGGATCAGTTCGGGCACCGGTGACCTGGTGGAGCTGGAAATTTACGCGAAAAAAGGCACACTTAAATATTGTTCACATCAGCCGGATCAGTTCCGTTTTTATCTGGAAGAAACAGGCGAATGGGTCACCCGAAATGTGGGCAGCAATTACCTGCCCCTTAGCAGTTTCCCATCGGGGCATGTTTCGCCGGGCTGGCTGAGAGCGATGATACACGCCCATTACCTTTTCCTGGGCGGTACAGATGAAAGGGCTTTTAATCCTGATCTGAAGCATGGGCTGGAGGTTCAACGGATTGTAAGAGAGACGGCTGACCATTTGTCCGCATTTCGGAATCAAATAAAAGAGGATGGAAAGAAGTAGCGGAATTTTATTACATATCAGTTCTCTGCCCAACCGGTACGGGATTGGAACAATGGGACCTGAAGCTTATGCATTTGTCGATCTTTTGCAGGAAACAAAACAGCAGCTTTGGCAGATCCTGCCTTTGGGACCAACCGGTTATGGCAATTCCCCTTACCAGTCATTCTCGGTTTTTGCGGGAAATGTCATGCTGATCAGTCTTGCAAAACTTGTTGAAGAAAAACTGATCAAAGACGACGACTTGCAGGAGATGCCGAAGTTGCCGGAAGGAAAAGTTGCATACGATCTGGTTCAGATCGGAAAGACCGCCTTGCTAAAAAAAGCATACCAGGTTTTTATTGAGCAATTTGAGCATTGGAAAGATCCGTACCGGGCATTTTTAGACGAACACGGGTGGTGGTTAAATGACTTTTGTCTTTTCAAAGCGATTAAAAATGAGGATGAAAATCTTTGCTGGAATCAATGGGAACGAGGGCTGAAACATCGTGAACGTCCGGTGCTCGATGCTGCACTTCGCAAGTACAGTGCTGAAATTGAATTTCAGCGTTTCATCCAGTTCATCTTTTTCAGACAATGGTTTCAGTTAAAGAGCTATGCGAATGAAAAGGGAGTTCGGATCGTGGGTGACCTGCCCCTGTACATTTCAATGGACAGTTCCGACGTTTGGGCAAATCCGGATCTGTTCCTGCTCGATGATGAAGGGCAGATGAACTTTTCCGGAGGTGTACCTCCCGACCTTTTCAGTGCTACCGGACAATTCTGGGGGTGCCCGGTATATAACTGGAACCGTATGGTTGAGCGAAATTTCGATTGGTGGATTGCCCGCTTTCACTTTAATCTGCATCTGTTTGACCTGGTGCGAATCGATCATTTCCGTGGGTTGGAATCGTTTTGGTCGATTCCTGCCGGCGAGGAAACTGCTGTCAATGGGGAATGGGTGCCCGCACGGGGAGCTGAACTACTTAGCTTGCTGAGGCAACAAATAGGAGAGTTGCCTCTTATCGCAGAAGACCTGGGAGTGATCACACCGGAAGTGGAAAAACTTCGTGACGACTTTGCACTTCCGGGAATGAAGGTGCTCCAGTTCGCTTATGGGACGGATGAGACCAATACCTACCTGCCTCATAATTATAATCCTAACTTCGCTGTTTATACAGGGACTCACGATAATGAAACAACCATTGGCTGGATTAAAAACAGATCGAAAATAGAACGGAAAAACCTGATGAAGTATTTTGATACCGGCTGGAGGCATATGCATCTGCGCTTAATTGAAGCAGCCTGGGCTTCTGTTGCTAAAATTGCTATTATACCGATGCAGGACCTGCTGGAACTGGATAATAAGGGGCGAATGAATACTCCAGGAACAATAGGCGGCAATTGGGAATGGCGCTTTGACTGGCATATGCTGAAACGCAGGCAAAAGAATTTTCTTAAAAAGATCACAAAAAAATATAACAGGGAAACGCATGAGGAATAGGGCACAGAGACCGGAAGAGGGTTACAAGTTTGCAAAGCGACAAGGTGACAGGGTGAGAGGGTAACAAGCTAACAAGCTAACAGCTTCATGCCTAAATAAACCTTTCCAGCGTTTCCATGAAGCGGGCAGGTTGTTCGGCATGAAGCCAGTGGCCGGCATCCGGTATAGTTTTAAATTCGGCCTCCGGAAAAATTTTTCTGATCAGGCTAAAGTCCTCCTCCTGAATATATCCTGATTTTTCTCCTTTAATAAATAATACAGGATAGTTCATGATCGGGATCCGGTCACTGAAATAACGTTCGTTTACCCCGCCGATGATTTCATCCAGTGAATTGTTCAACGCTTCAATATTGATGCGGCATTTGAATTGTTTGGTCTCTTTATCCCGGTACATGCTTTTGAGTAAAAAGTTGACCAGTTCCTTCCCGTCTAGTTTGATGTTCAGAAAGGTTGCAATGTCGTCCCGGCTTTTGAATTGATCGCAATTCTCATGCACTTCTGCTAATGTTTGCAAAATATGCTGATGCTGGTAAAACTGGCTGTTTTCACCCAAAAGTAAATAATCTTTGGGGGCTATATCGACCACCACCAGTTTTTCAATGTGTTCGGGATAGTCGGCTGCAAACGCCATTGCCGTTTTCCCACCCATGCTGTGACCAATCACGACAGCCTTATCCAGTTTATGCTTTTCAAAAAAACCGGCCAGGTCTTCTTTCATGGCCTCGTAGGTGTGAATGTCACTTTTGGGCGAATGACCATGATTGCGCTGGTCGATCAGGTAGACATGATGGTTAACGCCAAGCTTCTTTCCAACCGTTAGCCAATTGTCGGATGAACCATAAAGTCCGTGAACAATGACAACATTGGCCCCTTTCTTTCCTTCTTCCCTAAAAAATAATTCCATAAACAATGATCAGATTCCACATTCTAAACTGAACGCAAAGACATGAAGACGCAAAGAAAAATTAAAAACCGGAGTCAAATCTATTTCTTTGCGTCTTAGTGACTTCGCGTTCTATTGTCACGGTTTGATGCAATCGAGGTATTCCTTGATCGTGTTGCGCAATCCCAGGTAAAGCGCGTCCGCGATCAACGCATGTCCGATTGAAACCTCGGCAATGGCCGGGATCATGTCGGTCAGGTACTTCAGATTCCTGAGATTCAGGTCATGGCCGGCATTGATTCCCAGACCAAGCTTAACAGCCAGTTTCGCTGCTTCCCTGAACGGAGCGATGGCCACTTCCGGATTAGCCATGTATTTTTGGGCGTAAGGTTCCGTATACAATTCAATCCGGTTGGTCCCAATTTCTGCGGCTGCTTCTATCATTTTGATATCAGCATCTACAAAAATGGAAGTCCGGATGCCATTTCTTTGAAGATATCCAACCACATCAATTAATTTTTTTTTGTGTTTGACGGTATCCCAGCCGTGGTCGGAGGTCAACTGCCCCGGGACGTCGGGCACCAATGTGACCTGGTCTGCGCGCACATCTGTCACTAATTTTAAGAAATTGTCGTCAGGATAACCTTCGATGTTCAACTCGGTCGTTATGTGGGGTTTAAGATCATAGACATCCTGTCTGCGGATATGTCTTTCATCAGGCCTTGGGTGCACGGTAATTCCTTGTGCTCCAAATTTCTGGCAGTTAATTGCAGCTTCAACTACATTGGGGACTGAGCCGCCGCGCGAATTTCTTAATGTTGCTATTTTATTTATATTTACACTGAGTCTGGTCATACTGATTTGAAATAGGCTGCAAGTTACAATTTAGTATTGAAACCTTGATAATGGTGGTCTGATTTTTGCTCGATAGTTTATGCAAACTTTTAGAATGATCGGAAAGCGAGCACCGGGTAGTCCTGAGAATTTAACCCATTAAATTTGTAACACTTTGTTGGCACAGGAACTTATATCAGAAGTAATACCTTCCTTAAGGCTGGATGACACCGGACAGAAGGCTTTAAACTGGATGGAGATTTTCCGCATCTCGCACCTACCGGTTACGGACGATCATGAATACATCGGATTGATCTCAGACAAATCGATCTATGATCTGAATCTGGCTGAAAAACAAATGGAAGAGTGCAGGGAATATTTGGTTCAGCCCCAAATCCTGATCAGTCAGCATATTTATGAGGTCGTTTCCGTTATTTCGGAGTGGAAGATCAGTGTGGTGCCTGTTTTAGATCTTTATCATCGGTATAAGGGCGTTATCTCTGTTTTTGACGTTGCTCAGCATTTCGCCGATCTGGTTGCCGTCAGGGAACCGGGCGGTGTCATCGTTCTGGAGTTAAACCCGATGGATTATTCGTTGGCGCAGATCGCGCGGATGGTCGAAGAAAATGATGCCAAAATTTTAAGTTTTTATGTATCCCGGAAAGAAAATTCAGCGGTAATCAAAGTAACTTTAAAGGTAAATGTGATTGATTTATCACCAATAATTCAGACCTTCGTGCGGTATGATTACACGGTCAGCGCTGTCTTTATGGACGATTCCAAAATAAAGGATATGTATGGGGACAGATTTGATCAGCTCATGCGTTTCATGAATATGTAATTCAGAATAATTTCCGGATATGATTATTGCAATTTTTGGACTGACAGTCGACCCGGCCTTTTCGCCGAATATGAACCGGTTTTTTTCCTTATTAAAGCAACGGCAGGTAAAATCATATATTTATAAGCCTTTTTACGATCTGATTCGATCAACAAACCATATTGATCCTGAAATTGTAGCAGGTGTATTTATGGACGGAACGGAATTGCCGGATTCGGTTCGTTACCTTTTTAGCATCGGCGGAGACGGGACTTTACTGAAATCAATCCTGACTTTAAAACACAGATCAATTCCGGTCATCGGTATTAATTCAGGCCGGCTGGGATTCCTTTCAGCCATTTCGCGGGAAGACATGGAAATGGCAATTGATGATGTATTAAACAATGAATTTGTCATTGAGGAAAGGACCTTACTCCAAATTGACGGACTGGCTGAATTATTTTGTGATTTTAATTACGTGATGAATGAAATAACAGTCACCAAGATGGACACTTCATCGATGATCAACATCCATACCTATTTAAACGATCAATATGTGACCACCTATTGGGCCGACGGACTGATCATTTCTACGCCGACAGGCTCAACAGCGTATTCATTAAGTGTCGGAGGACCGATCTTGACTCCTGACTCGGCTGATATTGTCATTACGCCAATCGCACCTCATAATCTAACCATGCGCCCTATAGTCATACCCGATCACAACAAGCTCACTTTGCGTGTGGAGGGACGGGGACAACAATTCCTGGCTTCATTGGATTCCCGGTCCCAGGCGGTTAATTTTCCGGGAGAAATTCATATCCGGAAGGCAGATTTCAGGGTAAAAACCATTAAACTCCGTGAGCACGATTTTTTTAATACATTAAGAAATAAGCTGATGTGGGGAACTGACCGAAGAAACTAACGCCATTCACTTAACAATTTTTAACCACTATTTGCCTTTTATAATACGCCGCAGGCATGATGTTTTGAGAATTATATTACTTTTGTACCACCTGAAAGGTGTTATGTTTAAATATATTCGCTGATATCGTGGGCGGTTCTGTTTGCAGGAAGGTGGGAGTGAAGGATATACAGGAAGATATGGCGTAGTGGATATGCTTTGGATGACCGGCACGCAATAGGAGGCTTGGTATATTAAGGAGTAAAATTGATTTAATGAGTTTAAAAGATAAAATAATTGCAAGCAGATTGCCCCAGCATATAGCCATTATTATGGATGGTAACGGCAGGTGGGCCGCAAGTCATGGAAGCGCCAGAATTACCGGGCACGAGCATGGCGTTGATGCAGTCAGGTCGACTGTGGAAGGAGCTTGTGAGGTAGGCATTAAATACCTGACGCTGTATGCCTTTTCAACTGAAAACTGGTCGCGTCCGAAAGAAGAAGTCGATGCCCTTATGGGTTTATTGGTGCATGCTATTCGTGATGAAACAAGTAAACTCAAAGAACAAAATATATCCTTGATGACCATCGGCGATTTTTCCAGTCTTCCTCCTGATGTCCGGGAAAAACTGAATTGGTCAATTCATGAATTGGAGAACTGCACTGGCTTAAAACTGATTGTAGCCCTTAGTTACAGTGCCAAATGGGAAATCACGGAAGCCGTTAAAAAGATCGCAGCAAATGTACAGAATGGTCAACTGAAAATAGAGGATATTCAAACGGATCTTATCAGTCAGTATCTAACCACTAATGGAATTCCTGATCCCGAACTGCTTATTCGTACCAGTGGTGAAAGCCGGTTAAGTAATTTTTTACTTTGGCAGATTGCATATGCCGAATTGTACTTCACACCCGTACTCTGGCCGGACTTTAGAAAAGAGCATCTGTTTGAAGCCATATGCGATTTTCAGAAGAGAGAAAGAAGGTTTGGGAAAACCAGTCAACAATTAGTGAGCTAATCAATTACCGAAATGCGAAGCCTGAAAATTTTCTTAGTATTGTTAATGACGAGCATAGTCTCTTTTGCTCAGGATGATGAAGGGACAAATTTTTCAATTAATTATTCCAGTGCACAAAAATATACCATTGCGGGCATTGAGGTTCTTGGCATTCGTTATCTTGACACTGACGTGCTGATCCAGATATCGGGACTGAGCGTTGGGGATGAGATTACGGTTCCGGGAGAAGAGATTTCTGATGCCATCAAAAAATTATGGGGACATCAGATGTTTTCGGATGTCAAGATTGAAGCCGCAAAAATTATTGAAGACAAGATTTGGTTGAATATCTACCTGCAGGAAAGGCCAAGATTGGCTGATGTCAATTTCTTCGGTGTTTCCAAATCGGAAAAAGATGATATCACTGAAAAGGTCCTTTTGCTGAAGGGCAGTCAGGTGACCGATAACCAGTTAAACAACGCCGAACGGATCATCAAGAGTATCTTTCATGAAAAAGGTTTCCTGAATACCGATGTGAATATCGTGCAACGGGACGATACCGCCCAGGTAAACAGTGTCATTCTGGATATTCATGTGGATAAAAAGGAGAAAATAACGGTCGATGAAATCGAGTTTCATGGAACGAAGAATCTGAGTGACGCTGTTTTGGACAGGGCCATGAAAAAAACAAACGCCAGAAAGCTTAAAAACTTCTTTAAAACCAAGAAATTTCTTGAAGAAAAATATACCGAAGACAAAGGCAACATCATCAGCAAATATAACGAGAAAGGATTTCGTGATGCAACCATTGTGTCGGATACGGTTACGCCACTTCCCAACGGACGTGTCAAACTCGATCTTTATATTGACGAAGGGAATAAATATTATTTCGGAGATGTCAGGTGGATGGGAAATACGGTTTATCCGGCCGAGTACCTTTCAGCGGTATCCGGTATTAAAAAAGGAGATGTCTTTGATCAAAAGATGCTCGACAAACGGTTAACCACGGATGATGATGCCGTGAGCAATCTGTATCTCAATCACGGATATCTGTTCTTCAATCTGGAGCCGGTTGAAGCAAGGGTCCAAAACGACACCATCGATTTTGAAATGCGGATTTATGAAGGCAATCAGGCGACCATCAATGAAGTGCTCATCGAAGGGAACACCAAAACACACGAACACGTTGCAAGACGTGAAATACGTACTTACCCGGGTGATTTGTTCAGCAAGGAAGCCATTATCCGTTCCGTTCGTGAGTTGTCTCAGTTAGGTCATTTTGATCCGGAAGCCATCAATCCAACTCCGATCCCTCATCCTGAGGACGGAACTGTTGATATCAAATATGAACTTCAGGAAAAATCGAATGACCAGATTGAGTTGTCAGGAGGGTGGGGTGCAAGAATGTTCGTGGGAACCCTGGGATTAAGATTCTCTAATTTCTCCGTCCGGAATGTCTTTAATAAGGAAGCATGGCGGCCTTTGCCAACAGGCGACGGGCAGACTTTGAGCCTTCGTGCCCAAACCAGCGGTAAGTTTTATCAGTCATACAGCCTTTCATTTATTGAGCCCTGGCTTGGCGGTAAAAAACCAAATTCGCTCTCCATTTCATTCTCTCATTCAAAAGTGAATTATTCTGCAAATAGTTACTACAATAATAACAGTTATAGTCCTTATGGTTCTGGCTACGGAAATTACTACGGCAGTTACGGAGGCTATGGTAATTATTATAATACAGGGTATGATGACGGCAATTCAGAAGATGATCAGGTACAGATAACCAGTGCCATTGCCCTGGGATACGGTTATCGTTTGACATGGCCGGACGACTATTTTACGCTTTATCATGAAGTGTCGCTGGAACATTATAAACTGAAGAACATGTCCAGTTATTATTACTTTCTGAATGATGATACAGGCGATGGGGACGGACAATTTAACAATCTGAGCTTTAAAACTGTTTTTGGAAGGAATTCCGTTGACAATCCATTATATTCAAGGAGCGGGTCGGAGTTTTCATTGTCCGTGCAGACAACGATCCCTTTCTCCCTGCTGTCCAACAAGAATTATGATTCTGCGGATATGACGGCCCAGGAACGCTACCAATGGATTGAATACCATAAATGGAATTTCAAAGGCGATTGGTACACTCCTTTGACTAAGAACACCAATCTGGTGTTACATACCAAATTTGAATATGGCTTCCTCGGATATTTCAATGAAAATGTACGCTCCCCTTTCCAGCGTTTCAGGGTCGGTGGATCAGGAATGTCCGGTTACAATTTATATGGTGCTGACATTATCTCGCTTCGTGGTTATCAGGATTACAGTTTGAGTCCGACTACCGGATCCAATATGTATAACAAATGGTCCATGGAACTGCGTTATCCGGTTACGTTGAAGCCGTCAGCAACAATTTATCTGCTTACTTTTATGGATGCCGGTAATGCCTGGATGGATTTCGAAGATTTTGATCCGTTTGATCTGAAGCGGTCGGCTGGTCTTGGTGTAAGGATTTTCCTCCCGATGTTCGGTTTAATGGGTATCGACTGGGGTTATGGGTTTGATAAGGTAAATGGTGATTCTTCTGTCGGCGGGAGTCAATTCCATTTCGTTATCGGACAACAATTTTAACCGATGTTTTTTGGCTTAGTATTTGTTTATTGCATCGTCAGAACTTAATAAATGAAACGAGACCCGGAATTGGAATGAAGCAAATTCACCAACGGGTTGGTTCCGTGAAGCAATTAATAATTTTAAAAGACATGCGCATGAAGAAGATTCTGTTATTAGCCGTTTTTCTTGTTGTTGCAGGTGCAGCAATGGCTCAGAAATATGCATACGTCGATATGGAATATATTTTGAATAATATTCCGGCATATGCTAAGGCCCAGGAAGATTTGGGTAAGATCTCAGAGCAGTATAAGTCTGATCTGGAAAGCAGGCGGGCCGGAATAGAAAAAATGTATTCGGCCTATCAGTCGGAAGCATCGAGACTGACAGCCGATGTGAAACGCAAACGGGAAGATGCGATCATCGCTGCAGAAAAGGAATACAAGGATTTGCAGAAGCAGCACTTTGGCCCTGAAGGCACGCTGGCGCAACGGCAGGAGGAGCTGGTAAAACCGATTCAGGATCAGATTCTTAAAACAATACAAAGTATGGCAGCTACCGGGGGGTATGCCGTGATTTTTGACAAAGCCTCCGGGGTGTCGATGATTTATACGAACCCCCAGTTCGACTTGAGTGATCAGGTACTTCAAAAGCTTGGTTATAAGAAATAAAATTTTATATTTGTGAACAAAAATTTAAAATCAAAGAAAAAATCATGAAAAGTGTATTCAAAATTTGTCTGATAGCGATAGTACTGTTTTCGGCAGGGACGGTTAGCGCACAAACATTAAAGTTTGCTCATATTGATTCGCAGGCTTTGATTGAGGCTATGCCCGAAACTGCTGCTGCCCGCACGTCGATTGATGAACAAACAACAGGACTTGAAAAACAGTTGGGTGACCTGCAAAAGGAGTTCCAGGCAAAACTGGCTGATTATACTCAAAAGCAGGATTCATTGACCGATCTGGTTCGTCAGGCTAAAGAAGAAGATTTAAGAAATCTTCAGGAGCGGATTCAGTCATTTAATAACAGTGCTTCACAAAAACTGCAGCAAAAACAGGCAGAGTTGATGAAACCAATCTTTGATAAGGCCAATCAGGCCATTGCTGATGTTGCCAAAACTCAGGGTGTTATTTACGTTTTCGACAGCCAGAATGTTCTTTATAAATCAACTGCAAGTATTGACCTGCTGCCGTTGGTTAAGACCAAACTGGGAATAAAATAACTTCAGGAAGATTCATTACTACGGGAGCATTCCCTGTGAAAATACAATAAAGAAAGCCACCTGTTTCGGGTGGCTTTCTTTATTTTTGCATAAAACACGTTTATGGAAAAGGAATATTGTCCGATCGGTGTTTTCGATTCAGGATATGGCGGGTTAACGGTTCTGAAGGAGGTGATTCAGTATCTTCCCGATAAGGATTTTGTTTATCTGGGCGACAACGCCCGCACGCCTTATGGAACGCGGTCCTTCGATGTGGTTTATACCTATACGCTTCAGGCAGTAAAGAAGCTTTTTGAACAGGGATGTTATCTGGTTATTTTAGCCTGCAATACAGCCTCCGCAAAAGCATTGAGAAACATTCAGCAGAAAGATTTGCCGGTTCTTGCTCCGGACAAACGGGTTCTCGGCGTTATTCGTCCCAGCGTTGAATTTGCTTCGGAAGTGACAAAAAACGGACACGTCGGCGTATTGGCCACACCGGGCACCGTGGCCTCCCTTTCGTATCCGATTGAGCTTGAAAAATGGTCGGACGGAAAAGTAAAGGTTACTACGCAGCAGGCATGCCCCATGTGGGTTCCCATTGTCGAAAACAATGAGATTGGGACTCCGGGAGCCGATTATTTTATTCAGGCCGACATGAACAGGTTATTTTCGAAAGACCCTGAAATTGACTGCCTGATCCTGGGTTGTACACATTACCCGCTTCTCATTGAAAGCATCAGGAAATTCCTTCCCGGTAAACAAGTCCGGGTTATTGAGCAGGGGCGGATTGTTGCAGAAAGGCTGGTTGATTATTTGTCCCGGCATCCGGAGATCGATAAAAAATGCTCGAACGGAGGGACGATAAACTATTACACAACCGAAAAGGTCGAGCTGTTTGAAGCCGCAGCCATGAAGTTTATGGGGCAGACGGTCAGGGCTGAGACGATCGACCTAAGCCAGGAATAGCGGTTCACAGGAACGGATTAACGTGGTAGCCGCAGGCACAGTTTACAGTATACTACTGAATACTGTGCCTGCGGCTGAACCCTGCAATTTTTTATTTCCACAGGTTTTCCGGATAATGACCCTGATCGACCAGTTGCCGGATCTGACCTGTAACAAAGGGTTTGTCTTCCGGATAAGTAACCCCAAACCA
>Ga0310040_1000300_pt1 | contig 49822 bp, 59 predicted proteins | sample EPASupsiteHSE623_FD_200237 | JGI IMG/M metagenome (GOLD analysis project Ga0310040, IMG submission 200237) | Bioremediated contaminated groundwater from EPA Superfund site, New Mexico - Sample HSE6-23 (v2) (version 2) | ecosystem: Environmental > Aquatic > Deep subsurface > Groundwater >...
TCGATGGAACGGTCCAAGAGTTTCCTGAATCAGTTGCTACGCGGCTGCTTGAGAAATTCGCAGAAGTCACTGAGGCAAATGTGCCAAAAGTCGATGTTGACATAGACATCACAAGATAGAGGCGGGCTATACACCCGCCTTTTTTTATGCTATAATTACTGCGAGGTGATACCTATGAACATTAAAGATTTAGTAGCCAGTTCAAATATTTTAACCGATGAGTCCGTATCCAATGCTGACGCGCGTAAATTCTTGAACATGGCCATTGCAGACATTAACACGACTCTGTTTACGGAGTTGCCCTTTTTCGACACAAATTATGATACCAGTTATACCGCGTTGACCGACAGTTGGCAGTTGAATCTTTTGATTCCTTATTGCAACTGGGCTGTCAAAATGAATGATGGTTCCATCACCGAAGCAAGAGAATATCTCCGGATGTACTATGACTCTCTGACAAAGTTTGAAAGAGTTTACATGAGCATCCTTGCTGAAGAACACCTTGGAACACATACAGGTGCTTATCAAATGGACACTTCAACAGCCATTGACTGGGGATGGATGAATGGACGGTTTGGTGGTGGTAAATAATGGGAAGACAACAAATATTAAGAGGGAATCCTGAGTTAAAGCAGGTTTATATGATGGAAGGGTTCAATGGTGGTGTCAATGTGACTTTCGCAGATGATATCTTGCCTACGAACTCTTTTCGTGATTTGCAAAACTATGACATCGAAAGTTATGGTGAACTCTCTGCGCGCAAAGGATTCGGGCTTAACCCAGCCTTGACCATACTATTGTCCGGTCAGTTCGTTGAGAATGAAAACACAGTGTTCTTCACGCTGCTTGACAACGACGAAAATGCTTTTTCTTTAATATCCGCAAGCGAATCTTTGAACTCTTACTTACAAAAACAAGTAACACCTAAAGTGTTAAGAACTTTGAAGTTTGACATCACAAGCGGAGATTTGCGCTGGAAAGTTTACAAATATACTTTAGTTAACACTGGCTTGGTTACAGAAAGTTGGACAGGTACAATTTCAAGTGCAAATTTTGCACACGATGGTTTGTTTCCTATCCAAAGCATTAACCAGTTTGGTAAGATTTATTTCACCGCGAACGACACAGGCATGCTGGTATTCGATGCTCAGGCAACAGACCCCTCAGACCCTATCACTTTCATTGGTGATTTTGGCATATCTATTACCAACTCTGCTTATAAACCAAATGGAGTTGAGGTGCGTAAAGTAGGATTCAATGCCTTGGGTACCGACCCTTTATCCTGGATTGACAGTTCAAATTTGGTAACAGAATCAATTCAAGGTGTGTTCTTAACCCTTACAGACCGCTCTCCTATCAAAATTATCCCAGCAGGGACTGATTTTCAAATCAATATCATTTATACTGGCTCATACAGTGACTTCACCATTACATTTAATGAGTGGTCCACGGCGATTGAGGCAACTCTCACAAAAAATACGACCCTGACCACAACAGGATTGGCCGTTTATGATGTGACTTTAAGCACTCAGCCGACAAATGAGGCTGAAATTGTCATTGAATTCTCTGAGCCAACCATTGAATTGGAGCCTTACTATGATTATTACTATATCGGTCCGGTGCCAGCAGACGCAAAACCAGTAGAAACACTGAATTTAGGTGAATACAAGATGCTGGAAGTCTATGACCGTGCAGTTTATTACAAGGGAAATGAGATTTGGTTTAGTGAAATTATGCGTTATGACTACATTCCGAACTACAATTTCGTGTTATTGCCTTTGGAGCCTTATGATGAAATAACAAAGATACACTTTTTCAGAAGTTCTTACATCGTTTTCACCAAACGGCGCATCTACAAGTTGTCGGGTTCGTTTGAATACAGTGATTTTAGCCTTACTCCGGTCAATCAGGCCTTGGGCTGCATCGCTCCAAACACCACAGCCGTCGTCGAAAATGAATTATTCTTCCTGAGTGACCGTGGACTTCGTTCATTGAAGTCGGATTACTTCAGAGAGGGCCTGGAAAATGTAAAAGAATTCGACCAGGGCATTTGGCCGTTGGTCAAAATAAGTCCACAGTCCTATGGATTTGTGTACAAGGACCAGTACTTCCTGATGCAAGGTGGTTTGGATGCTCCGGACAATGGAAACATTCGCTTCAGAGACTTCCCGATGCCTGACCAGGTGAGATATTACTACCGATTTGGGTCATTTATGACTGATTTTTACCCACTTGGTGTCCTACCTGAGTTCATTTTTCACGAACAGGGGTATATTCATTCTTTCAAAGATGGAGAGATATTCACTTATGGTCGAAACTTAGGTGATTTTGGGGAGCAAAACCAGTATATAATCGAAACTCCATCTATCAACTTCGGCTATCCTGTGCATCAGAAGAAAATCAAAGCAGTATTGCTGAAGTGTTCCGGTGGAGAATTGTCACAAAAGGTTCAATTAGATGTCTTCGCGGATGGTGCAATGGTTTATACCAGCACGATGGTCCCTGTGGACGAAACGGCAGAAGGTACGATTATTTATGAAGACCTTAATGCCACGCTGGATGACTCTTTGCTGCCTATCACTATTTACGGCGAAGGCATCAACCGTATGCACACAAAGAAACTTAGAGTTAATACTTCCGGTAAGAACATTGCGGTTCGCCTGACTTTCATGGAAGGCCAAACAAACGCGGTTCAAGCCATTGGATTCATATGGAAACTCGGAAAAGTGAAGGAGTGATTCTATGAAAATTAAACTAGCGCCAGGGAGTGGAGGAGAGTATCAACAAGATGCTGCCTCCAACACCCGCCGCAGAGAAATCAGAGCCAAACGCATTACGGACGGTTCCCTTGAGGAAGCGTTCTTTCTGCTTCAACCGGACAACATCACACAATCCGTGTTTAGCACTCCTGCTTGGGACAGTTTTGCCAGCAGCAAAGAAAACACCGTAGTTCGCAGCGCCACAGAGCCTGTGACAAAAACGATGAATATGTTGTGGATGGACACTTCGGCTGTGCCTAACATTTTGAAAAGATGGGATGGCAGCCAATGGGTGTTAACTTCGTTTGACCAGGCAAGTATTGAAGCAACGGCGAATTCTATTGCGTCAACGGTTGTATCTACTGTACAAATCGGTGGTGAAAACTTTGTAAAAAACGCAAGTTTTGGAAACGGTGTTATAAATTGGTCAGGTTCAGGAACACTCATTGACACGGCTGTCGGTTTGTCCGATACAAACAGTTGCAAATTATTAGGTTCAGTCGCGGCAGTGTATCTTTTACAAGATGTTTACCCTGTCCCTTTACCTGGAAAAAATATTGATTTAGTGACCTCTGCTTATGTGAAAAGTGTAAGTGTCGTTCGGGGTGCAACAAATCCATTGATTTGCCTTCGTGTTCAGTACCATTACACGGACGCAACTTTTGTTGATTATTTTTCTGAAGAAGTCATGAACGGAACAGAAGATTGGAAGAGATTGCAAATCGTGCAAAAGACTGACCAAACAAAGACTATATCCAAACTCCGTATATTCTTGTACGCAAGGGACTTTGCAGGTACTCTCTATTACGACGATGTACAAGTGGAATATGGAAATAAAGCAACTTCATTCGGTCTTTCAATGACTGAATACTCTCAAATTTTGCAGACTGCTAATGAGATAGTTCTTGCTGTCGGTACTGTCAAAGGTGGCCAGGACTCAATTATTCCTTACACACAACAGACCTGGGTTCAAGGAGGCATTGACGGAACAGGTATAAATATTGCAGCCACAGGAAGACTGCGCTTGATTGACTATGTGACTGTGGAACCTTTGACGGATTATGTATTCAAAAAGAGCAGCAACTGTGAAACGGCGGTTTATTGGTACAACTCCTCGAATGTTATTGTAGGAGTTAACGGCTGGATAACTCAAAATGAATTTAAGATAAATTCTCCTGCAACAGCAGTTAAAATGAGAATTTCGTTCCGTAAGAGTGCAGCAGAGCCTGTTATTACGGTTGCCGAGATGCCTAACTACCAAATAACCGGAAGCAGAGCCACACGCTTTTTATCCGGTGCACGATACATCTTTGATGACACAAGTTTTAGAATTAGGAATGTCGCTGGAACTGATGTTTTGACGGCAGACACAGATGGAAACTTACTTGTCACTAACTTAATGCGCGTAGGTGCCACACCAAACGCAGGTTTAAACGGTGCAGGTACAGGTGGAACGACCATAAGAATGTGGGCCGGAGCAGCAACTCCTGTAACCAGCGCGGACTTCTATGTACGCGATGATGGTTATATGAAAGCATCCAGTGGTCTAATTGGTGGATGGTCTATTTCTTCCACGGCCTTGGCTAAAGGAAATTTAAGTTTGAGTGCTTCCGGAACTAACGGAACCATCTCGATGGGTGGAGCAACCTTAACCTCTAATGCTTCAGATACAATTACCTTGACAGGTGCTCTGCTATTTGCAGGTAGTCCTGGGGCCTCTAACGGTGGATTTAATGCAGGAACTAATATTACAACAGCCACAACGCGCTTGAATTACAGTGGTTACTTATACGCGGTTGGTTTAAGATATGGAGCAGGCGGAAACAGTTCATACTCAGATGTCCGAATGAAAGAAGATATTGAAACCTTAGGCATGTTCAAGGCCACAGACTTCATTATGGCTTTGTCTCCAAAACAGTTTAAATTCATTGACAGGGCCGAAGACAAATTGACCTATGGATTGGTGGCTCAGGAAGTTGAAGCCGCCATTAAAAAAGTCGGTTTACCTCCGCTGTCTCTGCTTCGTGTACCTTACGAAGATGATGAATACTATGGGTTGGATTACTCTCAATTCATTGCTCCGTTGATTGCAGCAGTACAATTATTGAACGCAAGAGTTCAAAGATTAGAAGGAGGATTTGCATGGTAAAAGAGCATTACAACCACTGGTTGCCAAAATTGTTAAACGCGGAAGGTGTGACTTTAGGTAGTCACATCTTCTATTACGATGATGATGTGTCTTACCGCACCTTTACTCATGAGATGGTGCATGTTGAGCAGTACCGGAAATACGGAGTGCCTTTATTTTTGCTGATTTATGTGGTACACTATGTAATAGGAAGGCTGAAGGGGTTGTCCCACGATGAAGCCTATCGTAACATTTGCTTTGAAAAAGAGGCATTTGAAAAGGAGGTAAAAGAATGAAAAATTTGAAATTTATTTGTGTGGATAGCCGCCTTGAAATCACTCCTCAATATGAGACAGAAAACGCTGCTTCTCAGATTGTTGTGGACTTCACCGGAGCCGGAGTGGACACTTGGACAAAATGGGTCAATATCGAAACAGGTGATGGTACTGGAGTGCCTATCAGTTTAGGAACTGGTGTAATATGCAGTACACCTATTTTGGCTGCATGGCTGAAAAAGGGACGGACAAAATTGCAGGCTTATGCTATCGGACCATCCAGTGAAAAGATTGTCTTTGAACTGAAGTACTTTCCGGTGCAAGCCTTTATGGACCTGGTTGGAGATGACACTTCCTATGACCCATCAGCCTTGACATTATTGCAAAATTTATATTCTGCTTTGGCTATTCGATTAGATGAAGACGAGGCAGATATTGTTGATATACTTGCGGCCATTTCTGTTTTGCAAGGGGTGGATTCTGACCTTGAGGGAGATTTGTTTGCGCTCTCAAGTGAGTTAAACAATGTTCAAGGAGATTTGCAAGGTCAAATCACAGATAACCTACTGCGTTTAGAAACGGCAGAAGATGATATTGACGCTTTGGAAGTCTTGGCAATTACATTGGAAGATGAAATTCCTTCTACCCCTTTACCAAGGGTAGCCGATTTGTTGGGTGCAACAAGCGAGGCAGATATTCTTGGAGCCTTGGCAACGATTAACGCAACGCTTGAGGAAATATCTATTCCACGCTACGACGACATTGTGTTTGAGTTTACACCAACAAGGGTCAACCCCACAACTAGCAAACCTGATTACGACGCAACCAATATTGGGTTACTCTTTCCAAGAAACGACACAAGCGAGGCGATATTCATCACAGTTCAGATGCCTCATAAATGGAAAGTGGGGTCAACGATTTATCCTCATGTCCATGTGGTTCAAGCATTGAATTTGCAGGCGACCTTCCGAATGGAATATAAGTGGTACAATATTGGAGACCAAATCCCTGTCTCATGGTCAACCTATGACATGCCGACCTATACCGTGCCTTATACAAGTGGTTCGATAAGTCAAATTATCAAAGGTGATGGCATCAGTGGGGTTGGAAAAGATATTTCTTCTATATTAAAGATTAAGTTGTTTAGAACTGACAATGTGTACACAGGGGACATCCTTGCCGACCAATTCGATATTCATATCGAGGTTGACGGTTTTGGTTCTGAAACACAGTTCAGTAAAGAATAAGAAAGGGGGTTAGCATATGGCAACTCTTATAAAAACGATTAAAGATAGTCTTGGTAATCTTATCGTACCAAGAACAAGAGCCATTGCCGTGACATTGGAAGATAATGTGACGAATGTGGAGCAGGCATTGGCAGGAAAAGCACCTTTGGTTCACGCGCATGGCGATTTATATTACACAGAGACTGAGGCAAATGCTTTGTTGCTTAACAAAGTGGATAAAGTATCGGGCAAGGGTTTAAGCACAAACGACTACACAACTACGGAAAAGAACAAAGTAGCGAATGTTCCTGCCGATACAACTACGGCTCTTTCAGGTAAAGCACCTGTGGTTCATAACCACGACGATTTATATTACACGGAAACAGAAATTGACACAATGATTGGTGATATTGAGGCAGTCCTCGACACCATTTTAGGAGGTGCTTAATATGTCAGTAGCAACAAAATTACAAGCCGTTTATGACGCTATTTCATCCATGAAATCGGCTATCACAAGTAAAGGTCAAGTTCTTACCGATGTTCCCTTGTCAGGATGGGCGAGTAAAATCAATGCCATTGAGACAGGTGGCGGTATGGAAATAAACGGTCAAACCACAGTAAGTGGAGTAGCAGATGAGGATATTAGTGCGGGGGATGCAGTTGTAAGATTTGCAAGACCAAATTTTGTAGATAGTCCAAATGATTCTTTATTTTATAGAGGTGCTTATCAAAGATATTCTGCCTTGTCACCATCAGGTAAATTTCTTGTAATAGGTGGTGCTCTTTCTACTTATGATACGGTTGTTTACAAAAGAAATTCCAATGAAGGGTTTGATTTCTTTTTCTCTTTTCCATCTACTGTCTCAGCACTATATTATTGTTTTCTTGATGACTATCGAATATTCGGTAATTTTGCAGGTGTTGGGGCGTCAGTTATGGTCTTTGATGACTCAGGACAGTTTGTTCATGAGTCACTCTCAACACATGGTATCCCTGAAATTCCTGTTGGTTCAGGTGCATTAAATAGTGTTTTCTCAGATGGCACTGGAAAATATATTCTTGTTTTTGTTCGTGTTAGTACTTCGACATATTTGAATGGTTTAATTCGTCAAGAAAATGGAAGTTATACACTTTGTCAAAGTACATTACTTTACACACTATCTTGGACTTCTAGTACTTCTGCAAATCCTGTTGGTTCGCCTGGCTCTAATGTCTTTTATTGTGCCTGTTCATCAACATCTTTAACAACAACTGGGTATTTCGTTAGTTTATACGAGGGTTCATTAGAGCGCACGCAAGACTCTTCCGCTCATTCTGATGTAGGTGCCGCTCTTTTCGGTGTTTTCTCAAAAAATGGTCTTCGCTTTGCGGTTAAGAAGAGACTTATTTCTGACCCTGTTGTTGTTTTGACTAGAACGACTTTAGGGGTTTTACCCACTGTCAAAATCTTTAGTATGCCATTGCCTGTGAGTGTCTTCTTTTTCTTGCCGAATGATGATTTAGTTATCTTCATTGAGAGTACTGTCACCGGAACATATCCTAATTTAATCCGTGTTTATACTGTCGATGAATTAGGGAACTACGACTCAACAAGATGGTATGAACTTAATATCCCATCAATAAGCAGAACTTCAGCAGGTGCTAGACAGGCGACGATAACAAACTGTCTTAATTATCTATTTGTTCTGACAGGTACCACCTCCCCATTGGAGTGTTTTAATGTAAGGTTAAATTCTGAAGTGTACTCACTAAGTAAACAAAGTGGGGACTTGCGTTTTCCTTATAACTTAGCCGACATCGGCTACGCACCGCAAGCCATTGCAAAAGACGCAACAGGCGAGATGGTGTCCATCGCACGGAATACGGCATTGTATCCAACAGAGTAGGGGAAACCCTACTTTTTTATTTCCTCCAGTTAAAACACAATGAATGAGTTATACGGAGAAAATATGAAAACACTTAACAAATTGACCTCACTTTTGCGTTGTTGCAGAAATTGATTGATTTTCTTTAGATTTAAGTAAAATATCGCCAAAAGTAAAATGTTGCAGTGTTTCGGATAAAATCGAAATTCATCCGTTTTTGGGTAACATTAAAGGTTATTTACTTTGAATAGGCACTATGATATAATTATACCCGAAAGGGGTGTGACTCATGCCTAAACAAAAACGAAGCATACCAAAAAATCAAGATGTGACTATGGATGTAAATGACATTGTGCGTCAACTAAGCGCACAATTCTCTGACCAAATTGCTGCTTTGAACCAGCAGTTGGCAGCCGCGCGCACAGAGGCCAATGTATGGCGAAATCAAGCCGCGCAGTTGGAAGGGATTTTAAGTGTTGTATTGGATGAAATTGACGGAAAAGCCGAAGCGGCTGAGGAGGATGTCGAATGAATGAATTTATTGTAAACCTACAAGAGCAACTATTAGGATTGACCCTGATAATGTGTGCTGCCTTATTCTTCCAAATTGGCAACATGTTTGCCGGAGCCTATGTAAACAAGGAAGCCTTTGACATTAAAAAGTTCTTTGCTGGATTCAAAGGGGTCGCCATCCTATACATCCTGTTTGTATGGCTGACTACCGGAATCACCGCGTTGCCTTATTTACTTGAAATGACCGGATTGATGACGCTTTCTACTGAAATTACAGGAATTATTACTTATGCTGCCATTATATTCTACTGGGGCAAATACACGATTGACAGAGCCAAAGACATGGCGGATAAACTACTATTTATTAAAGACTTTCGCAAACCTGAACTGACTGAAGAACAAAAAGTTGAAGGTATAGGATAATGAATGTCTTCGCCCTTTGGGAAGCCTACTTGACTCAGGGATTCAAAAGCACACATATGGCCAATGACTACGGATGGATTCGCTTAAATTTAAGTAAACCTCCGGTGTATAGTGTCATGAAAGGTGTGGTCATTGCATCCTATTACAGTTCAGGCGGTGGAAACATTGTGGCCATTCTTGATGATTCAGGGGACTTCCACTGGTATCAATGGCGCTATGTCCACTTAGATGTTAGGTATGTAAAAATAGGAGACAGAGTGGATGTCGGACAAGTGATAGGGCTTGGAGGAAACACAGGCACAAACAGTACTGGACCTCACCTTCACATTGAATGTCTGATTGTCCCGAAAGGATACCGTGCCTTCATTTACGCAGACCGATTGAAGTATGCTGTTGACCCACGCTTCATCATGAGCACGATTCCTGGTCAACCACTGAGAGGAGAACTAATTCAAATGAGCGTCGTAGATACAAGTCTTTTACCAAAAGCCTTCCCGACCATCACGAACTTGCTACTTCGTAGTTCAACAAGTACAGCCACTTCCTTGAATAAAGTTGGTGTTTATGTACCAGCATCAGGATTGCCGTTAGCAGGAATTATTGATGTCGCAGGGTTCAAATGGTGTGCCTTGTGGTATAACAATAAAATTGTTTATGCCGCATTGAAGTACCTGAGAATCGAACCGAATGTCAAAGAAGTCGAAAAAATAGTGGAAGTTGAAAAACCGTTTGGTCCGGTAACGCTTACACAAGGTGATGTTTCAATCACGATAAAGAAGGGGTAATACCCCTTTTCTTTTGTGCCATAATAGTGTATAATATCCGCAGGGGTACAATGTAACAAGAGGAGCGTGATTCGATGGACCAAGCAACATATGTAGGCATGTTTATATTCACTGTGGTAACACTTTCAGGGCTATTGGCGGTGTTTGCCAAAATCGTCACAGCGTTTGCAAATGCCGTGGCAAAATTAGATAATCTTATTCAAAAGTTTGAACTCTCAGATGCAACCAACCGGAGAGAGCACGAAGAATTATTTACGCAACTGGATGCACACAATGAGATGATAAAAGAAGCCCAATGGTTTTGTAAATTCCAACATCCTGACCAGCCCCGAAGAATATAGGGGCTTTTATTATGGATTTATATATGATATAATTGAACCGTAATCAAAGGAGAGTGATATTATGAGTTATAACTATGGACCTACTATGCTCGCCGACAGTGGCGGATACAGTAATACAACCACGCAAGACCCTATGAAAAACTGGTTGCAAGAGCAAATCGACCTACTCATGAGAGGCGGCGGTGGAGGAGGCTCTGCATCGAACTATATGACGAAAGCCCAAGGAATGTTAGGTCCCTTGGATTTAAGTTCGTTTGAAGAACTTCGCGGTGTCATGAATGACCAGTACAACACCAGCAGCAATTCCTTGCAAAATCAGTACAACACCATGCTTCAGCAATTAGAAAAAGCAGGCACTCAAAATAAGCAGGCTTTCGGTAAAGGCAGAGCATCCATTATGGAAAACTCATTTGAGCGTGGCCGTGATGCGTTAAGAGCCTTGTCCTCAAGAGGTATGGCTGCATCCGGACTTCAGCAATTAGGTGATGTTCAGCAACGGATGGAAACAGGCCGTCAGACTTCCGGTTTGGCTGGTCAATTCTATGATGTTCAGGATAAACTGGCAGACAGCCAGGTCCAGGGTCAACAAAACTATGAGACCCAAAAACAGACCCTTGAGAATTCATTGAATCAGCAAATGGCTCAATTAAGTGCTCAGGAACTTCAATTCAAAAATTCTTACCAGCAGCAAGTGGCTTCCCTGGCAATGCAGATGCAACAACAGGCAGCGCAGGCTTCTGCTGCGAAATTAAACAGGGACCTGCAATTATTATCATTAAGACAGCAAATGGAACAAACTGGAGGAGACCCATTGACTGCTCCGGCAAATCAAGGGGGCATGATGGCTATTGCGATGGAACCTGGAGCAAATGACCTTGTTAAAATTGCTCAATTACAATCACAATTCAACTTGACACCTGAACAGGCAAAGTCCTACTTAGGTAAAGTTGAGGGACAATTACAACAACAAGTGTACCAGCAGGAATATAGCACCTTAATGAGTGCCGCACGGTCAGGCAAATACACACCATCCCAAATGAAGGAAATGATAAAAACCCTGAAGGACAGCGGTATTACCTTGAAACCTTCAGATGAATCCATCTTAATATCTATGGTCACTCCGGCAAGTAAAAACACAATCGGCGGTGTGACGGACGCTTACGGTTACAGAGAATTGCTGGGGGACCAGTGGAAGTAGGAGGACATAACATGTCAAAAATTGATGAACTATTGAATCGTTTAGGCCAATCAGCAGCCAAGGGTACGATTGATGCCATCGGACAAACACAGGGGGCGGCTAATAAGTCGCCTCTTTTGGAAGTTCAAAATCAAGTAGATAACTTAGCAGCGCGTATGCAGGGTTCGGGCATAGACCCGACTCAATTCACAGATACCCGAAACCCTTTAGAAAAGATGTTGAATCTTCGTCCTGACCAAAATCTTTTGTTTGACATCTTTGAAGTCATTAACCGTCCTCAGCAAGCCTTGTTTGGAGGAATCCAGCATTTGCAAGAAGGCGGAGATTTTCTAAAAGGCATGGAACAAGGACTTACAAGGACAGGGGCTGAAGAATTCTCCGGCGGTCAAATCCTCCGTAATATGTTTTCAGGAGGCAAGCGCGAAGATGGCACGATGGACTGGACAGACTGGGTTGGTTTTGGGTTGGATGTATTTGCTGACCCTGCTGACCTTGCTTTTCTACCTGTAAGTGCAGTAGCCAATGTCGGACAAGCAGCAACGAAATTGACAGGTAAAGCATCCACGAAGATGGACAACCTGATTAAAGGTGGCATGGCTGCCTTAGGAAAAACAGATGTAAATACCGTGGCTAAAGTAGCCAATGTGGCTGATGATGTCATGGATGTCGGAGAAAAGACCATGGCTTCCATGGCTAAAGATTCTTATAAACTAATTCGCGAAGGAGAGAAATTTGTATCTCCTACGGATTTAACTATGCGTGCTTTATTTGGCACCGTGTCCTTTGGATTAAAAGGAGCGGACGCTAAGTTGGCTGAACCTTTAATGACGGTTCTTGGGAAAGCAGAAGACTATGGCAACTTCAAGAAAGTTGTATCTAACTTCTTCAATCAAACGAAAGCCTTCTCAAAGGAAGCCGTGGCTAACATTCGCTTGGCTTTTGGTGAAGAAGCCTTTGCTAAGAAATACATGTATGAGGCTTTGAAAGCCACCGATGAATTGTTAGAATCCTGGGCCGGACAATTAGGAGTTACACCACAGCGCTTGTCAGAAATGATGGGCGAATACTGGTCGGTCACTTCTCCGGAGCAAATGATGAGAGCCTCCGATATTCTGTTAAAACAACGCGGAGCACAGTTGATTCCTTATTCGGATGAAATGTATGAGAGTTTGAGCAAAATGGTCAACTCAGAGCAAGCCATTGGTGATTTGATGCCTGTCATCGAATTTGAAGGTTTGTCGTATATTGACCTTCGTAAAATAACCAGGGAAATGGTTGACCAAAGTGCAAAAGAAACTTCGTTGGCTATCCCTAAAATGATTAAACATTTGGATGTAGATAACATCTCAAAGTATGCAGATATGCCTTTATTTGAGCAAGCATACACGGACTGGTATGTTCAATACCAACGCATGAGAAAAGGTTTATGGTCCATTCAAGGCTCTGAATTCGGTATGGGTACAGAGTACTTGAGAAATGTGCTAACGGAAGATGCAAGACATGCACTGGCTGAAGTGGATGCGTTGAACCATGTCTTTGATTTAGGCGGACAGACCACCAACAAGACTATGGGAGACCCGACGCTGTTTGCTGGCCGTAAGTATGGGGCTGACCCGATTACCGCAAGTAACTGGATTAAGGCTGAGCGTACTTTAGATACCATGGAGCGTATGGAAAAGGTGTTAGGAGCACGCGCTAAAGTAAGCAATGCTACCGCAGACGCTATTCAAGCGGCTAAACTTGTTGAAGCCCAAGCCCTTGAAGCAGGAAGTAAGATTAAAATTGACCGTCGTGTCCGTGACCTGTTAGATGAGTTTATGGAAGAAACAGGTGTCACCCAAGACATGCTGGATATTTATACCGTTATGATGGAAAACAAACTGGCTAAAACTGAAGTGGGCCGTGACTTGATTCGTCAAGCCAAAGCCGTCGGTTTAGTTGGAGAAGATGAGAAAATCTTAGATGTGTCTTCTCATCGCTTTACTGTGGGAGAAAAGAGTGGCTCTACCTTAATTGAGACTCTTGACCCTGAAGACTATAACCGTTTGGTGTCATTAAAAGCATCAGACCCTAATTTCCAAAGTAAAGTATCGAAAGAAGTTTATAATGCCATCGGCTCTCAACCGATTCCTATGAAGTTCAAAGATGGTACGGCTTTAACGAAGCAACAGGCCAAAGGTTACAATAAATTGACCACTTGGGTTCAAAGACTAAAAGAACTTCGTGCTCCGACATTGACAGGGATGAAGTCTGAAGGTATCATGCAGATTGTTGATGACACAGTATGGTCCAAAATTGATGATGAATCCTTGAAGGGTATTGCATACAGAAGCAAAGTCATTGAAGCCACGGACGATATTGCAGAAGGTTTGACCAGTGTGCCTTTGAAACATGTGGATTTGGAAGAAGCCGCACAAGGCTTGGCCAAAGAACCTGACTTCTTAAAGAAAGTTGTTGACAACTTAAACAAGGCCACAAACAACGCATCGTCTGAAGTTGCTTTGGGTGATTTGATTAGCAGACCTGAATCTATTATTGACTACGCGCGCCGTGAAGTTTTAAGACAAGCACGCGAACAGTACACATATAGGCAAATGAAGACAGGCATCCAGGAATTACTTGGACGCGCTGCAACGGATGAAGATATGGCAAGAGCCGTCGCTTTGGCTGAAGCAGGAAAACCTTTGCACCCACGCTTATTTGACCCGAACTTTAACATTTGGCAGCGTACCATCGACAATTTGGACGGTGACTTCGCTAAGGCCAAAGAGTTAGGTAAAGGTTTGAAGGATGGCACTTATGACCTCAAGACAGGTAAGAAACTTGACCTTGAAGGTGATGACAGTTACATGGTGTCCTTTGAGCAATCTTCGGACGCTTACACACCGGAAGAATACAATAAAATTATCAAAGAACTCATGGACGAAACTGGCAGCGAAGCCTATTTAGGTGTTTACGGTCAGCCTGAAATCAGTTTTAAGGTGGCTACGGAAGAAGAGGCCATGGCCTTAGCCAAGCGCTTTAATCAAGAATCCATTTACTTTAACGGTAGAGTATTAGAGGATGGTACAAAAGTCCCTGCTGACTTGATTATGAATCCGGACTACAATCCTGCAACGAATCAAATTATTCGTGATGTTGTGGAAGAAGTCCCTGTAACCAAAGCGCCGGAGCCTATTATCACTCCTGAAGACATTAAAGCACCGGAACCTGTCAAGGCTCCTGAGCCTGCTGCTCCTGCTGAGAAAACATATCTTGATAAGAAAATTGAACTTGATGAATTTGAGACAAAAGAATTGTCTTCGATAATGAATATCAATAAGCGGGGGACTTCTGTAAAACCTTTCAGAAAGAAAGTCTTGTCGAAAGACCTTGATGATTATATTGCTAAAGGATTAAGTGATGATGTTGGCGAAGATTCGTTCTTCAGAGCCTTCAATATTACAGACCATAAAGGGGCAAAAGGACGCTTAGAAGGAAGAGATTATGAACCTTTGACAAAAGCGCAATATGCAGACCGTGGGCTTGAAAAGTACACTCCTTTGAACAGTAACGCCCCAAAACTCAGAGTTGTGGACAGAGAACTGGCACAAAACCATCATGAAATCAAACGCGTACGAAGAGCCATGGAAAAACTTGACGCGCAGATGGGTACAAATTATGCCAACACTGGCTTGCTGGGTGAGATTTACAAAGAAGTAGATGAAACAGCCGATGCGTTGGCAAAGATGAAACCTGAGGGGCATCAGATTTATAAGACAGCCGCAGACAGCAGAGACAAATTAGTTGGTAAACTTCAAAAAGACTTGAAACTTCCTTCTAAAAAATCCGTTGATGCGTTGGCAAATGAAACATTAGTTGATAATGCTTTCTCAAACAGCCGTGTAGCCAGTGAGTTGCGACTAAGGGCAGCAGATTATCCTGTTGTTGACTCTTTCACGATGCGAAGTGAAGTTATGGAAGTGTTGTCTGAAGATGCTTATGCAATGATGACAGGCAACATTTTAAGTAAAGAATTTAATGACCGTTTTGGAACCATTGCTGGAAGAACAAACCTAAATACACCTTTCTCAGAAGAAACTCAGACTTACCTTCAAAGATTGTACGATGAGGTTCAAAAAGTTAGACAGGGTTCCTTCCCTTATGCAAAGTTTATGCAAGATGGTGTACTTGATGAAGAGAGAGCCTTTGAGGCTTTAAATGATTACATGAAGTCTGTCAACGGAATGTCAGTGCCTGAATTGCAAGAAGAGATGAGAAGGGCTTATAACGCTATTGACGAGATTAAAAGGACAAAATATGACTTGAGACAGGTGCTTGAATCAGAAGAAGCATTACAAAATCTTCAAAACACCTATCAAAAAACAAACAACAAGGCCTATCACTATGGTGACTTAGGTATAGGCAGAGATACGACTTTCAAAAATATGGGTAGTAGCAGAGGCACAGGGCACTTTGGTACAGGCACTTACTTCTTGGGAGAAGAGGCAGCAGAAAGTACAGGCAAAATATCGTCTTATGCAGGCCGCCCTTTGAATGAAGTAAACTTTGATGACTATGCTACATTTAAGCCAGCAACAGAAGAAGCAGGATTTGCTTTACATGATGGATTAAAAGAAATCAACGCTGTCAGTGACAATGTGCAAAGCATGTGGACTGGCCGACCTTACACCGATGCTGAAGGATGGACCCACTATCCTGAGACGATGCAAATGACAGACCGTGAAATGGCTAAAATCGTTAGAGAAGCCATGACCAACGGTAAGTTGAGCACAGACTTGAGTAAAGTTATGGATGATGCCTTAGATTACAACCAACGAGCCATTTCCGCTGGTAAAATTGATTTATATTATGCTAACTTATTTGATTCATTTGTAGAAGAATTTTCAGAAAAGGGAGCAGACACCTTGAACAGATATTCTGCCTTGCTACCTGCTAATTTGAAAACTGTGTTCGATGATTTGATTGCAAAGACAAAGGATGGTGTGGCTGAAGTTTCCGACTTTACAGGAAGAGAAGTTGGTGACATCGTAAATATCTTTGAAGGCATGTCGAACATTCATAAAGCCTCCAACAAAGCCTTGAAGAAGTTTGAGAAGGCAGGCTTGCCAAGGATGAACAAGAGCGTTGAAGAATTTGTGACTTCCTTGATAGAGACAGTTAAAAAAGGTATGTCAGGCGATGACATGGCTCCGACGGCTTCAACCAATTTCATGAAAATGATTGGCTATGAAGGTATAGATGTCCGTGGATTGAAAGCATTAGACAACACTACCTACGGCAGCGTTATATACGATGTCAAAAAGGCTGCACAGGAAGCACCGGAAGCGGCTGCTGTTAAGGTAACACCGGATGACTTCGCTGCTAAAGCACCTGAAAAGGTAACGGAGACTCTGCCGTTTGACTACAACACCAATGACTACAAAGGGACTGTACCTGCACGCACCTTAAATGCTCAAAGCAAAAAAGTCACGCTGGCTACTCCTGAAGAGTTTAATGTCATGGAATCCTTGTATAAAAGGTCAGGACGAAGGGCTTTTGCAGATGACCCTTATGTCTTTGAAAGATTAGTTGCAGGGAAACCTGGCATGAAAATGAAGACTATATTTGAGATTGAGGACACATTAAACAATATAAATCAAAAAATCAATGAAGGTACGATGAGCCTTACAGAAAAAGAACTGGATGACTTGTACACCTTGATGCAAAAGATTGATGCTGAATTCGGAACGGATTTGTCCAAACATTCAATACTTTCCAAAAAGAAATTTGATACTTATAACAAACGACTCAGTGACTACAACGCGCAAAAGTTGGCTTCGACACCTAAAGTGGACGATTCTGTGGACATCCTGGATGAAGTCACCGGAAAAGCGCCGGAGCCTGAGTTGGATATTAACGCGATGTTCAAAGAGGCTGAGCCTCCAGTTCAAACAGCGAAGGCCGTTAACCCTGAATTTGAATATGAAGCATTGAACGACGCAGACTTTGTAACAGACTTGAACGCTAAAGTTCAAATAAATCCATTCGTTGAGAAGGTTTCCGTGAACCAGGCCACCTTATTCCAGTTCGATGACAAGACAATTCAGAAGTTAGCCGAGCGGATGAGAGCCAAAGGGATATTCACGGAGCAGCAAATTGCTGATATTACATCTCCGTTGGGTCAGAAGTGGTTAAACAAGTACATTGATGAGCACCACAAAACCGTGTTCCAAGGTACGGAAGCATATATTGACAAGACTTTGAAGTGGTTGGATGACACTCAGGCTCAAAAGGTCTTCGAGACATCCGTCACAGCCTCTATGGCCGATTTGATTGAAACCTTGCCAAGAACAGTACGCTCAGCCAAAGTGTTTGATGCAATACTGTCTCCGTCGGTGGCTGAAATGGGAAGCCCGAACTCACCATTCCAATGGATTGAATTCGAGGATGAACTGGTCAGCGCTGTTAAAAACGAACAGGGTGAAGTCATTAAAACCATTACCAAAAAGAAGATGCCAAAAGCACCGTTGGGCTTCAAACGGATGTCCAATTCCCAGGTGCAGGAGTTTATTACAAAGATTGAGCGCTTAAACAATTTCATTCAAAGTGATGAGTTGCTGAGCGTGGCTGACTGGATGAAGAGTCAACTTGCGAAGAACGCAAAGAACCCAACAGGCCAGTTAGTGATTGAGGCCAATGTGGCGCGGGTGCTTGAGTTGGATTACAACAAAGTATCCGGAGCGTTGCTGAAATTCGTTGACTTCTCAAACAACTTATTCAAACGAAACAAACTGTTATCCCTTGCCTTCAACATCCGCAACAGCATCGGTATTACGACGAACATGTTCTTGTCGGGTATGGAGTTTACAGACATTGCGCGCAGTTTTGCAAGGGCAGACAACATCTTCAAACAAGGACCTGAATTGCTGGCCAGGGCTGCAAGAGCCGACATAAACACGCTGAGCAAGATATTCAGTCCGGAAGAGATGAAGATATACCAGGCCTATGAAATGTTCATTAAAGGACAGTTCACGCTGCCAAGAACCATAAAGCAAGCGATTGCGGAAGGTCTCTCCGGCTCAGGGTCTGAGTTGATGGATTTGGATGGAATTAAAAAGGACATCACGAAAAATGCTAAGATGCCTGAATGGCTCCAAAAGAGCAAGGATGCCCTGGATACTGTGTCGATTGTCAATGGATGGGGAAATGAAACTGTGGATGCTTATGGTCGTATGGCTGTAATGGTGCATGCCATGGAAAATCCTGAGTACCTGCAAAAGTTGATGGTCCAGGACCCGATTGCCGCCGTTCGCTTAGCCATGTTTGACCCAAAGAACCTGTCCTCTTATGAGACAGAGATTGCCAAGCGGGTCATCCCATTCTATTCATTTACGAAGCAGAACTTAGTCTATCATATGCAAAACCTGCCAAACAATGCGGTCCGCTACAACAGAATCCAAAAAGGATTGCGCAGCGCATGGAATGGTATGGGATTAAAACAAGAAGATTTGGAAGCCTACAAACTGGAGCAAATGTATATCCCGATTCCAGGGATGTCAGCGGATGGCAAGTACTTCGCCATTAAAGCGAACCTACCACAATCCGACTTCGGCGAATTCTTAGGTAATCCAATTCAACGAGTGCTTGCATCCACTTCCCCGCTCATTCGGGCCGGATTTGAAGTGGCAACCAACAAGCAAATATTCACCGGACAGGAAATATCCGAATTCCCTGGTCAGCGCAGCAGCACGATGCCATTCCTTGATAGGAATACAGAGTACTGGCTGAGCCAAGCAGGGTTGGATGTTCCAATGAAAGGTCTTACCGGATTATACAACGCAGCAACAGGGCAAGATGTCCAAGGAGGTCTCATGCAAGCGTCAAACATTATCTCTCAAGGGTCCAAAGAGCAAGGTCAACTAAACCGCGCCTACCAAACTTTAGAGAGATTGCAACAAGGTGTCCGCTACCTTAAACAAGAGGAAAAGGACTTACTCAAACTGGCTGAAATAAACAGTCCGACCCCAGCACTGGATGCAGCCCAAAACAAAATGGATGCACTTATGGCTAAACTAAAAAAAGGCCCCCGATAAGGGAGCCTTTTCTTTATGCCTTCGTTTTACGGAAGGTAGCATTGACATAAGTGGTGCCAGGTTTGCGGTACATATCCAAGTTCAAGTCAGGATTGTCTAAGGTCAACAAGGCTTCATCCAAGCCTCCTTTACGGAAGACTTCACTGATGGACATGCTGAATCCGATGCCACTAAACTTCACATTCTCATAGCGTTCTTTGAACCATTCACTCAAGTCTTTTTCCCTGGCTTCAAGTTCCTTGATTTCCTGCTTCAGTTCAAACAGTTCATAGGCTTTTTCTTCAGCCTCTGTGCTGAATTCGGCTTCTTTGATGACAACCCCTTGAGCGTTGTATTTTGAATTGTAAAGTTCAATAAGGTCATAAGGGAAGTTTTTATAATCTTCAATACCATTGAGGCAAGCGAACACAAAGTCCACCATTTGCTCCATAAGCCCGATAAGTTCATCGTCGCGGCGAATTGTCGTGTAGATAGGCTTTCCCTTCCACATCCCGCAAAGCAGCGCCTGAGTGGCCCCTGTGGCCTGCATATAGGCTTGTACTTGAATCGCATAGCCTTTACTCTGTGTGAATGGCTCTTGAGCGTTGGAGATTTTACATTCAACGACGGTCATTTCACCGTCGATAATGGCCATACCGTCGGTTTTACAGCGGATGCGTTCATCGAAGGCATAGCGCACTTTTTCGTTGCGCTCTCCGATGCTAATTTGAAGTTTGTTCTCAAAGTAGTTGAGAGCACCTTCTTCAAGGAATGTTCCCCAGTCCATGCGGTCTTGCGCATCCTCTGTGAATTCCTGTTCGTCAATACCTAAATCGAAACGGATTTGTTCGGTTGGTGAATTGAATCCTACACCGAAGTAGGACCCCAAACTGGATGCTGTTAGAGTGAATCTTTCTTGTTTCATGGGTTAACCCTCCATTTTCGTTATTTCATAATCAAAGAATAAACGGATGCTCTTCTTATTCTTCCCCATCCCGCCATTATGGCCGTGAGGTACTGGCTCTCCAAAATCGACATAATACATATCCATTTCCTTGTAGGCCTCGTATCGGTCTATTTTGGCAACGGTACCTACCATGTCCTGGTAGATTTCGGAATTAGGTATTGTGAGGTCAGGAGAGGTCACTTTGACTCTATCTCCTACTTTGATGATTGCTGGCATTATTGCCCTCCTTTCAAGATGGCGGACCATCGTTTGACAATATAGTCATTTTGCGGCTCATACAATGGCAGCCGCTCAGGTGATGTTGGAAAATCTTTCCAGTCATAATTTCCATGAGGCACTGTTGGGTCATCCGTGAATGGATACCATACCACAGGTGTGCCTAAGGCTTGCGCTTCCAATGTGACCATCCCGAAGGTCTCAAAGTCACTGAGCATAAACAGGAAGTCTGCATTTCGCATATACGGATAAGGGTTTGCGCGTGGTCCTATAAACAAGGAGCGCTCATGGTTAAGCAACTCATCAGGGACATATTGCCACGCGGCTTCGACATGAGGCTCTCCGACAATGACCAGGAATAGGTCTTCTCTTTCATTCAGGATTTCCAAGGCGCGCACCCATCCTTTTTCCGGAGAGATGCGACATACCATTAGGCCTCTCAAATACCCATCAGGCCACAGGGTCTGTAAACCTTTCATGAGGTCAGGCATGATTTTGCTTGATTTTCTCATGATGTTATTTACATCTAATATGTTTGGGATGACATGATATTCTGAGCGTGGCACTTCCAAACTGAAGGTCTCATATTGCCATTGACTGACAAACACTTTAGGCATGTCTTCAAATCCCAACGGTCCTTTTAGAAGACTCCGCGGGCAATGCAGCCAAGCCACTTTTCGGGAGGATGTCACAAACTCAGAGATGTCTTTCTTGCAGAAGGGTGAGCAGTAAACCAACACATCCACATGCTGCGGCTTCTTGCTGCGCTCTACACGCGTCACTCCTCCCACTCTTCCAACTCTATCATGACATAAGCGCTTTGTAAACATAATTTCGTCAAAAACCTTAATCATTTTGTCGTCACCATCCTCATAACAGAGGCTGACATCGAACTCCATGGTGTGTAATAGCATCCGTGCCAAATTGTACACCGCCATCTCAACTCCTCCTAAGACTGGCTTAGGTATATAAAACATTATTTTTTCCATTTACGCAGCCTCCTTTGGCTTGAAACATACCATAAATTGTTCATCGGGTTGCTCATCCTGTATGTTTTTATATTTTATATCCGAAAAAGAAACCAAATCGTCATCTGCTAATTCAGTTATAACAACATCTGTTCCCTTTCGCCAACACCAATCTTCACCATAATTTGTAGCAACACACTCCCACACACTACCTACTATCAGTTTATCTTTGCGTGATTCAAATTCAACACGCTCATCTATCCACTTCTTGATAAGATTTTCCTCTTCTTCATTCAAATCAGCAAGGCTCATATAACTTAGAGCCATCTGAATCTTTTGATATTCATTCATCCTTAATCTCCTCCTTCGACTTGAAACGGAGTGGGAAGTGCTCTTTTGGCATAAAGCAGAGCAGGAATTGCTCTTTCTTAATGCTTTCATCACTGCTTAAATTAACCCATTGGTCATTCTCTATGTTGGCTATCTTGACAACAGTGCCTTTAATGATAGGAAACCAATCTCCCCAAAACACACCTGTGCACTCTGCAATACACACCCATTCGCTACCCACAACCAACTTATCTTTGCGTGATTCAAGTTCGGTTTCTTTGTCAATTAGTTCTTGTAATTCCATAATTTCTTCTTCATTGTCATTAAATTCCATATCGCCTAAAACTTTATTTGAATCATGTTTCCATTGATTCAATGCCTTTTGATATTTACTCATCTTTACTCTCCTTTTCTTTTACCCAATGCAACTTTTTACCACAATTTGAACAATAATTAGGTTTTGTGGTATCTGTTTCCCATTCGCCTAAATAAACAATTTCATCACAATTATTACAATGCCAATCACCACAATTTAAATATGGTTTATTCATCTTTACTCTCCTCTTTCCTGGTTTTTATCTGTATGTCATACAGTGCAGGATTATCTTTGTGAAACTGGTCCACATTCAACAGTGACAGCGCATTGAATACTACCGCTGCCAAATGGTCTTCGTCCTTCTTTCCCATCATGTATTTGGTCAAGTGGCGCATCAGGCTGCCTAAGCAGGCCGATTGAGGCTGTCCTAAGCGCCAATTATGATTCCCATACTTTCGTCCTCCTTCTCCGTAAAGAGGCGCTACGCGAAGCATGAGGAGGTCATACGGCAGCAATTCCATCTCAGGTTTACCTTCCGCGCTGTCACGAACGGCTCCTGTCACAAATTCTCTTTTCTTTCCGCTACTTAACATTTTTATCTCCTATTGTCCATTTGAACGACATATCTCTTTCCAACATATACTCAATAAATCTTTTCGTATGTGCTACACACACTTTTCCAAAAATATAAGTCATATCAAAAGGGACCAGTGAGCGGTCATCTATATAATAGTGTGCGCCTATTTTTCTTGAGTCATTACCAAAAAGCGCAATCTGCTCAGGTAAATTCTTATTGACGGCATCAAACTCTAAATCAAGCATAAGTTTGCATGCTCGAACGGCTGCCGTAAGATAATCCCCTTCTCTACACGTCCAAAGAATGACTTTAATAACACCGTCTCTTCTTAACTTATTCAATGCAAGACCTAAAAGGCGATTTGGAGCACCAAAATCCGGATAATCTCCTTTTTCAAAAAGAGTGCCATCAAAATCAACGGCTATAATCAATGGTCTTGTCATTTTCGTTCCTCCTTCGCTGCTCTGTGGGTAACAGTGATGCGATAATCTACCACACCCCACTCAACTTGTGAAGTATGAACGACTTGAATCGTCCTCATGATGTCTTCCACATATGTCTGCATGTCTGCTTTTAATCTCTTCTCAAACAAAGACACAGCCTTGTCAATTTCATCTTCCAAAGTAGCAACAATAGTCGCTCTGATGTATTTTTCAATCATTTACACTCCTCCTTCGACTGTGAGCCGATTCAATATATCTTCATTAAAATCCATTTTGGATTGAATCATCTTATAGATGCTGTCTTCGATGGTCTTCTCCGTCACCAAGTAATAATACATCGGTACTTTGGTTTGACCGTCTCTGTCAATCCGTCCCAAGGCTTGCCTAAACTCCAGCGAACTCTCAGGCATACAGAAGTAGATGCAAATGTGACTTCGGTATTGCAGGCCGTCAATGGATTCTCCCAAGGCCGCGAAGTTACCGATGACCACATCATAATCCGGTTTTTTAATCTCTGCAATTTTGTCCTTCGTGGCACCGCTGATGACAATGTATTTTTTCTTCATATGCTCACAAAGTTTGGCCAAGGACTCCCCTTCCACATTGTACTTGTAGAAGATGACCACCGTCTCATCGGTGTTGCTTAAAAACTCCTCCAGCCACTCCAACTTGATAAGATTGTCTTTATACACCAGTCGCTTCTTGTAAATGTCTGTACCAATCACCACACCTGTACAGAGGGTCTTGCGAGCGATTCTGCGGGCTGAAAGGTTTGACAGGTCTAATCGTTCGTAAAAGTTCTCTTCGACCAGCCTGGCATAGTTGTGGGGCGCTGGCAGCGTTATACGAATGTGTTGTGGCTCAAAGTCTCCGAACTTCGCGGTATAATGTCGGGCGAAGGTCCCCAGCAACTCTTCAATCTCCTCTGTGTACTTGTAACCGCTGATAATGCGAATCGGGAAGGGCATGCCTATCGGTTGAATCTTTTTCTCAATACAGTAACGCTGCTTGAATTCCTCGACGCTCATGTCGTAGTATCCAAGGAATTTTATCTGTGAGAAGTAGTCAATGTATCCGCCTTTTTCCTTTTGCGTTGGTGTCGCGGTCAGGATGATTTTCCAGGGTGTCTGTATGCCTATGCGTAGTACAGTTTTGGTGACTGCCACCGGAGACTTCTTTGAACCTAACTCTTTGATTTTGTGACTTTCATCCACGATGACCGTCCAATTCTCTCCGATATATTTGTACAAGTTCGCGGCCAGTGACACGGATTCCAGTGCATAAACTATGCAAGCCTTCTCAGGCCAGTTTTCGTCATAAAGTTCTTCGATATATTGCATTTTGCGTGCGTTGGTCCACTTAGGTTTAAACTCAATCACATCATAGTCTGTATAATCTTTGATAACTTCCATCCACTGAGGGACCACTTTGGCCGGACAAAGAACCAACAGGTGCTCTGTCGGGTTATCTTTGACACGCGCTAAACTGGTCAGGGTTTTTCCTGTGCCAGTACCCATAAACAGAGCAATCGCGGGCATGTATTTCAGGTCATCCAAGATGGCCTGCTGATAAGACCTCAGGCTGATTTCTTTGCGTGGTCTTGTATTTGAATCAATAGCCATTGTAATTGCGCCTCACTCTCTATGATGGCGGCGAAGCCACCTGCCTCTTGAATGTCATTGATGACTTTTTCTTGCTGCAAAGTGGCTTTCCCTTTTCCATCAGGTCTTTTTAATTCGAGGCCAACAAAGTAACCTCTGTATATTGCGATAATGTCGGGAAGGCCAGCAGCCATTCCCATTTGCGTCCGATAATGCCATATGCGGTGCTTATTCAGGTACGCTTGAATCTGCTTGAGCAATTTCCCTTCAGGTGTCATTCTTCTGCATCCAATCCATCGACAAACCCTTCCAAATAGGCCATGGCTTCGACTTTGTGCTCAAACACACGCTCTACCATCTTATGCCCTTTTCTGAACAAATAGATACGAAAAGGATTCCATTGTGATATGTCGAGTTTTGCGCTTATAGTGATGTGAGGATAGTCTTGATTTATTTTAGCACACTCCTCATTGAGGCACTCAAGTTGAGTTATGTAGTTATTCATTTTCAGGGTCTCCTTGCCTCGCAATACCTGCGTTGGCCCACATAACCACTTCTTCCAGTTTAGTCAATGCTAAAGCCCGCTCTCTTCCAATAGGCACAACATCGTTGATAAAGTGGGCCAAGCGTCTGCAACGCGTCCTCACTTCTTCAAAAGCCATCTCATTTTCTTTGACAGGTTTATGATAACTAAACTTATTGTCAATGTCTTCAGGTCTCATTATTTTTCTCCTCTTTTCTTTTTGAGCCAATCTACATAACGGCGCGCATACCAAATCAATTTCTCCATGTCGTTGATAACATCTCCTTTATGGCCCGCGCGGGTCACATACTTAATGATGTTTCCCTTGACAAAGCCAAGGTATTCATCAGGTGAAAGCGTCCCTTCGACACAATCAATCACTTCCAATTCTCCTGTATTGTAGTGTGCAGGATGGTCCACACCCACAGAGATATACCCATCTACTTTAGGGTCATAATCCCAGCGGTCTGTTTTCTTCTTTTCCAAATACTCAAGCCTATCCTTTCTGTATTGCTCTTCAAAAGCGTCTGTTTGACTTCCCATTTATATTTTCTCCTTTTCCGCCCAGTTTGTTTGGGACATTTCTATTTCACACAGCATCGGGACCCAAGGGATAGTTTTTACTAAGTCCTGCATAATGTTCTGAATTTGAACTGCAAGGTTCAATTCTGATTCATGTAGAAGGAAAACCAACTCATCGTGGATACTCATAGCGAATTTGGATAACTTTCCACGCAAGAGTTTAGCCACGGATAATTGTGCTTGTTTAACAATCTCAGCACAGGTCCCTTGAATTCGGTAGTTCGCGCCCTTATAAAAGAAGGAAGGGTCGCTGATGTAGTAACGACGACCATAAATGTTCGTTGTGTAACCTAAACGGTACAACTCTTTACTTGTGGCCTTTTGATAATTCTTAATCTTCGGGAAGGCCTTATAGTAACCTTCGTCCAAGGATTTTGCTGTTTCCTCATCCAAGTCCAACTGTTCAATAATGGCTCCGACACCGCCTCCGTAGTTTTTCAGGAAGTTGGCCATCTTGCCCCATTTGCGGTACTTCTTAAACTTCGGATGGTCTTTGGTCAGCCACGCGAAGGCATGCAGCGTCGTTTCATCATGAACCTCTGTTGCAATCCACTCTGAGCCGTCCTCATTGACCCATTCTCCGCTGTTCCAACGCTGAATGTGCTCTAAGTTCTTCGGGTCAAAGTCTTCAAAGGTATCTACGCTCACGCATCCAAAAGGCATATAGGCGCGGCATAAATTGAAGTCAGGCTCTCCTAACAAAATAGTGTAAAAGGCCTGCACCCTCAACTCCATCTGAGAGTAGTCGAGGAAGGTCATTGTATAGCCTTCATCCGTTATGAATGGTTTTCGTGGATGGAATAACTCTGTGGTCTCATCATCCTCATCGGCTAAAAATGGGTCCTTTGGCTGCTGCTGTAAGTCTGAACTCACGCGGCCTGTCTTCGTTCCTGAATTGTTGATAGTCGTATATAAACGGCCATCGACCATGTTTTTCAATTTACCGTCAATATAAGTACCTATCCACTTATCGGCTGTACGAAGGCGACGGATGATTTCAGCCATTTCTTTGGCCTCATCGGAGCCTTGACTCTCACCAATTTTCTTCATGGTCTTCTTGTCTGCATTTCCTAACATCATCCCAAACTGGGTCTCATAAATCTTTTTAATGACATCATGCTGGCCGGAAGAGAATTCCTTGCCAGTGATTTCTTTCAAGCGGCCATAGAGTTTCTGCTGGAATTCAATCATCCGCTGTCTTGACTCAAGCAGGTAATCAATATCCATCCTGAACCCGACACGCTCCATGTCTGCCACGACGCGTATAAGGTCACACTCCTGATGAAAAATCTCAAAGCCAGGGTCGGTAACTCTTAAAGTAGGCATGGCTCTTTTCAAATATTCCAGCACGATGACAATATCATCCGCTGCATAATTCAGCATCAGCGCTTCTTTTTCCATATAAACATCGTGGAAGTTGGCAGGGCTGTACAATTCATCTATAAACTCAAAATATTCATCATACTCTGTTTTGACAAAAGGTACGCGTTTCTGCCAAGCATCCATCACTGGCTTGAAGTTGACTTTCGGATACATCTTTTTGAATTCATCTTTCAAGAAGTTCCGTTGCGCCTTGTTTATTAAAGTCATGTGATGCTTGATGGAATCCTGTGCTGCTTTTGAATTCTTATCTACATAAGTTGAACCCAATGATTCAAGACTCATACCAACTTCAGAGTCCGCATATTCGGTCAGTCGAGCGACGGAAGTACTGTCTGCCAGTCTCACATCCTCCGGAATATCAAATCCAAAGTTCGTGGTCATGTGCAGGTCAAACTTCGCGTTATGGGCGAACATGTAATCACACTTCGCGGCCATTGCAAACATTGAACTCAATAGTTCAAAAGTAGGCTCAAACAGGTAAACATACTTATCGAAGCCGAAGGCATAGAGAAACGGACGCGCCACCATGTGATGCAGTCCGTTCGTTTCTGTGTCATAGGCCATGATGGAAGGCATGGTTTTGGCGAAGGTCTCATTCGCTTCCTCCATGTCTTTCATGGTCCTGATAACCTTCATTTGGTATTTGAACTTTTGATGTAAAAACATACTACTTGTTCAGCAGTTGCAAGAACTGCTCCAATTCCGTCAAGAACCTTTTTAATTCGTTGGCATAACCTGCCACACCACATACTTGCACTTCTTCATCCAAAGCCTCAATGAACTCAGTTGTCAGCCAGTTGGCTGGATTGTAACGCTCATTGTATGCGGTTTCGGGTTTGAAGTTTAAGAATTTCTTTGCTGCTGCATATCTTGACTCACCCCAAACTAAACCCATCAGAATGACTTCGCGGGCAAAGCGTGTGCGGTCTGTTTTGGCCAACCGACGGATATTAAAGTATTGATTTGAGATTTGGCGCAAGCGCGCTAAGTCACAGCGTGTGAGCAAGCCAACATATTCAAGAACCTCACTGGCTCTTGCGCTGTACTCACTAAACCAAACATCGTAAATTAGGACGAACCTCAATTCAAGGATTCGTGGATGGTATTTTAGGTCAGTGATGTCTATGTCATTGACCACGATTCGTGTCATCGGTTTGACTTCGGAATCGTTTAAGCCTCTATGATTTGGCATATTGTCCTCCTTATTTCGTTACGCTGTCTATCAGCGTTCCACGACTGTTCGTGGTGATTTTAGTAATTTCAGGGTATAACTTTCTGAACTTTTCCGTCGGATAGACGGTTTCCATGTCGATGCGCACCAACTTCAATGACACTAACTGGTTAAATATCGGTTTGAATTTGTCTCCCTCTAATCCGGAGACTGTGGCCAAGTTATTGCGAGAAGTGCGGCTGGACTTGTATAAGAAGTCAAACATGACACTGTTATTCGGATAAAGTTTGTTGACTTCATCCAAGTCATCCTGAGAGTAAACATTGTAAGCATCGTATTCTTGCTTGTAAGCGTCCAAACGGAAGGCTGGCATCGTGTAAATCTTTTTCATGAACTTCACTAAGTAGTCAACGATTTCTTTCGTCACGATGACTTTATTGAAGTCTGAGTCGGTATTCATGACCAGCGCAGCCAAGGCCACACTGAATCGTGCCAACTTTTGATTCGTAGTTACACCGAAGAGTGGAAAATTACACTCAAAGATTTCGTTTAATATTTCTGCCTGCTCCCAAATATAACTCTTAACTCCTTCAGCAAATTCTACATGTTCAGGCTGTCTTGTGACAACCCAGCGGGATTTTTCTTCATAAGCCTCTTTTGGTATCTGATGGCCTGTCAATGTCAATTCAAACGGATTCACACGATGCTCAATCTTCGGGCAAAGCAGGAAGCCATCATAACGGCTCACATCTTCAGCAGACTTGATTAACTCCATAATGGGAGCAACTCCGTTCGGGAAGGTCGAGAGGAATCGTGGGTTTCCATTGTCATCATTGATAGGGTTGGATATGGCAATCATACGAAGTCTGCAAGGCACTGTCAGTTCACCTGAGGCGCGTGTCAGTCGTAGAATACCTGAGGTCCTAATATCGGTCATGGTCTTAATAAAGTCAGGCTTAGCGCCGCTGAATTCTTCCATAACTACTAATCTTTTGTGCTGTCGTGGGATGGCTCCGATGGTATTGCACCATGCTCCATCCACTTTGTTTGAACCTCCGATGAGGCCCACAGTAGTCGAGGTCTTCAGGGACAAGAAGTGCCCGAAGTTGTACAAAGAAGTTAACCTAGAAGTGGTCTCCGATTTACCTACTTGAGTGTCACCGAGGATGAATACATCCAAGGCTCCCCTGATACGCTCACCATAATCAAACTCCAGTACACTATTGAAAACCATATCGGCCATAAGCCACAGGTCTTTATTTAAGTGTTTGGCAACATGATGTTTTGCGCTTTGGTATAGATACTCCAGCCGTTGCTCTATTGTCCCTCCAGTATTGAATTGACTGAGCAGGGAGGGTCGTGGAGAGTAATTTTCATCGCTATTGACGGAGACTACATCATAACAAACTCCAATAATCTCCTGATTTTTGGTCGGGTGATTGAATAAAGCCATGTCCAAGATGTATTCTTTTCCTACATCCAATTTTTTCAATGAGTAAATATCCATTGCGCTGCTGGAGCCGTCAAACTCTTTGTCGATGACAACCGCTTTATAAACGGCTATATCATTCAACAAGTCTATTTGAACCGCTGGCTCTTTGACAGGTACATTCACAAGGGCCAAATAACGCGCCCTGTTGTTGGCTGCTTTGGCATCCACCTCAATGATGTCCAGGATTTTTGCTAATTTCGTGTTTTCCATGAACCAAGAGCGCACTTCGCCCTTCATCATGGTTTCATTTTTTGCGTTCGTTTCCTCCGTTTTTGTAACTTTGATGACCGATGGAATCATGTAAGGCTTAGCGAATTCACTAGTTACTGTGACAAGGCACGAGATGCGTCGCTTCAGTATGTTTTTTGTGAGTGCTTCCTTAATCGTAGTAAATTTCCTGTCATCCTCCTCAGTAAATTCAAAATGCTTAGGCTCATAGGATAGGAATGTAAGAACATCCCCTTTATATTTTTGGATGTAATCGTAAAAGTCTTCTTTTTCTTCCTTGACAAACTCAGCGATGTCAATATATTTAACACTCTTCGCGTATCTTTTCAAGGTCTTTGCAATGTTCTGCATCCCTTTACGGCCTGCCTCATCGTTGTCGTAACAGACAACCACTTCCATTCCTTGAAAGGATTCAAGAGTCATGTCGTTAGGCACGGAATTTGCTCCGCCTGTCAGTGTGATGGCATTGAGGCCCAGTTCGCGGGCCATCATCACATCTTTTTCACCTTCAAGCAGGTAAGTTGTAGTCGTGCGGTCCCAAAGGTCAAAAGGGAATATGTTACCATTTGATGAGCCTTCTTCGGACTTCCACTTTGGAGAATTTTGATGTCTGAGGATGTTATAAGAACGAACATCCATCAGGATTTTGTTGTAAAAAATAGGGACTCCAAGGTACTTGCGGCCACCATTGATGACAAGTCCTAAGTCCAATAATTCAATCGTGTCATCACTCAATCCCAAGGCCCGCGCAGCGCCAAGCACTTCTCCATCGGCCCATAGGTCCATCTTATTTGTTAAGTGCCAATCGTTCCGATGTGTCTGCATATGAACCAGTAGTTTTGAGGCCTCAGCCACAGGGATGTTATTCAGTTTTGCAATAAATTGCTCTTCCGAACCACCCCATCCACATACATAGCAATAGAAGGTGTTTTTATGAGGATTGATTGATGCGGATGGTCGGGTATCATCATGAAAGGGACAAAGTACTTTTACTTCATCCCCTTCAAATTCTACCTCATCGTAATGCTTTTTGAAAAACTCCATGGCCTAAGCCGCGGGTTTCAAGTTTCTTACAACATTGCGCGTTTTATTTTCAGTGGTTTCAAGGCCAGTCTGAGGGTCTCTTTTGGTAAACGGTTTTTCCTCAGTCTCAACAACGATGACAACTTCGCTGCCTAACGCGTCCTGAAGTTGATTCGGAGCCAATTCTTTCATACCGACGGCATGAAGGAAGGCTGGATAACTCCAAGGCATATTCGGATGTAAGTTAACAAAGTCGAAGATAATCGAACCTGCATACTCACCTTCCAAAATTTCATACTTGACCATGGCGGAATAAGTCGTGAAGTTGGATTCCATGGTGAACGCATCCTTGTTGTCCGTGGTTTTCACTTTACGGAATTTTTCATCGAACTGAAGGACTTTCAGCGAAGGATTGACTTTGGGTTTCCATTCGCCAATTTCCACGATATAAGCCTTATATTCACCATTCGGGACCAACTCATACCCGCTTTTATGCTCTTTAGCCTCAACAGGCTTGTTCAAATCTATCATTCCCATTACTATTTTCCTCCTTTTTTCGTTGATGGGTCCATCTTTGTCATTGCCTCAAGCAATTCAGCGATGGTGTCTGTGTCCAATAATAATTGTTTCATGTCCATGACTGTGCCTTTTAAGACGACAAACCGCAGGATGCGGATGACATCATCATAACTCCGAGCCATGTAAACATTGTCTTGAAAAGTCGAACCGTATTCTTTGAAAGCAAAGCGATAACCATAATTGTCAAATTCTTGAAGGATAGGTGATTCATTGATGTTAGGCATGAAGGCATGAATGGCCTCCGAGCGTGCCTGTTTATAGAACCCCTTGACTTTTTCTTCAGGGACTTGCGGATGCTTCTCTAAATAATAACTTTCCTGAACATAAATGTCAGCAATCAGCGCGTCATAGATGCTATCTGAGGCCTTCTTTATGTCGAAGGATTCAACCTCACTTTGGCCCTCAACCAGCGTGCGTGACCAGTCCAAGAAACGGATGAGCAGCAACAGCATATGATGGGTCAACTTGATGGTATGAAAATACTGGGTGTGTTTCATGCGGAAGGTCTTTCCGAAGAAACGATGCTCCGTAAAGAATAGTGTGCGAACCCCTACATAGAATTCGTTGGAGATGAGGGCGAGAGAATATTCGTTCTCACCCACTGTGCGAAATTTTTTGAATAGACGGAATTTCATAGTGTCCTCCTATATCCGATTTTTCAGGCCTGCATGGAATTTGTCAATGTCAGGCAATTTTCTTAACTTGTCGCGAAGTACATCGTCGCTGTCCTTGTCAGGCTGGACGGCAAACTTGTAAGTGCGCAGGAAGGCGGGATTGAAGATACGCAAAGCGCCCGATAATTTGTCAGGGTCTGCACAGTTCCGAATCAACTGGATGACAGCCTCAACCGTATCGGTTGGCTCAGCCTCCACATGCTCCACTTCCATTTCTTGAACTTCAGAGTTCAAAGATTCAGGGAGAGGGTCAGAAGCAGCAGCAACATCGACAACTTTATTTGCAGCCTCATTGACCACTTTGATAGCATCTACTGTGCGTTGGGTCGCGGTCTTCTTTGCTGTGTTAGGTGCTGGCGGTGTCTCAGGTTTCACATCTTCTTCAAACTGAAGGTCTTTGCCTTCATACAATTTCAGGCCAAGGCCAGTCGCGCGAGCCACTAAGCGGGCCTTAGCGCGTTGAAGGGCCTTATTGACCATGTTTTGGTCGAAGTACTTCGGAGCCTCATACTTTTCATTTTGAATCGGGTAAGTCTCCACAAAAGTGCGGCCCATAAAGGTGATTTTCAATTTCACGAAGTTCGCAATGTGTTGAGATATAATCGTATCTCCTTTGTTAACCGTCGTGATGGTCTCAGCCTGTACATGGACAAAACCGCCCTTTTCATTTTCTACAATTTCAATAACACATTCAGGGTCCTGCATTATGGCCAATCGTTCCATTGTGGCCCAAGGCAAGTAAGGGTCGTTCTTAAAGTTTTTCTTGATAAACTCTTCGATTGACTTTGATTCAACGGACTTTCCGTTGTAATTGTCAGTGTAAACCGACAACCAAGTTTTGTTTTCCATCGTTTTCCTCCTTTTTAAGTTCGATGATTTGGGAGAATGTCCCCTCAACTATTTTAACACGCATCCCTAAAACTTGCAACTCCTCAATTAGTAGAGGTATTGATTTCGTTTGGTCAGGCGCGACAATGGTATTACCATAATACTTGAGGGATACAATCTGCCAAGGATGCACTACATTACACTGTTTCTTTTTCATCTGTGACTTCCAGCAAAACCTGACACATGTCAACGATGATTTTTGTCTGCTCACTGGTTAAAATCTGAGCCTTGATTTCTTCTCCGTCCTTATAAAAGGCCAAACCAATAATATTTTCCGGATTTTCACTCTCATCCATGACCAGTCTAAAAGACAACTCAATCAACTTGGGACTACTTGAATTTAATTCTGCATCCATTGATACACACCTCCTCCTTATCCTTCAGTGAAGGATTTTCCATGACATACTGTAAAAGTTGATACTTCTTTAATTTTTCTCTTAACAATTCGTTTTCGCGTTCCAGCACTTCACTTTTGTGACTAGCCCAAAACCATTTTTGATAATACTCCATCCTTTTGTCATTCTCAGCGGTGTACAGTTTGAAGAACTTATCCGCTCTTTTTTGAAGAGCCTTGTCTGCAAAAAATGCTCCGCCCGCAATTAGAGCCAAAATCATAAGCATGATGCAAACAGCCATGAAAAATGCTAACCCATATCTATCCATTGTCTTCCACCTCCTTCTTTTTGTCAAAGCGTGCCCGCGACTTCTTGTTTACATACAAGCGTCGTTTGGTCCTGCCAGTAGCCACATCCACATAAAACTCCCTGTCAAAATCTCTTTGTCGTTGCATTTTCAGCAACTGTTGCTGAATAAACGATGCCATGTTACCCATTGTCATTTTCCTCCTGTCGGTGTAAATGTACCGAACTTTCCTTCCCTGTTCATTCTTGCCAATTCAACTTCGATGTCCTTTTGAACTTCATCTTTCAAAAACTGGATGTAGGTCTTATACATATAGTAGCCTTTTTCCAAGTACTCTTTATGATAGTCCATCATAAAATTTGATATCCATGCGCAAGGTATCTCCAAATAAATTCCGCTGTTCAAATACAAGTGCGGCCATAAACTGTTATTCACAACCGATGGTCTGCTCTCTAAAAAAGCACCATCATTTTGTACAAACCACTGGTCCGCATACTTGTTCTTAATCTGCTGGATGACAACGAATGGGCTAAAACCAGGTCCGCCAATGTAACCCAAGCAGCCATCCTTCAGCCAAACTTCTCTCAGGCCAAAGAAGCCATCCTTCAGTACTGACAGTATAAACAACTCCAAGACAAAAACCAAGTCCAAAACATGCGAGCCGTCACGCGCATAGTTATTACGCGCAAAACCATCGTCGGTCATCTCAAACACTGGTGTCTCCCCATACAAATTAAAATTTTCCATTCTTTTTCTCCTTCCACTCATCCTGAGCCATAATCACCAAAGCAATAATCCAAATCCATGCCATCTGTACTAGTATGCCTAATACAAGGCATACCAGCATGATTCCAAAGTTTATCATCGTAAACTTGACTCCGAGGGATGGAGTTCCCATCCCTTGAACATTTTCTTAAAGACAATGATGTCTTTCAAAGCCAGTGCATAACACTCAAATACATGAAGAAGTTCGGTCCGTTTTACAAGGATGACATCCGCGTCCTTTTCGTTTGAAAGGCTCTTGATATTTTCTTCAATGATGGCCAAAGTCTCTTCTAACTTTTTTTGAACTTCATCGTTCAATTCTTCAGTCGTTCCCATTTAGTTCCTCCTTTGAGTTATTGTATTTCCATATCTCAATTCCAAACAAACATTTGCCTTCTGCAATTAGCCGCTGCTCTTCTTCATCATCCTCAATCATGGATTCCGTTCCGTCAGGCCATAAGGCAAACACAGGCTGTGGCAACTTTTCATTCAAAACCTTCAGCAACTTCGCAGGCATCACAAACATTCCTGAGTAGTCATAACCGAATTCAATCGAGTCCATAGTAGCCGCAAAGACTTCCAGCCACTGTGAACCGTCAAACGGCTGACCATTACGCGTCTGCCAACGATATTCTTCATAAAGATTGAAGGCATCACCGTAACGACGCTCTTTAATGAGGTCTTTGGCCGTCGCAGCCAGCAGGGCCATGTCATCGAAGTAAAGATACTTTTGCGTGCGCTCTTCGGATATTCTTGAGATTCTGAACTTTTCCAAGTCTATCTCAGCGGCCTCAGGCTGTATATAATTCGTGAGCATGATTTTCTCCACTGTAAACTTGTAGTCATAGTACCGTGCCCAAGACTTCGCGTTCATGGTCTTTTGAGACAGTTTCAACTTCAAACTAAAAAGAGTGTAACGAATTTGGTTGATAATCATGTAAACAAAAATCTGTCGAGTCTGCACATCCTCCGTCGTGTACACCGCAAACTGACCCGCGGATGCGTTTTCATCCAGCCATTTTTGCACAACCCATGAGGCTGTGTTGATGGCGGAGGTGACTCTAGGATAGTATTCCTCACTGAATATTTTATTCATTTCTTCGTGAACCTGAAAAGTCATCAGGTGTAGCGGGATAATTGTTTTGTTTTCCATAGTGCCCTCCTTAATAGGACTCCGCAAGTTCGCGGGTTAAGAAAAAGTGAATACCGCTGGCACATTCCTCCCAACGGTTGTCTTCAAAATCATATTTAGGTCTTACAGTCTTGCCAACTTCATAAGCAAAGCGGTCACAGTGCATGGACCATCCTTTATCCACACTTACATAATCAGTGTACGGCAAAGCATCCATTGCTGGTTGTAAAATCTCCAGCACAAGCGCCTCCGAGGCCCTGCATTTCAAGGTCGTTGACATACTCCGCTGAGCATGCGCAGGTATCAGCAATTTACACAAATAGCCGTCTTCCAATTTCTTCCAAACAATCAGGTCTCCCTCAGGGATGACATTGACAAAACCGACAGTCTCTTCGTTGATGCCAAAAGGTGTCAAAAATAGACAATCCATAAACCTTGCGTTCGTTCCGACGGCTCCTCCGACATATACATTGTCAAAAGTGCATCTGTAAAAACGGACTCCGCGAAAATCTGAACCTGTAAACTGAAGGTCTTTGAAAAAGCAATCCACAAAGGTCGCTCCCTTAAAACAGCCCTGCTCAAAAAACCAGTTTTGCTCAAAATAACACTTCTCAAAATGAGACTCAGGCAAATAATTTGCGTATCCCAAAGGCTCTTCCACGATGCGGGTGTTTTCCAGTTGGAAACGAAGGCCCTCAGAGTCATTGCGCTTAGGCACAAAGAGGTGATAATGTGCCTCAATCATTGCATCCATTTTTTCCTTCGCGATTTCTGTTAAGACGGTTTTGGTAAGGTCAGCGCCTTGTGATGTGTTTGATGTGTTAAACATGTCAGTCCTCCTTTTGAACTTTTGAGTTCAATAATGGTGATTCATCCAAATACTTGAGAATGACGGCTTTGGCCTCATCGCGGTCCTGCGTCATTCGTACTTCCTTCAAAAACTTTTCTCTTTGGTCTGCCTTGATGTAATGGCATAATTGACGCGCTGCATCATTGATGGCCTCACAATACCAATAGGCCTCCCATGGTCGATTGACATAATGTGATTTTCCGTGCGCCAGCAGGCCCCATTTCCCTGTGTCAAAAACTTTAACATGCAAAGTGTTTTTGGCTTTTGTGCGCGTGCTTGTGAATTCAAAGGTAATCATACATTCACCAACTTCACATTCTCGTAGCCTTTGACAGCATTTACGGCCCTTTGGAGTCGGGCCGTCTGCATGGATTTTATAACATGCTCCAGTCCATTGCTCAAATTGATGAGGTCTTCTTCGGTCATATCAATAGCAACGCGGGCATCGGTTTTCGAGATGCGTACATAAGCATAGTCTCCGCCAACCACAGGACTCATATGACTCACAATCAAAACATTGAATAGGTCAACTCCCACTTTGATTTCTGCTAAACCGTCTTCGTTGGTAACTGTCAAGATATGGTCATACCTTGACATTTCGTTGGTTGATTTTTTGGTTTCCATAGTTTCTCCTTTTGAACTATTGAGTTCAAATTCTCCTTATCGGTTTCAAAGTCATGTATCTTCGTTGAACAGCGACGGAGGTCACAACACATTCGATGCGGTTGAAAACATACGCGTCGGTCAGCGGCTGGTACTCCTTGATTCCTAATACAACTTTATCCTGAGGATTCAGCATCTGTGCAGGGTCATAAAGCACATAAGTTCCTTCCCGCGTTTCCCTGATGGATTCATAGCCGTTCGGAGCAATGTGATGATGCAGCGCAAACTCCCCAAAAACATTTTCATCCAGTAAATAAGGCAGCAGGGATTTCGTGTAATTGTAGCGCTGATTCCTGCTCCATGGCCCATGAAAATAGGCCTCCTGAATTTCATCCTGCTTGTCAGGATGTCTCAGTTCCCTGAAGGTCACATAATTCGTACCGTCGTGATGACTCAAGGCGGCCTTGATGTCATAGCGGTCATAGTAAAAACCGCTGTATTCCTCCATAACACGGAAGATGGCGGCCAGTGATGTGCCCGCAGGCCAAAACTTAATGGCTTTTACGCGGCCATGCCATAAGCCTGCATCCACTAAAGCAACGATGCCATTCGGGATAATGATACCTGAAAATTCTGCTTTGAGGTCTTCCAACTGGTAGGCCAGCGAATCGTCGATGTACTGAAAAAACGCGGTGTCACTTCGAGACGGCTCAGCATCAGGGTTTCCCTCCATCTCATTCTCAACATAGGCCGTAAACCAGTCATCCTCATTGATGTCGGAGAATAAATTACTCCATAGTGTTTTTGTGTTTTTCATTTCCATTCTCCCCATCGTTCGGAGACTTGCTCTTCGGTCAGCGCTCCGTAGGTATAACCCCTGTCGTTGCTGAAAATCACAGGCGCGTTTTCATCCATGTCTTCCAAAATTTCGATAAGTTCCTTGACGGTCAAGGTCGAGTCGATGTAAATTTGAGACGGCTCATAAGCGGTCCGCTCCGTCGATAGTTGAACAAATTTGCGTTTCATGGTTGTGCTCCTCCTTACAGGATATGGTCCGTCGGGATATGAAAGTTTTCCCCGCGGACGGCTGCTGCTAAATTCGAGATGTAAATGATTTCATCCATGGTCGGGATGGTCGAGATGATTTTATTGTCATAGTCGGTCAACTGTGCATAGTAGGTGTTAGCCATCAGTGTTCTGAAGGTCTTCGCAGGGTCCACATAGTTTTTAGCATAGTCGATGTAATAAAACGCGTCGCTGTATGCCTTCCGAATTTGCTTGTAAAGAGTGACTTCATCATCCACTAATTTCAAGGTGGCCAAAACCCCTTGATAGCCTTGTTCTTCGGCCTTGATTAAAACGACATGCGCAATCAATAACGCGGAGTCTTGCTCCAGCAGCATATTGCGGTCCTTGATAACTTCTGCTAAACTCTTCAGGTCATCTGTAATCTGAATGATGGGTCTCATACAATAAGTGTATGGTCGTAGTGTTGTTGTTGTGTTCATTTTTGTGCTCCTTTTGAACTCAATGGTTCAATTTTGTTATGTCTCCGTTTTGGAGAAAATAGAGCGGATTTTTGAGGTCCGCTCCGTCAGTTAGTTATTTTACTTCTTCCTTATCCATTTCTTCTTCACAGTCTGTGCAAGTCAAGTTAGCATTGACAGCGGCTTTGAATGTGATTCCGCAGGTCGGGCAGGTATATTGATATTGCTCCTTCTTTTTGGCTTTGGCTTTCATTCCGCTGATTTCTTTTCGAGCGATGGCCATAGGATGGTCCAGTTCCTCAAACATGGCCTGTAATCGTACCAGTAGCGCGTCGGATAATTTCGTGTGCGCCCATCCATATTTCTTTGATTCTTCCACTTCCAGTCCGACGGCCTCAGCGCCTGCTTTAAAGCGCTTGTTGTGATATGTGCCTTTGCGGCTGCAATCCTGAATTTTCTCCATGATGTTTTTGAGATGCACCATCTCATGAATCAAAGTTTGCAAGGTGTCGGATAGCGGACGGTCCGTAAACTCCGCGCTCAAGTTGATTTCATAGGCTCCGCCTTCTTCGTCGCGCCATAACTCCGCTGTGCTGCACCAGCCATAGGCCTGATGCTTGCCGCGTGTTTGTATCGTAACTAAAACGCGTGCTCCTTCATTTACATTCTTCTGAAAATACGATTCAAAAATTTCGCGGTCAATCTTATAAAAAGCATCATTCAATGTGCGGACAGCCTTCGCGTAGTTTTCGGATAACATTATTTTTCTCCCTTCGTGGCGCGGATAGCAGCGCCTAACAATTTATAAACTTCTTCAGCCTGCTCAATGCTCATGTAAGTGCTAAAATTCTCATGAACTCCAAAAACTGATTCACCTGTAATCTGAATATACAGGCCTTCAACAAACGGTCCTGAGAACTTAAATGTCTCAGTGCAAAAATCGGTGGTCGTGGTAGATGTGAATTCAAATGCGGTCTTCGTTTTCTCTTTAATGATAGCCATTATCATTTTCTCCTTCTGCTGTCATCAGCATACTGTTAAGCATCAGGATGCCTGATGCTCAATGTGTAAAGTGATGACTTTTGAACTCAATGGTTCAATAATCTATTCAGGAAAATTCAATTCAAATTCAGGTCCGTCTTTGGGTTGCGATTCCATAGACTCATCGAAGGCCTCATCCGTACCGCCTACTGTCAGGCAGCAGGATTGACTCCAGTCATAGATGGCCTGCTGACAAAACACGCGGCCCATCGTAAGCGCGGTGTTTGCATCTTTAATCCGTACACTGTGCTCAATGTACATATGGCCGTCTTCAACCCATATTCCGATATAGCGCGGTAACTCACCATAGCGCTCACCGACAGTGTTAACAGCAGCAACTTCAATGGCGGCTGTCATGAAAGCATCCAGCAATTTTAAAGTGCTTGCTTGGTCGTTCTGCAATGCAATGGCCTCACCAGTATTCGGTAAACTAATCTGAAAGCCATCCATGAAAGTCACTTCTTTAACCGCAATATCTCCGTTGCTCATTTTCTTGACTTCAATGGTTGCTCCGCCATTGACCATCGCATTGTGCAGCATGTTTGCGGCCATCAGTGATTCGATAATAAATTGTTTTTGAGTTCTCATAATTTCTCCAGCCTGCTGAATCTCATCAGCGCGCTCCAGGTCTTTTGTGTAAGCGCGGACGGCCTGTAAAGATGGCCGTTTCGATTTTTAGTGTTTTCGTGCGGATGGTCCATTATTCAATCTGTGTCGTGGCGCGCTGTCTCATAGCATTTCGTTGACGCGCTCACAGTCCCTTCGCTGGTCCTCATCCTAATTTTGCATCCAGTCAATCGAAGGCCTTAGCGCGCTAGATGCTCAGCGCTCATATGCTCCTCAATCCTGTAATACCCGCAATTCCCGCGGAGGCGTTTTCATCATTTTCTGCTGTTAGGTTAAGCCCTCCCTCAGCCGTTTCCGTCCTGATACCCATACATTACAGCATCGCTGATAAGGTGTCAACAAAATTTTAACATTTTCTTAAAATATTTTTTTTTGGAGGCCAAAATAGGCTTTTTGATATTTTGATAGATGTTCACATAAAATATATTTTTAGAATATAGTTTATGTTCTAAATATATAGAATACCAGTTTTCCTATCAAAAAAATGAAAACTTACTTTTTATATGTTAGTAAGATAATTATTATTATCATCTATCAAAATTCCAAAAACAGATTTTTAACCATAAATGAAAATAGACCTATTTAGTCCTAATAAGGTGTAATTTTACACTATTGTACTAGTGCAAGTAGTACACTCCCGATAAACCAAAAAAAAAGGCCCGAAGGCCTCAGATGCTATTGCCAATACGTTCCGTCTCCATGTTTGAGCATGTTTGCCAGTGAATGGCAGCGAATAGGGATACCCGCCACGTGATGCACAGCCGCCATGCTGTGACCATCCTGCAAGTTGAGAATAACGCGGTCAGCGCTGTAATTGCCAGCCATACGGCGGAGCGCGTGGCGTAGCGGTGCTTGATGCTTAGCGGATGTGGTCATCGAATAGCGGGTATCATTCACCAGCAGGACCAATCCCGCGCCCTGTATCACTGTGAATTCTGCGATACATGTTAAGTATGACATTAGGCGGTTGCCGTCGGTCCATAGGTTGCCTGTGTGAGAATCAGCCGCGCGACGGTCCATGAATGATGCTACTACTGCTGCATTATCTAATCGTTTCATTGAGATTTTCTCCATGCGCGCCGCCTGCTGTGAGGCCGTCCGCGTCTTATACCACCACATTACAGCAGGCCCTGAAATATGTCAACAATTTTCTTACAATCCTGCTGATATTTCGTGTGCTGCTGCTGAGCGGCCAAAAAGATGGCGGGGTGGGTTTGATTGCAGTATTCGCACACGCGCGAAGTTGGCCTTATATATAAATAGCAATTCCCTATCCCCCACCACCACACAGAAACCCAAACGAAACAACCCAGGGGGTGGGTTTGCAAAGGGACTTAATTGTGCTATAATGGACAAGAAAAGGAACCAAGGAGGAACCCAAATGATTGAACCAAACAACACACTGTTTAGACGAGAAGAGGAATCAGACGACGCTTATATCTACCGGATTTCGGAGAAGCGTGGGATAGACGAATACTTACCAGGGTGGAACGCGGTGACGGCTTTCCTGAACGAGCAGATGGGAACACATTACAGTGACTTCTACTTCAGGAAGAAACACAAGGAGTACAAAGCAGCCTTGCAGAAGGAAGCAGAGAAGATGGTGGATGAAGACGGCGCGAGTATCCTGCTGGACATGAAGCGGGACTTGCTGTACATACAACAGGTCAAGACCAGGGATGTGCTGCGTGAGAAGCGGAAACTGTTAAGGGATGAGGCGCGGATAGACGAGTTGCGGGATACGGTCATCCAGGCGGCGGCGAACATGCCGGACATGCAACTGCCGACAGTCATCGGAGAGGTCATGCACGGACCAGGGAACGAGGGCATCCTTTGCATAGGGGACTGGCATTACGGCGGGCAGTACAAGCACTTTTTGGGAGAGTTTAACATCCAGGTGTTGCAGGACAGGGTAGAGGACCTTTTAGGGAAGGTCATCAAGTATGTGCGCAAACACAACATCACATTGTTACATGTTATCAACTTAGGGGACATGATAGATGGGAACATCCATGTCAGCACCAGGGTGCAGGCGGAGAAGGATGCGATAGAGCAAACGATGGGGGTGGCAGAGTTATTGGCCTGGTTCTTGATGGCCTTACAGAAGGTGGTGCCGAATACGACTTACCGGAGCACATTGGACAACCACAGCCGCATCAATAAGAGTTACTATGAGCATATAGAGAAAGAGAACTTTGGGCGCATCATTGACTGGTTTATGGAGGAGCGCTTCAAACGGCATAACAGTGGCATCCAGTTACCGAAGGACAATCCGGATGAGAACATCGGGTACTTCGAGTTGAAGGATGGCAGTCCGGTGGCCTTCGTGCACGGACATTTAGACAAGGTAAACACCGCGTTTCAGAATTTGAGCAGCGCGCTGCGGGTACAGTTGAAATATGTGTTCTTCGGGCATTATCACCAGGCCAAGATGAAAGAGTTCCAAATGGGTAAAGTCTTCGTGAATGGCAGCCTTAAAGGGTCGGACTATTATGCCATGGACAACCGCTATTTTGGCACAGCCAGTCAGATGATGATGGTCATGGATGGAGACGACGAATTGGTGTTGGTAATGAACTTTGACAGAAAAATCTAGGTATGCTATAATGCCTATGTGTTAGATGAATGTTTTCCCTCCTTTCTCGGAAGAAGCCCGCTCTTGTGGGCTTTTTCTGTTTGTGATATAATGTCAACGAGGTGATATGAAATGGCGGCAAAAACGACGCTGACGGAACTGATTAAAAAGGACAAGGGGCTGAGTGACGAGCAGAAGAAGGCTTTCATCTCTATGGCGAACTTGTTCAACTCCAATTTCCGTGAGAACATTCAAAAGACCAGCCTGGAAATGGCTGAAGAAACAGGGATGACCTATGATGACTGGAAGGAATTCCTGGAGCATGCTTCGATACGAAATTACATAGATGGCTTCGTAAATGAGCAGATTCGCAAAAAGACGGATGTGCAGTTGCTGGCCGGAGAGAGAACGCGGGATGCGGCCTCTTTGCGGAAGACACTGAGGGAAGAAGAGAAGGGTGTTGACAACTCGAACTTCATCATCATGCGCATGCCGGAGAAAGTAGAGTACGAGGATGACTAAGAAACTTCAATTCAAAGGACTGGACAGCAATGGCAACCGCCTGTACACCTGCCCTTTATGCAGCAACCGGATGAAAGTCCAAAAGAACTTGTTTTATGGGAAGTGTGAGATTTGCCAGGCAACGATTATTGACTATACACCGATGCCTCATCAGGTCAACTTTCATAAGTCCAATGCACAGTATAAGTTGAATATTGGGGGATTTGGTTCAGGGAAAACGACAGCCAGTTGCGCTGAAATTTCCGACCATATCCTGACTACACCGAACGGAGCCACGGTAGTCATGGCCCAAACGGTCCAGCAAACGATGAACACCGTCATGAAGGAACTGCTGAAATTCATACCTGAGTGGTTGATAGAGCGCAAAACCGCTTCGCCGCCACACATCTATATGAAGAACGGCCACGAAATCATGGTGTATGCGTCGGATGACGAAGAGAAATTAAGGTCTTTGTCCCTGACAGCGTTCTATATAGAGGAAGCATCCAAAGTTGAGTATGAAGTATTTACTCAGTTGCAGTCTCGTTTGAGAAGCAACGCGGGGATGATACACAATGAGGATGGCAGTATCACTTACAAATACCTTGGCATCGTATCAACCAACCCTGATGATGGGTGGGTAAGAACCGAGTTCCTGTTACGGTCCGGAAAGATATTCGCAAGTGAAAGTATTGACAAGTCAGTTTACGAAGGCCTTCGGCCAGTAAAGCGGGAAAAATTCTATCATTCGTTCTTATCTTCATCCAGGGATAACATCATGCTGCCTCCAACATTCATTGAGCGGTTGTGTGCAGGTAAACCCTTATCGTGGGTAAGAAAGTATATAGACTGTTACCTGGATGTCAAGGAGGGTGCGGTTTATCCGGAGTATAGTTCCTGCTTAGTCAATCCGTTTCCAGTTCCGCCCAAGTGGCTGCGAAGTTTCGGATTCGACAAAGGATACAGGGACCCAACCGTATTGTGGTGCACGGCCATTGACCCTGCTACCGGAATCGTTTATGCCTACGATGAGTATTATGTAGCGGAACAGACAATAACGACCCATGCACAGGCATTGATTCCGTATGTGGTGCCCTACAAGTTGTTCAACAACATTCAGTCTGACCCTTCGATTATAAACAGGAATGAGCGGGATGGGGAATCTTATCAAAGTTACTTCCATCGTGCTTGTGATAACCGATTGTATTTGGAACCTGGCAACAATGACTTGTTGGCTGGGATTGAAAAAGTACGCGACTACATGGTCGCAGGTAAGTTGAAAATCTTCCGGACTTTGGAGAATACGACCAAAGAGGCTTCCTCCTATTTATGGAAAGAATCGAAAACCGGAAAAGAGACCCCTGAGGCTAGAAACAACCATGCCATGGATGCCATGCGCTACCTGGTCATGGCTTTACCGGATGACCCACATGAACTTCAAGGTCTTGTTTATAAAATGAACGACAGTCATATTCGGACATTTTACAAGGGAGAATGGGAAGACGATGATGGAACATACACCGCTGGAGGTGTCACTATACTGCAAGGAGGTATAAATGAAAATGGAAGAGAAAGAAATGAACCGTATAATGCAAATGATAACCGACATTTCGGAGGCCAACGCTATCTTAAATGAGAAGGTGACGGCTTTAACTGAAAGAGTTGCAGTACTTGAAGGAGAACAGAGTATTGGTGGGGTTATCTTGGATGGTACTCCTGAATATGTTCGCAAGTATCTTGACGAACAAGGAATAACTAAAGGAGGGATAGTCAATGGATGAACTCAATGAGATGAAATTTCCGACTTTGGAGGAATACACGGAATTCGCCAAAGCCCAGTCACAAGCCAAACCGTACATCAAAAAGTTCAAAGACGCGTGGCAATTTGTGCAGCGCCGTTTTGCTGCGCTTAATGAGAACATGGTATTTTACGAAGGCAATCCGTATGAACTGTCCTATTACACTGAGAACAGGCCCTGGGTTGTAAAAATGAACACCCCTTATGCTTCCTTGGCCATTGACACCCGCACCGCCAGTTTGAAGGCGACGGACTATCGTGGACGCATTTTCCCAATGACTCCGGAGGATAAGGATACGGTTGAAGCCTTGGAGAACATCCTTCATGATGAATGGGAACGCATGGAAGTCGATAGGAGCATTGATGATGCCATCACCAACTCCGCTGTGGTCCGTGAATCCTATGCTCACATCTTTTACAACGATGAGAAGAAAATGGAAATCAAGCAACTTGACACGAATAGTGTGCTTATTGACCCAAGAGCGCGAGAATTCAATAAAGCCCAGTACATTTGTGTGGTGGGTCGGGAAATGATTGAAGTCGTTCGTGAGAAATGGCCAAAATTTGAGCAGTTCTTCCCTGAAAACACAGCGATGTCACCGGATGAACGCTCAGAAATCTACTCTCACAATGAATATGACTTCCTTCAGACTGGAATTTTAACCGTCATGACCATCTTTGAGCGCAGAAAAGACCAAATTTGGAAAGTTGTGCTGGTCGAAGACTTCCTGGTGGAAGAAAAACACCTCAGTGCGTTGAAAAGATTCCCTGTTGCACAGATGCGATGGGCTAGAATCACACAAAGTGCCTATGGAAAATCCTTAATGGACGATATTATAACGCTTCAAAAGGGTATTAACATGATTGACAGCGCGATTGTCAACATTGCCCTGGCTTATGCTTCGCCTGCTGTGGCCGTTCGCAACGGTTCCGGTGTCAATGCGAAGGTCGTAGCCAAAACGATGGGTGCTCCTGGTACGGTTTACACGGTCAATGGAGACCCGAAGACCGCGATTGTCCCGATTGTGCCTCCTCAGATTGATGACAAGATTGTCACGATTAAAAAAGAGATGGAAAACACGATTGACCGCATCGCTGGTATCACAAATCCATACTTAGGCTCCATTGGTACCGCCGGAAACACCGCGCAAGGGGCTAAACTGGCTGTCGAACGCGCAAAAATCATTGAAGCCGAAGTTTTGAGAAACATTTCTGAGTTTGTAGAGACCATTACCATGATTATCATGGATTATGTCGTTCATATGAACGCGGGTGAGGTTGTACAGACAAGAAAATTCTCAAGTACGGAGTCAATGCCTGAATTTAAGACAAGATATGTCCCTGAAAACGCGAAGGATGCACAATATTCGTTCTATGTCAACCTTGACAAGAAAACTCCGTATTCCAAAGAGCGTGAGAGGGAACAACTCCTTCAGATTTATCAAATGGAACACCAATATGATGCTCCAGTTAAACTAATCAGCATCCTTGACCTCATTGGTACTTATGACCTTGAGAATGTGGATGAATTGAAACAAAGGTTCAAAATGTTGGCGGCTCAGAGTGATGAGAAGAAGGCTCAGGTTATTACCGAATTGGTTGCGCTGACCTCTCAATATCAAATACCTCCGGAAATGGTCCAAGGTGCTGTCATTGAAATCATCTCAGGTGCTCAACAAACACCAGTGTATGACCAGGTGATGATGATGTTGGAACAAGTCGGTCAACAGATGGAACAGGAGAAACAAGCATCGCTGGATGACTTGTCGGCTCAAGGTATGGACCCTCAAATGGTGCAGCAAGCATCTCAAATGCTTGAGCAACAGCAAGGTGGACCATCCATGCAAGACTTAGGAATGTAAGAAGAAGGCCTCTATGTAAGGGGCCTTTACTTTTCTTTCATTTTCATATATAATATAGACGATGTAGAAATACAGCACTTTATAGTTCCATGATGTCGTACCGTAGCGACTAAAAACAATTACGCGGGAGGTTAAAATGGAAAAGAAAGAATACCAAGATGACGCTTTTGAGTCAATAGATGATATTGACAAAGCCTTAGCAGAAGAATTTCCGGATTTGTTTGGTGAACCCGCGGATGAACTAGACAAAGACACTCCTGCTAAGACAGTCGAACCTACGGCAGACCCTATCCCAGTACCTGAACCGATTGTGGAAAAGATAGACGAACCCGCAGCACCGACAAAACCCACTCAGGAAGACAAGCAAGGACATGCTTTTGCGGAATTACGCAGAAAAGCCGCCGAGACGGAGGCTGCGTTAGCACAGCGAAACGCTATTCTTGAATCTATGGCTAAAACCTCAGGGTTTAAGTCAGTCGATGAGTACACTAAGGCTATTCAAGAGAAACTACTTGAAACTGAAGCCAAAGCGAAGGGTGTGGCACCGGATGTTTATAAGCGGATGACGGCTGTGGAAGCCGAACTTGAGCAACTCCGTGGTGAAAAAACTACGCGAGAAAGAGCAGGTAAACTTGAAAACTTCAAATCTTCATTGGACAAGGTTGTCCAACAGTATGGCTTGTCCGACGCGGACAAAGAACTTGTAATTGCTCGTCTTGATGAGCAGAACTACACTCTTGATATGCTACTTTCAGTACCCCAACCGGATGCACTTATCAGAGGAGTTCTCTTTGACAAGATTGAGGAAAAACTCAAGTTAGCGAAAGCAAGTACACAAGCCAAAAAATTAGAAGGTGTTGATACGCAAGGTATCAATTCTGCTCAAGCCACTCCGAAGACACTGGACCAAATACTCGATGAGGAAATGCAAGCCTATGCGAAATCGCGAAACATTGCATTGAAATAAAAATAGGAGGTCACAACTATGAGTGATATTAACAAACTGGCAGTTGTACAAGCGAATGGTATTTCGACACAAGAATACTGGGAGAAACGCTTGTTACGCATGATTGTTCTTGAATCCAAGAACTTTGTATTCTCCACCTTAGGCCGTGAAGTTGATATTCCGGCAAACCAAGGCACAACGACTTGGAAAACACGCAGATACAACCATTTACCGGTAGGCGACCACAAGTTGGCTGAAGGTACGGCTCCGACGGCTCTGAAGTTGGAAGGCCAAACTGTAACTGGTACGGTTGACGAATTCGGCGCATTGATTCGCATTACCAACTGGGTTGACGACATCCACATGGACGACATGTTCAAAGTGTATCAACCGGAATTGGCTCGTCATGCTGCTGAAGTCAAAGAACGCAATATCATGGCTTCGTTCGCTGATGCGTCTGAATACTACTGTGATGCCAGTGGTGCCGTAAACACCGCTAAAACTCAGTTGACAGATGCTGATGTATTGACCATTAAGGATGCTCGCTTGGTTGCATTGACCATGAAGAACTTCCGTCGGAATGGTCATCCGAAAGCAGGCGGCAAACCGCTGTTGATTGTTCATACGAATGTTATGCAAGACTTGCTTGATGACGACACTCTTGAAAAGAAACTGTTGGTTCCAGGAAACGAAAACCAAGTCATCAAGATTGGTACCTTGGAAAGATATGTTGCTTACGGTATGACCTTCATGGAAACTTTGATTGCTGAAGTCGAAGCAGTCAACACCGGAACAGAGTCTGTTCCGGTTATGCTGAATGTTTATACTTCGTATATGTTGGGTGAAGACCCATATGTAGTCCTGAAATTGAAATCGCTGAAATGGTTCTCCAAAGGCTTCACGGCTGACAGTGGCGACCCATTGGGCCAAAACGCTCATGTCGGCTATCGCTTTTGGACAGGCGCTAAGGTCATTGACCCTGTTGCTATTACAAAAATGTACAGTGCTTCCGCTTACGATTTAGCATACGCTGATGCTACTGCGCTCGCTGCTGATACCTGGGCTGCTCCTGCATCACAAGCCTAATTAAAGTACACAGGAGGAAATTATGAGTACTAAAAAACCAGCACAAACTGCCATAACGGATGTATCTTCGATGGTTGCTGAAAAGCGTCTTGCTGACAAGAACTACATGAGTGGTTACTCTCAGCGGGTACTGAAGCAATTCAAATCAGAAAAGAGTGTCAAAGTTAGATGCTCGAAGGTATATGCCAATATGATGGGTACGACATGGACATTCTTACTGAATACGATTCCGATTACAGTAAGATTCGATGGAACGGTCCAAGAGTTTCCTGAATCAGTTGCTACGCGGCTGCTTGAGAAATTCGCAGAAGTCACTGAGGCAAATGTGCCAAAAGTCGATGTTGACATAGACATCACAAGATAGAGGCGGGGTATACAC